>MTEW01002754.1_pt1 | contig 43330 bp, 48 predicted proteins | sample 1042681 | NCBI WGS metagenome assembly MTEW01 (sample SAMN06185811, study PRJNA358809) | soil metagenome | isolation source: soil biostimulated with citrate as carbon source | place: India | collected 2015-05-23
CCCGCAGCCGAACGCGGGGGTGGTGATCTCCTGGGCGTAGGTGCGGCTCACCGTGGTGACGTGATGGGCATACGAGATACCGGCCTTGAGAAACGACAGGCGGCCATGGAACTCCATGCCGTCGATGCCGCAGGCCTCCTCGGGGATCGCCAGCTCGCTGCTGCAGGCCATGTCGCACAGGCCCTGGTAGGCCAGGTTGTGAATGGTCAGCAGGGCCGGTGCGGTGGCGCCACGCCAGGCCATGTAGGCCGGCGCCATGGAGGCCGGCCAGTCGTTGGCGTGCACCAGGTCCGGACGCCACTGGATGCCGGCGTCGCCGGTGGCGATTTCCGCCGCCGCCAGCCCCAGGCGGGCGAAACGGATGTGGTTGTCGGGCCAGTCCTGGCTCTGTGCATCGCCATAGGGCGTGCCGTCGCGTTCGTAGAGCACGGGGTTGAGCAGCACGTAGACGATCAGGCCATCGGCCAGATCCATGCGTCCGATGCGGCACGGCGGCAACGCCGCCAGCCCGCGGACATGGCCGACGATGCGGATCGGCCAACCGCTTTCCACCACCTGGCGATAGCCGGGGATCAGCAGGCGGATGTCGTGTTGCGGTGCCAGCGCCCGCGGCAGTGCGGCGGACACGTCGCCGAGACCACCGCATTTGATCAGGTCGCTGAATTCGGAAGTGACGAAGAGCACCCGCTTGCGCTGCGGGTGGTGGCTGCCCATGTGCAAGGGAGGCTGAATGTCCGCCGGAAGCTTGGCGTTTGGGTTGATAGCTGCAGCGGTTCCCATGTCTATCTCCAATGTTCGAGTACACCTGAGGGCATCCCGGGCAAAACGCCACGGGCGGGTAGGAGAGCGGAGTCGCAACGTGTGGCTCGAAGCCTTGGCTATCCATCGCCCCCATACTCTTTTGCTGACGGGGCGAAAGCGGCAAAGGTTCGACCTTTTTTTGTCTGACAAGCGCAGCGGAAAAGGTTGAACTTTGCCCGCCCCGACAGCTTCCACAGAGCGGTAGCCAACGAGCCCGGAGGTTGTGGCAGATGGACAGCGTCGAGCAGATCGTCAACTTTCTGAACAAGTACAAACTGCGCCTGAGTACGGCGGAATCCTGCACGGCAGGGCTGATCGCCTCGCTGGTGGCCGATATTCCCGGCAGCGGCCAGGTGCTCGACTGCGGTTTCATCGTCTATTCACCCGAGGCCAAGCAGCAGTGCCTGGGCGTCAGCGCCGAGACCATCGAGCGCTTCGGCCTCACCAGTGAGGAGGTCGCGCAGGAAATGGCCCTTGGCGCGCTGACCCGCAGCGGCGCGGATATCGCCCTGGCCAACACCGGGCTGGCCGAGGCCGACGACGAGATGGACGGCGTGCAGTGCATCGCCTGCGCGATTCGCCTCGATCAGCACCAGGGCATCGTCAGCGAGACGGTGCAGTTCAGCGGCGATCGCAACGAGGTGCGCCGCGCCGCCGCCAACTACGCGCTGCTGCAGCTGCCCTATTACTACGAGCGCCTGCGCGCGGTCTGAGAGCGCCGCCTATACCGGCGGCTGGCGCTGCGCATCGGCAGTGGGGGTGTTGCGTGGCGCCGCGTCTTCACTGCCGTGCAGGTTGGCGCGCAGTCGCGGCAGGTGATCGGGATAGCGGTTGCTGATGAAGGTGATCAGGTTCTCGCGGATGTAGCAGCGCAGGTCCCAGTTGCGCGAGGAGTCCGGCGAGCTGACCAGCACCCGCAGCTGGATGGCGCGGTCGCTGGTGTCCACCACCTGCAGCACGTTGACGCGCTCGTCCCACAGGTGTCGCGCCTCCTGACACAGGCGCGTCAGCTCCTGGCGCAGCGGCTCGAGCGGGGTGGCGTAATCCACCCAGAAGAACACCGAACCGGTGATCGAGCTGGTCTGCCGCGTCCAGTTCTGAAAGGGGTTCTCGATGAACCACTGCAGGGGCACCACCAGCCGGCGATCGTCCCAGATGCGCACCACCACGTAGGTGCCGGTGATCTCTTCGATGCGCCCCCATTCGTTTTCGACGATCACCACGTCGTCCAGGCGGATCGGCTGGGTCAGGGCGATCTGCAGACCGGCGATCAGGTTGCCCAGCACCGGCTTGGCGGCAAAGCCCACGGCCAGACCAGCGAGGCCGGCCGACGCCAGCAGACTGGTGCCGAACTGGCGCGCCGCGGGGAAGGTCATGAGCATGGTGGAGAAGCCGAAGATCACCACGAACACGCTGAGGATGCGCACCAGCACGCGGGTCTGCGTCTGGATGCGCCGCGCCTGCAGGTTGTCGGCCGTGTCCACCGGGTTGTACAGCACGACGATGCGCTGAACCGCCCCGACCGCGCGCAGGCCGAGCCAGGTAAATACGCCGATGGTGACCAGCGCCGCCAGGCGTCTGGCCTCGCCGATCAGCGCCATATTGTCCGGGGCGGCGTTGAGCACCAGCTGCATGGCCAGCAGCGGCAGCAACCAGCGCAGCGGGTCACGCGTGCTTTGCAGCAGCACATGGGCAAAGGGCAGGGCACCGCTGAAACGCGCCAGCAGGCGCAACAGGGTGCCAAAGAACAGGCTGGCCAGAGCCGCCGCGATCACGGCGACGAGCAGGGTTCTCAACTCTGGCCAGGGCACGAAGGCGAGCCAGTCACCGTTCAATGCGGTTTCCGTGGGCATCTGCAGTCATGCTCTCCGGGGTGCGCGTGCCTGGATCAGTTCTCCGGCAGTTCGCCGTTGATCTGTTCGGCACGCTGCAGGTGCTGCTCCAGCTTGGGCAGGGTTTCCCGGGCAAAGGCGGCGATTTCCTCGTCCTTCACGTTCACGCCGCGGCGGAACAGCTCGATGGTCTGGCGGTGGGCCACCACCTGGTTGTTCATGTAGGCCTTGTCGAAGCTGCCTTCGCCGCGCAGCTTGAGCACCATGGCCTTGGCCTGATTGATCAGCTCGGCATCGTCGGACACGTCCAGGTCCTTGCGCTTGGCCAGCTCGGCCAGCTCCTGATTGGCCCGACGGTGATCGTCGATCATCATCTGCGCGAAGCCTTTGACCTTCTCGTTGCCGGACTTCTCCAGCGCCAGTTTGGCCGTCTCGATCTCGGCGACCCCCTTGGCCGACGCCTCCTCGACGAAGTCTTCGGTGCTGATCGAGTCAGTCTCGTTGGCAGCCTGAATGGCCGTGACGGCGCACAGGGCGAATGCGGCTACAGCCAGCATGGCAAGCGGTTTCAATGGGTTCATGTTGCTTCCTCCGGTAATGGGCGTGCACTGGGGTAGAAGGGCCGGGAAGCGATGAAGTTCAGGAAGAATTTCCCCGTACCGACGGCCCCAGCGGCGCAATGCCGTGGCATGCGCCAGAAAATTCAACTCGAACCGAACCCCTGCGGGCTGCCTCATAAAAAACACCGGGATCGATTCGTGACCGCCCTTGTCAGGCTTCTGAAGCTGGCCGTCGCGCCCCCGGAAATCTGCAGTGCGCGGCGACGCACCGCTCCGATCCAAGCCAGGAGTAGCCCATGAAGAAGCAATCGAAAGCCGCCGAGAACGGCAGCCAGATGGCCGGTACCGATACCCTCGACCGGGGTAATGGCAATGCCAAGCTCGATCAACTCGAAGCCTTCCGCGAGGACGCGACGGGGGAGGCGCTGACCACCAATACCGGCACGCGTATCGCCGACAACCAGAACAGCCTGCGCGCAGGTGAGCGCGGACCGACGCTGATGGAAGATTTCATCATGCGCGAGAAGATCACCCACTTCGATCACGAGCGCATTCCCGAGCGCGTGGTGCATGCCCGCGGCGCGGCGGCGCACGGCTACTTCGAGGTGACGGATGCGGCCAGCGACCTGACCTGCGCCGCCTTTCTCGGCGAGGTGGGCAAGCGCACTCCGGTATTCGTGCGCTTTTCCACCGTGCAGGGCCCCAGGGGCTCGGCCGACACCGTGCGCGACGTGCGCGGCTTTGCCGTGAAGTTCTACACCGAGGAAGGCAACTTCGACCTGGTGGGCAACAACATGCCGGTGTTCTTCATCCAGGACGCGATCAAGTTCCCCGACTTCGTCCATGCGGTAAAACCCGAGCCGCACAACGAGATACCCACCGGCGCCTCGGCCCACGACACCTTTTGGGACTTCGTCTCGCTGACCCCGGAGTCGGCGCACATGGTGCTCTGGACCATGTCCGACCGCGCCATTCCCATCGCCTACCGCTCGATGCAGGGCTTTGGCGTGCACAGCTTCCGGCTGGTCAATGCGCAGGGGCAGAGCAAGCTGGTGAAGTTTCACTGGCGACCCAAGGCCGGCGTCTGCTCGCTGGTCTGGGACGAGGCGCAGAAGCTCGCCGGCAAGGACCCGGACTTCCACCGCCGCGGCCTGTGGGAGGACATCGAGCGGGGCCTCTACCCGGAATGGGAGCTGGGCCTGCAGGTGATGAACGAGGAGGATGCGCAGGGCTTCGGCTTCGACCTGCTCGACCCGACCAAGCTGGTGCCCGAGGAGCTGGTGCCGATCCGCGTGGTCGGGCGCATGGTGCTCAATCGCAACCCGGACAACTTCTTCGCCGAAACCGAACAGGCGGCGTTCCACGTCGGGCACGTGGTGCCCGGCATCGACTTCAGCAACGACCCGCTGCTGCAGGGCCGTCTGTTTTCCTACACCGACACCCAGCTGCTGCGTCTGGGTGGCCCCAACTTCAACGAAATCCCCATCAACCGGCCGCTGTGCCCCTTCCACAACAACCAGCGTGATGCGCCGCATCGCCAGCAGATCAATCGCGGCAGGGCGGCGTACGAGCCCAACTCCATCGACGGCAACTGGCCGCGCGAGACGCCGCCAGCGCCGACCGGCGGCGGTTACAGCTCCTATCCCGAGCCCGTGCACGGCACCAAGATACGGGTGCGCTCGCCCAGTTTCGCCGACCACTTTTCCCAGGCCACCCTGTTCTGGCGCAGCATGAGCGCGACCGAGCAACAGCACATCGTCGATGCCTACAGCTTCGAGCTGTCAAAAGTCGAGCGTCTGTACATCCGCGAGCGGCAGGTCAAGGAAATCCTCGCGCACATCGACCCGCTGCTGGCGCTGCGCGTCGCGGAGAACCTGGGTATCGACCTGGACAGCACCTCGACCCCGAGCATGGAGGGCAAAGCGGAGGTTTCCCCTGCGCTCAGCCAAATGAATCTTCTGCCTGGCGACATTCGCGGGCGCCGCGTCGCGGTGCTGCTTACGCCTGGCTGCAAGGCCGACGAGGTCGGCAGCCTGAAGAAGATGCTGGAAGGCGCCGGCGCCGTGGCCAAGCTACTGGCGCCTTCGGCGGCCGCGCTGAAGGACTCCGACGGCCAGCCCATGCAGCCCGATGGCAGTTTCGCCTCCGAACCTTCGATCACCGTCGACGCCGTGTTCGTACCGGGGGGCGAGTACGTTCTCAAGACGCTGCAGGACGACGGCGTTGCCAAGCACTACCTGCTGGAGGCCTACAAGCATCTCAAGCCCGTCGCGCTCAGCGGCGATGCCGCTCAGCTGGCGGCGATGCTGGGGCTGGAGGAGGACACCGGGATGCTCTGCGGCGACAGTTTCGACCCGCTGTACATGCGCTTCGAGACCGCGCTGAAGCAGCACCGCATCTGGGATCGGGAAATGCGCGCCAAGACCATTCCCGCCTGAACCCGGTGCAGCGCCGAGTGGCAGCGTTTGCCTGCTACTCGGCGTCGTCCGGCTGCTGCGTCCCCTTCGGGTCACGGGAGGGCCGCAGCGGTACCCGGCCGTCGAGCAGCGAGCCCGGATCTTCGTTACCTGGATCGTCCCACAGGCCTGCATCCGCCGGCGCCTGTCGGTCCTGCTCGGGTTTGCCTTTCTCGTGTTCGGTCATGGCTCAGACCTGCTCCAGTGAGGGTTCTTCCGCGCACACCTGACAGCTACGCGCGCACTCTTGGCAATGCGCGCTGGCATGCAGGGCGCACTCCTCGGCACAGGCCAGGCAGGCGACTCGGCACAGCTGACTCGCCACCGCCGCGTAGTCGCTGTCACGCAACATCAGGGTAGCTGTCAGTCGGCACAAATCCGCGCAGTCACGGCATAACTGAATGCAGCGAAAACATTCGGCATTTTTCTCGGTCAGACAAACGCTTGCGCAATGTTCGCAAGCGCTGGCGCAACTGTTATAAGCGGTGATGCTATCGAGATACTTATACCTCTCCATTACATGCATCCTCTCTGCACAGGCTGTGTACAGATATAAGTCATATAATTTCAGCAATGCGCTTGTTGCTGTTTCAGAAAACTTCCAGCGTGTACGAAATAATTTACTTGCTGTGCTCGGGTGAACTTGGTCCTGCACCATGTCCTCGCGGCCCGGCAATTCCCCAGCAAATCAAGCCAATAATGGGCAAGAACCAGATCAGCAATGCCCAAAGTGTCTTGGTGCCGACCGTCTTGTCGCTGCGAAATACGCTGATAATTGCCCAGAGTTGCACCAGTGCGAGAATTGCAGCCAGCGCGATGGAGAAATAAAGCATCGAATCCGACATGTCCGGACCTCCGTGAAGTAGTCCTTAATATCGACACCCGCCCCGATCATTGGATCAATGATTCGAGGCGGGAGGGCAGAGCGCTTCACCGACCAGACCACCGTGGGGCTGGCCAGAAGCGAGAGGAGGGAATTCAGAAGGAGTGATTGGACCTGATGACTTCGATCATCATGTTCTGCGGTTTGTCCGTTTCGCTCCGCGGGATGGCAGTGCCACTAAGGTTCGCGCAGGTGAGGATCGAACGGCTCAACTCGAATTCCTCGCCATGGTGCAGCGGGCTCACCTTGTCTCTGCCGCAGTTGCCCTGGCTACAGCCTCGTTCGCTCATCGCTTCGCTACGCACCTCGTAGCAGCTCGAATCGATGTCCTGCAGGCTCTGAGCCGCGTAGCTCGGCGCCTGAAGGCTGTGCTGAGGAAGTACCGCCAGTGCAGCCGGCTGGAGAGGCTGCCAGATCAACAGCACCACCAAGCAGGTAGAACCTGCAATGTAGGGCCATTCGCAAGACATCCGCGCTTTGGGAGTGTGGTGCTCGACCTGCTCCATCAGGTTGCCCTGATAAGGTCTAAAGGCATGACGTCTAGGCATCGATATCACTTCCTTATGAGGTTTTGAGCTTCCGTAGAGCCCACAAGCGGGAGTTGCGCGTGCGAAAGATCGGCTCGCGCGAGTAAGTTGGCAAAGTACTCGAGCAACAATACTTCACCGCTTCGTTTATCGAATGCCCATCCTCATCCAGGGTCATGTCGAATTTAATCAGACGAATGACTTCTTCTGTGGAACAGTTCGCATCAACAACGCGTGTCAAATGTCTGTTCCTGTGCTTGACGGTCAGCACTACACTTCCGTCCGGTCGTGACATCGTATCGATATCATAATCCGATAGTGCTGATCTAATACCTTCCAGGTCGTGTTTCATATACACCTCCTTTTCAAAACACTCCTGAAAAATAGCGATGTCATTTTAAAATGCCAGAGATCGGGACGATTGGTAAAAAAAAAGGACAAAGTGATATCACGACGATATAACGCGTATCGCTGTATTAACTGGGAAGAGGTCTAGACCAAGACTTGCAGGCAAAACTCGCCGTTTCGGCAATATCGTTCGCTTACAGCGTGTTAAGCACGCCAAGATAAATTCGCGAGTCTCGCGACAGAAAAACAACTTGAACTTAACGGCTGCGAGGGCATCGGCCTCGGCGACGTCACCGCGCTTCGCAGCGTCGGGCGCCGAGGTCGAACGTACGCGTTTCGCTCGCGTTCACAGCGGTCGCGCGTCGGCCTGGCGGCGCCAGATGCGCGTCAGCCAGCGCCAGCTGATCCAGCCGGCACCGGCCAGGTAAACCAGGCTGCCGGGTACCCACATGAGCAGGCCGGCCAGTTGCTGGTCGGCCAGATTACGCGATTCGCCATAGAAGGGGGTATTGCCGAAGGTCAGCAGTGCGCCCAGCAGGCCCGTGTGCATCAGCGTCAGCAGAATGGCCATGAGCGCGTGGGGCACCTGCCGGGGACTGGCCCGCAGGCAGGACCACCAGAACAGCCAGGCGCTGAACAGAAAGCAGGCGTGCTCGATGGCATGCCACCAGGTGTTCTCCAGCGCCAGCATGTACAGACTGGGCGTGTGCCAGATCCAGATCATCGCGCCGTGCAGCATGGCCAGTGCCACTGGGTAGCGACCGCCACGCAGCAGCGCGTCGGACAGCGGGCGCAACCAGCCGCCCAGTACCGCTCGCCATTGTGGCAGCGGCCGCGCCAGCGCCCACAAAGGTGCAATGACGATCATGAACAGCATGTGCTGGACCATGTGCAGGCTGGTGCTGGTTTCCGCCCAATCGTCGATCGGGCCGAACACGGCGAATACGGTTATGACCATCGCCAGGTGCATCCACAAGGCCTCCCGGCCATGCGGCCGTACCTTGCGGCAGCCGATTATATAAAGCAGCCAGGCGCTACCCAGGAGCACCGCACTCAGCATCAGGGGCAGGCGCTCGTCGAGATGCAGGTGACTGTCGAATGGCCCATGGGCAGCAGCGCTGGCGGGCAATAGCAGGATCAGGGCACAGAGCATCACAGGCATGGCGGCAGGCTCAGGATTGGCAGGGCGACGAACAGGGTGCCCAGCGCACCCACCAGGTGTACGGACGCGGTCAGGCGCGCGACGAAACGGCCGGCCGGCTGTTCATCGGCGCGTCTGGCGGCGAGCTGAAAGCGCCTGGCTAGCCACAGCAGAACCATGAACGTCAGCAGGCTGAACAGGGCGAGCAGGGCGTTGAGCCAGGTCCACTGGCCTTGCTCGGGAGCCGGCGGCGCCAGCGCGCAGCCCACCGAGAGACCACCGTAAACGGCGACGAACCACAGGCTCCAGAGCACCAGCCCGAGCGGAATGTGGATGGGGTTGTAGGGCGAGGCCAGGGGCTGCATCACAGGCCTCCAAAGGTGGGCGGAAACAGGACGAGGCAGAAGTAGCTGATCCACAGCACCGCCAGGTTGTATTGCCACAGCTGCTCGACCACCAGCGGCTCGTAGGGCGTCTTGGCGCAGACATAGCCGTAATGCACGCGCAGGGCCTGCAGACCGCTGAGCACGGCGGCCAGCACGCCATGCAGCAGGCTGTAACCGAGCATCACCAGAACCACGGCGTCATGCGCCGTGGCACGCGGCGCGAGGTCGCCGCCGAGTATCGCCCACAGCAGCAGCGCCGCATGCAGCAGCCCCAGCGTGGCGACACCGGCGAAGCAGGTGAGCAGGGCGGAAGGCTTGCCCTCGCCACGGCGCAGCCTACGCAGCACCGGTCGCTGCCAGAGCACTGCGGCAGTCAGCGCCATGGCACTGGCCAGCAGCACGCGCTGGTCGAACACCGGCGCGTCCGGCACCTGCCAGTTCGGCGATACCGTCCACAGGTAGAACCAGCCAAACAGCAGCGACAGGTACAGCGCACCGTTGGCCAGCAAGGTGACGCCCATGCCCCACAGCCCGGGACCGTCACAGGTGCGTGAATGCAGCGGCGGCTCGCCCGGCTGTACCCGCGCGTCCGGTGCCGCCAGGGGGTGCGCGCCGTTCTCCCAGCTCCAGCGCAGCAGGGCCAGCACCGCGACGAGACTGGCAGCCAGCGCCACCCAGTAGTGCTTGCTCAGCAGACCCAGGCAGGTGAAGGCGATGAACGCGGCGGCGATGAAGGGCAGCCAGCTGTTGCCGGGCAGATGGACGATCTCGCGCACCTTGCCGGTCAGCGGCTCGACGCCCCAGGTTTCCCTACGGCCGTGGTCGATCACCGTCAGCGCGAAATCGCCACGGTCGATGCGCTCGCCCAGATCGGGCTCCTCCCACAGCGGGTGGCGGGTGCGCACCGGCGGCAGGCTGACGAAGTTGTAGGGGCTCGGCGGCAGGTGGGTACTCCATTCCAGGGTATCGGCCTTCCACGGGTTGTTGCCCGCCGGCTGGCCGAAACGAAAATGCAGGACGATGTCCAGCAGCACGGTGGCGATACCGATGGCCATGATGAAGCTGCCCACCGAGGAGATCAGATTGGGCAGGTCCCAGCCCAGGCCGGTCTGGTAGGTGTAGATGCGCCGCGGCATGCCCATCAGCCCGGTCCAGTGCATGATCAGGAAGGTAACGTTGAAGCCGATGAACACCAGCCAGAAGCCCCATTTGCCCAGGCGCATGGAGGGCATGCGCCCGGAAAAATGCGGCAGCCAGTAATAGATGCCGGCCAGCAGCGGGAAGAACATGCCGCCCACCAGCACGTAGTGCATGTGCGCCACCACGAAATGGGTGTCGTGTACCTGCCAGTCGAAGGGCACCAGGGCCAGCATCACCCCGGTAAGGCCGCCACAGACGAAGATCACCAGAAAGCCCACCAGCCACAGCATCGGCACGTGGTACACCGGCCGCCCCAGCCACAGCGTGGCGATCCAGGCGAACACCTGAACGCCGGTGGGTATCGCCACCAGCATGCTCGCCGCGGAAAAGAACGCCTGCGCCAGTTGCGGGATGCCCACGGTGAACATGTGGTGCACCCACAGGCCGAAGCTGATGAAGCCGGTGGTGAGAATGGCCAGCACCACCCAGCGATAGCCCACCAGCGGACGCTGGCAGAACACCGGCAGCAGGGTCGAGACGATACCGGCGGCCGGCAGGAAGATGATGTACACCTCGGGATGGCCGAACAGCCAGAACAGGTGCTGCCAGAGGATCGGGTCGCCACCGCGGGCCACTTCGAAGAACGGCAGGCCGGCGGCGCGCTCCAGTTCCAGCAGGATGCTGCCGAGGATCAGCGGCGGAAAGCCGACCACGATCATCATCGCCATCACCAGGATGTACCAGGCGTAGATCGGCATCTTGTGCAGTGCCATGCCTTCGGCGCGGGTGCGCAGGATCGATACCACCAGTTCCACCCCGGCCGACACCGCGGAGATTTCCACGAAGGTGATGCCGATCAGCCAGAAGTCCGAGTTCGGCCCCGGTGTGTGCACCGCGCTGGACAGCGGCGTGTACATGAACCAGCCGGCCTTGGGCGCGATGCCCAGCAGCAGGCTGGCACACAGGATCAGCCCGCCGAACAGGTAGCACCAGTAGCCCAGCGCCGACAGGCGCGGGAACACCAGGTCGCGCGCGCCGAGCATCTTCGGAATCAGGTAGACCGCCAGGCCTTCCATCATCGGCACGGCGAACAGGAACATCATCACCGTGCCGTGCATGGTGAAGATCTGGTTGTACATGTCCGGCTCGAGGAAGTCGTAACCCGGCAGCGCCAGTTGTGTGCGCACCAGCATCGCCAGCAGACCGCCGAACAGGAAGAAGCCCAGCCCGGTGAGCATGAAGCGGATGCCGACCGTGGTGTGGTTGACGATGGTCAGGGACTTCCAGCCGCGCGGGTTGCCCCACACGTCGTCGAACTGGTCGTGCAGGTCGTTCGTATCGACGTTGTTGTCGCTGCTCTGTTTGCTCACGGTGCCAGGGTCTCCAGCCAGTCGGCGATGGCGCTGAGGTGGTCGGGGTCGAGATCGTCGTGCAGCGGCATGGCGTTGCCAGGCTTGAGCCGCTGGTGTTCGTGCAGCCAGCGCAGCAATGCGCCCGGCTCGTTGCTCAGCACGCCGGCACCCAGGCTTTTGCGTGAGCCGATGTCGCTCAGGTCGGGCGCCCGCTCGCCATCGCTGACGCCGGCGACGCGGTGGCACTGGCCACAGCGCGCCTGGAAGGCTTCGCCGGCCGGGCCGGGCAGGGGGCTGATCTGCGGCTCACTACGGGCCTGCAGCCAGGCCTGGAAGTCGTCCTCGCTGTGGGCCTGCACGTCGAGAATCATGTGGCTGTGCTGGGTGCCGCAGAATTCCGAACACTGTCCGCGAAACACGCCGGGCTGATCGGCCTGCAGGCGGATGCGGTTGTCGCGGCCGGGGATCATGTCGATCTTGCCGCCCAGGCGCGGTACCCAGAAGGAATGAATGACGTCGGCGCTGCTCACGTCCAGGTCCACCGGACGCCCCGTCGGCAGATGCAGCTGGTTGGCGGTGACCACGCCGCTTTCCGGGTAGCGCACCTCCCACCACCACTGGTGCCCGACCACCTCGATGCGCAGCGGCGGCTCGTCCAGCGGCAAGGGCAGCATGCGATGACCGATGGGAATGCCGAACGCCAGCAGCACGATGATGCTCAGCGTCGGCAGCAGCAGACCGCCCCCCACCAGCCAGCGCAGCGTCAGCTGCCGTGCGCGAGCGGCGTCCACTTCGCGCGGCTGGCGGCGCATGGCGTGCAGCCACAGCGCGGTCACCACCACCAGCACCAGGGTGGCGAACGCGCACATCGCCCACCACAGCAGCGCCACCTCGCGTGCCATCGGCCCGGCGGGGTCGAGTGCCGATTGCGGGCCCTGGCAGGCAACGAGCAATGGAACTGCCAGCGTCAGCGCGGTCCATTTCAGACAGGGGCGCTGCAGCAGGCGTCGCCGTTTCCTTCCCAACCCTTGCGCAAGGAGGCCTGGATGGCCGAAATCAGAGAAGTCATTGTCAGCCGAGCCGCCATCGCCGGGCATCCGTTGCACCCGATGATGATCCACTTCCCGGTGGCGGCGTTGCTCGGTCTGGTGGCCAGCGACATCGCCTACCTGCTGCTGGCCGACCCGTTCTGGGCGCGCGCCAGTCTCTGGCTCGCCGGCGTCGGCGCCTTCGGCGGCTGGGTGGCCAGTCTGGCCGGGCTGGTCGACCTGCTGACGGTGACCAGCATCCGCCTGAAGATCACCGCCTGGTGCCACGCCATCATCGCCGTGATGATGCTGTCGCTGGCCTCGCTGAACTGGCTGCTGCGCTACGCCGGACCGGAGCAGGGCATGGAGCGCTGGGGGCTGTACCTGTCGCTGCTGACCGCCGCCCTGATCGCCCTGGCCGCCTACCTGGGCGGGCGCCTGGTGTACGAACACGGCGTCGGCGTCGATACCCGCTGAGTAGCGCCTCGTCCCCTGACCGACTGGTGCGTGCTGGTGGTTGCGAGGCAAACGGTGCATGTCGGTAGGAACTCCGCGGTCAGAAGGGCTTGGCCAGCACCAGCCAGAGCGTGGCGCTGATCAGGCTGGCGATCAGCAGGCCGATCAGCAGGCAGTCACGGCGCAGCGATGGCTCGGGGACGCGTTCGATACGCAGGACCAGCACGCCACACAGCGCATGGCAGATGACCATGCCGGCAACGGTGGTGAGCTTGACGATCAGCCAGGGATCGAACAGCGCATCGCGCAGGAACAGTGCGGTACCCGAGCCGATGGCCAGCAGCGCGGCGGGCGTGGCGACGAGGGTGAAGACCATGCGCGTCAGGTGGGCATGGTCGCGATAGAACAGGTCGTCGCTGCTGCGGGTCCCGGCGGCGATCATTGCCGGCAGGTACATCAGCGCGCCGCACCAGCAGATCAGCGCTGTCAAATGCAGCAGTTTGAGCAGTGGCATCGATGCTCTCCGTTGCGTCCGTTCGTTGCCGAGGCGTGACCCGAGCGGGACGGGTCACGGTTTTGTGACTGCCTGACCGGGCGCGAGTTCGGCCTTTTGCCGTGGCTCGCATGCCTCGCAGGAAAAGAAGGGAACCGCCGCAAGGAGAAGGAGGGAGACGGTGCGGCGGCCCCGGGGGAACCGTATTTCGCAGGTTCGGGGTGTTCGTGTCCGTGGTTCCCTTGAAAGGAACAGAGTTCCGCTCGGGCCGGCCGTTCAGCCTTTTTTCGCCAGAGCGGGCTCAGGTGCCCGTAGAAAGGTGAACCCTGTGGGGCAGTTCTCACTCACTGCAAGAGAGGGAGGCGCGTGACGGCGCCTCAACGACAGAGGAGAGCAACATGAGAACTCACGTCGTGCATTTCACCGCGCCGATCAACTCCTACACGTGCGGGCAGTTCATCGACAAATGCAGCCAGGCGATTCATCAGGGCGCAGACGAACTGGTGATCAAGATCGCCACCATGGGCGGGGAGTGCAGCTACGGCTTCTCCCTCTACAACTTCCTGATCTCGCTGCCGGTGCCGGTGAAGACCCACAACCTCGGCACGGTGGAATCGATGGGCAACATCATCTTCCTCGCCGGGCAGACGCGCACCGCCTGCCAGCACAGCAAGTTCCTGTTCCATCCCTTTCACTGGACGGTCAACGGCGCGGTGGACCACACGCGCATGTCCGAATACGCCATGAGCCTGGACTACGACCTGCAGCTCTACGCCGCCATCGTCGACGAGCGCACGCAAGGCGCGCAGGCCCCGCTGGACGTGCTCGACTGCCTGACCGCCGCGCCGCGGATTCTCAACGTCGAGGAGGCGCTGGCGGCCGGCATCATCCACTCCGTGGATTGCCTGGGCATGCCGGCGGAATCCGTCAACTGGTGCGTGCATACCTGAAGCCGTGCCTGGCGACCGCTTGGAAGATTGGCTGAACGATCCCGCTCGGCTGTGCGTCGGATTTCATGTGGCCCCATCACGGGACATCCAACCAAGCATTGGCCGTCGCATCGGCCCGGAGGCGAAAAAATGGAGCTCACAGACGATCGCAAAGAGCTTGTCCGCACCCTCAACAAACTGATCGAAACCTGCAAGGACGGCGAGGCCGGCTTCAAGGTCTGCGCCGAAGACATCAAGCGCCCGGACATCAAGCAGCTGTTCACCCAGCGCGCGCGGCAATGCGGCGAAGCCGCCGCCGAGCTGCAACGTGTGGTGCTGGAGTTCGGCGGTGAGCCGGAGGACAGCACCAGCATCAGCGCTGACCTGCATCGCCGCTGGGTCGATCTCAAGTCGCTGGTGACCGGCAAGGACGAGGAGGCGATCCTCAACGAGGCGGAGCGCGGCGAGGATGTCGCCAAGGAGCGTTACAGCGAGGCCTTGAGCAAGAACCTGCCGACGGATATCCGCGCCATGGTGCAGCGCCAGTACGAGGGTGTGCTGCGCAATCACAACGAGGTCAGGGCGTTGCGTGACGCAGAGCGCGCCAAGAGCTGACCCTGCCGCTCGCGACCGGATGCGCGGTTCGCTCCGCGCATCCGGTTTTCTCCTTTCACACGGTGAACGCGAAGGGCTTTCAGCACATGCCGACACTGGACAAGACCATCACCCAACTCAACCACCTGTTGCTCGCCTGCGAGGACGGGCAGCTGGCCTATCGACGTTTCGCCGCTGACGCCGAGGCGTCGGATCTGCAGCAGTTGTTCGACACCTGGGCCGCCGAACACGCGCTGGTGATCGACCTGACACAGGCGCAGATCGCCACCTACGGTGGCCGGCCCAGCGATCATCCCAGCCTGCAAGGCGTGCTGCGCGAAGGCTGGTACAGCCTCAAGGCGCTGGTCGCCCCCGTGCATGACGATGCCCGATTGCATGCCGCGCTGGAGGTCGAGCAGCAGGTTCGACGCTGCTTCGAAGCGCTGTTCGACGAGCCGCTATCGCCCGAGTTCCGCCAACAGCTCAGCGAACCCCACGAGCGCGCCCTGGAGCGCGACACGCAGATCCGCGCGCTGCTGGAGAATCCCGTTCAGCGCGACTCTTCCAGATCCGGCTGAGCGCCTCAGCGCCGCAGCCTGCGCTTGGCCAGCGGCTCGCGCGCCGGGCCGTGCCTGACCGCACCATCGGCCTCGAAGATCGAGCCATGGCAAGGGCAGTCCCAGGTTCTGTCGGCATTGTTCCAGGTCACCGGGCAGCCCATGTGCGTGCATTCGGCCGACAGCGCATGCACCGCTCCAGCGTCATCGCGCCAGACTGCCAGCTTGTCCTCGCCGCGCCGCAGCACGCCACCTTCGCCAGGGCCGAGATCCTCCACCGAGTCGATGTAGGTGTGGCTGTCGCTGCTCTGATTGAGATCCTCGCCCGCCGAACGTCTCGGGTCGAACAGCGCGCCCCAGGGCCAGCGGCCACTGACGATCTGCTCGGCCAGACCGAGCCCGGCAGCCGTGCCGTTGGTAATGCCCCAGGCACTGAAACCGGTGGCCACGAACAGGCCGGGGGACTGGTCCGGGTCGGGCTCGCCGACGTAGGCCATGCGATCGGGCGTGTCGTAATCCTCGTTGCACCAGCGCCAGACGGGCTCGGCCACCGGCAGATGCTGGCGAGCCCAGTGTTCCAGCTCGTCGAAGCGCTGCGCGACATTGCCGTCCTGGCCGGTGTTGAACCGCGGCCCCAGCACGATCAGCAACGGCCCCTCGGCATCCTGACCCATGCGGATCGAGCGGGTCGGCTCTTCCACGGCGATGAACATGCCATCCACGGACTCGCCCTCGCGCGGGCGAAAGGCAATGGCCACGTGGCAGCGGGGCTGGGTCGGGCTGATGTAGTCCACTGGCGTCTGCACCGGCATGTGCGTGGCCAGGACCAGCTGATCGGCGCTGACCACGCCGCCTTCGAAACCGACCTGCCAGCGCTCGTCGTGCTCGAAGCTCATGGCGCGGGTCCGCTCGAACACGCGGCCACCTCTGGCCTGTACCGCCTGCGCCAGACCCACCAGGTAACTGGCCGGGTTGAACTGCGCCTGCTGAGGAAATTCCAGCGCACAGCTGGTTGCAAAGGGCAGCGGCGCCTGGTGCAGCACCCGTGCCTCCAGCCCGAGGGAACGGGCGGCTTCGGCTTCCTTCACCACCGCGGCCTTCTGCGCTTCGGAGATGGCGTAGGCGTAGGCCGAACGCTGCTGGTAGTCGCAGTCGATGGCGTAGCGCTCGATCCACTCGGCAATGCGCTGCATCGCCTGGCGGTTGGCATCCGCGTAGGCCCTGGCCAGCGTTTCGCCGCAACCATCGAGCAGCTCGCGGTAGATCAGCGCGTGCTGCGTGGTGATCTTGGCGGTGGACAGCCCCGTGACCTGACGACCCACTTCGCGCGCTTCCAGCACCATCACCGACTTGCCTGCCTCGCTCAGTGCCAGGGCTGCACTCAAGCCGGCGATACCGGCACCGACCACCACGACCTCGCATTCGCAATGCCCGGAGAGGGTGGGGAAATCGCCTTTCGGTGCCGAGACGGTCCAGCAACAGTCGGGCGTGGCGGATAGCGCGGGCATGATGGCTTCTCCTCGTTTCAGCCTGGGTCTTTCTGTGTAGAAGCCCCTCGCGCAAGCCCGGTTCAACCTTTTTCCAGGGGCCAAATCGCTGCCGATGCCGTTCATCCCGGGCCCTGAAAATAACCTGAACCGCGCCCTGCAGGCGCCACTCCTCTCTAGTGAGGGCCAACGCAATCGCCAGGCCCCGTCCCTTTGAACGCGAAGAAGTGGAGGTTTCCATGACCACGCAGAAAGGCAAGATGACCGTCGAACAAGCTGGTCGCAAAGGAGGTGAAAGTACGTCCGCCAGCCATGACAAGGAGTTCTATCAGGAGATCGGCAGTCAGGGAGGTCAGAACAGTGGCGGCAATTTCAGGAACGATCCTGAACGCGCCTCCGAGGCCGGCCGCAAAGGCGGACAGGCCAGCGGTGGCAGCTTTGCCAACGATCGTCAGCGTGCCTCCGAAGCAGGACGCAAGGGCGGTGAGCGCAGCCACGGAGGTGGCGGCAACAACCGCTAGCGTCAGCTAGCGCGAGCGCCACGGATGGCGCCTTGTTTCAGATTCTCTTTTCCAACAGATAGCCGCGACTTCCGCCCTCTGTGCTTGCGCCAGCGGGAGCGGTGAGAGGAGGGCGCCTGCCCCTTGCAAGGCCATCTGCAATTCGACCGACAGGAGCTAAACGACATGTCTACCCCTACCGACAATCTGCTGGACTGGCTGCGCGACGCCCATGCCATGGAGCAACAGGCCGAGAAGATGCTTACCGCCCAGGCCGAGCGCCTGGAACATTACCCGGACCTCAAGGCGCGCATCGTCCAGCACATCGACGAGACCCGTGGCCAGCGCGAGCTGCTGGAGTCCTGTCTGCAACGCCTGGGCAGCAGCCCTTCGACCTTCAAGGACCTCTCCGCCAAGGTCATGGCCTTCGGCCAGGCCGTTGCCGGCATGACGGTCAGCGACGAGGTGGTCAAGGGTGCGATGAGCGGCTACGTGTTCGAGAACATGGAAATCGCTTCGTACACCGTGCTCATCGCCGCGGCCAAACGCGCCGGCGACGCCCAGACCCAGACCGCCTGCGAACAGATCCTCAAGCAGGAGGTGGCCATGGCCGACTGGCTGCGCGATCACCTGCCGCAGATCACCGTCGCCTTCCTCGAGCGCTCCGCGGCGCCTAACCTGGACGCCAAACGCTAACGGAGCCCGGCACCGCCTCGCGCGGTGCCGGGGCCTTTGATGCCAAAGACTCTTACCTTCGCCATCCTGCACTTTTCCATCGCCTTCGGCATTGCCTATGCGCTGACCGGCGATTTTCTCACCGGCGGCCTGATCGCCGTGCTGGAGCCTGCCTGCAATACGGTGGCTTACTACTTCCACGAAAAGCTGTGGAACCGTCTGGACAAGAAGGCCGCCGCCGATGGCGGCGACGCTGCCGGCCACGGTCACAGCCATATCCTCGGCACCTTGCGGCGCATGCTCCGCCGCGGCGAAAGCTAGTGCCATAAGCTGCAGAAGAGGGCGCTGAACGAAAAGCGGGGAAGGGCCCATGGCACCTTCCCCGCTCGTTCGTGCTACTTAACTGTGCGCTTATACCTGCCGCACGACTTCCTCCTTCAGCCAGTTGCGCACCGTCTCCAGGTGCACCTGCTCCTGATTCAGCGCCTTGTAGAAGCTCTCGGCGATTTCGGGCTGGCCGCAGGTGTCGGCGAGTTCGATCAGCAGCTCCCAGCCAGCGTTATCGGTGAGCTCGGCGGTCAGCAGCGCGTTGAGCGACTGCGCCAGGTTGGTCCGCGGGTCACTGATGGTCTGCAACACGCCCATGCCGGTGACACCGACGACATCCGCGCAGGGCGTCATCGCCGAGGGATCGGCGCCGAGCTTTTCCATCGCCGCCACGACCAGGGCGAAGTGCTCGGCCTCTTCGGCGCGAAAGCGCTGCAGGGTGGTCAGCTGCGCTTCGTCGACCACCTCGATCACCGAGACCTTGGCCAGCAGCGCCTCGTATAGGCGCACCCCGGTGCGTTCGAAGGCCAGGCGCTCGCCCAGCTTGTCGATCAGCATTTCCGGGCTGACGCCGGTGAGCTTGTTCAGCGCCGTCTTCATCATGCCCTTGACCGAGCCGGGGAGCGGCACCGAACCGACGGCATCGGCCCGCGCCACTTCCTCGCTGCGCACCACGGCCAGCTTGCGTTCGTCGCCGGGCACATCTGGCGGCACTTCCTGGCTGGCCTTGAGCATGGCTTCGCTGTCGATCGGCGACATTTGTACGCCGGTGTAGTTGAGTCCCATCTTGGTAGCGTTCTGCATGGCGAAATCCTCAGGATGCGTTCTTCAGGCTGAGCTCGGTACCCGGCGCCCATTGATAGCCGGCGGAAGCCGCCTCGGCAGGCACACCCTCGGAGTTCAGGTGGTTGCGGTAGTCGCGGCTGGCGTGACCTTCGTGCTTCTTGTCGACGTAATCGTGGCCCTTGGTGCGCAGGTCAATTTCCTCGGCCAGGGTCTTGCGCACGAACTCGCGCTGGCTCTTGAACTCGATCAGTTTGGGCACCGAGCCGCCGAGGATTTCCGCCGGGTCGCGGCGTTCGTACTTCTTGAATAGCTCGCAGACCAGGTGCAGGTGGCCTTGCTCGTAGTCGAGGAAGCGCTCCCAGATCGCCTTGATGCGCGGGTTTTCTTCCTGCTCCATGCAGCTATTGTAGGCATAGACCTCCATCGCCTCGTGGATCAGCCACTTCTCCAGGAAGCTCTCGTCGGGGTCCTGCAGCGAACCGTACTGGGTCACGTGCTGTTCCTCGACCGAGGCGATCTCCGCGTAAAGCTGGCGGGCGAGGGGATCGGCGAAGGTCGGGCCGATGGTCATGTAATAGTCGTGGGTCTGGTATTCGGCGGCGGTGATCATCGCCGCGTGAATCTTGGTGATCAGCGCCGCGCTTTCGCGCTGATAGGAGTCGCGCAGATCATCCTCGGGCGCGCGGTGATGCACGGTGGTCGGTCGGCTGGGGATGATGTCGGTGTAGCCCTGCAGAATGTTGTTGGCATCCTTGCCCTCGAGCCGATCGAGCATGGCCGAATAGCGATACAGATGATCGAAATCCTCCAACAGGCCGAAGCGATAGGTCTGCGCCTGATAGGGATCGGGTTCGTTCTGCGCCACCGCGGCGGTCACCTCGATCGCCACCTGTTCGTAAGCCACCGTGGTTTCCAGCGGCGAGTGATCGGCAGACAGCAGCCAGTTGACCATCGTGGCCTGATGCTGCTCGGTGCGCCGCACCTCGGCCAGCGCCTGACGCAGATGCCCATTGAAGCGCGCGCCGATGTTCTTCAGACGCAGGGCATCGGTCTCGATGCCGTTCATGAGGATGATGCGCACGCGGGTGAAGGCATCGTCATCCAGTTTGCTGATGGGCTTGCCAGCCATTTCGCGCCAGGTGAATTTTTGTTTGTCCAAGGGGCAGCCCTTGGTATCGAACAGGCTAGTCAGGGTTTCCATCTGTGTTCCTCCAGATTGGTCTCAAGGCAAGAAAGCCTCTGAGTCTGGAGTGGGCGCCGGATCACAAGGTTGCAGTATTACGATGAGTGGCAGGCAGCTTCGAATCGCTGCTGAGGGGAAATGGCAGAAGAGAGGTACTGAGAAAACGTGTGATGCGCTTGATCAAAAAGTACATTTTCAAAAACTCAACTAAAACAATGATATAAACCGCCGCAGGCGTAAAAAGTAGACAAAAAATGGCAGAATCCTGCCTATAGTCTACTTTTTAAATATCCCATCTAAGTCCTTGATGAATTTCAGTCGAACCTTTCACGCTGACAGACTGGGGTTACCGCTGTCTGTACCTTTTAATCTTTCACATCTCTCTAGATCTTCATATCTATAACCTTTGCACCGGCTAAGCCTGCTGGTGTGCCACTAGAGTGAGAATAGGTTGTGGTAGATCAATTAAATCGCGGAGAGCTTGTTGTGGCGAGGGGCAAACTCGCGAGGGTGCAACAAGAATTCAGCCACAAAAACATTAGAGTTATGATATGCGCTACTAAAGAAGTTTTAATGGTGGCGAGGCGCGATATTGAAAGGATTGATGAGGTTGAGATAATACAGGCTGAGTCCTCATTGGGGGCTAGTTTAATAAATTGTACTACCGAGCAGTTATCCCTTGCGGCAGATCGGTTCAATATCATCAAAGCCTGGCGAGCAGGCGAGCTCTCGATCGCTGAAGCATGCTCCGGCCTAAACATTTCAAAAAGTTATTTTTATCAGTTGAATCGGAAATTCAATGAAGAGCTAGGCCCTATATCGGTTGTGCTTGTCAAAAGAGGCATGAAAGAGGGGGTTACACGCCTAAGCGAGGCGGTTGAAACCATCATCCAGGAAGCCACCAAGAAGATTTATAATTCAGAAGGGGCTAGTTACAGCAAAGTTTGGGTTGAGGTTGATGTCGCCTGCAGTGAGCAGGGTATTCCCTCACCCTGCAAAGATACAGTTTTGCGGCGAGTGAAGGCCATATTACCAGAAAGGAAGCGCGTGCAAACAAAGCATGGCAGTGACGTGGCGTCACAAAAATACTCCGCGCGCCCCGGTAAACTGAATCTCGATAGACCCTTGCAATGGGTGCAGATGGATCACACTCTGGTCGACATAATATTACTTGCCGATGATCGAATTAACATAATTGGACGCCCATGGTGGACAGTGTTAATTGATGTTAAGACAAGAGTTATTCTCGGCTACTACCTTAGCCTTCACGTACCATCAGCGATTTCTGTAGCTTGTGCGTTGACCCATAGTGTCCTGCCTAAGTCTATCTTTGTAAATAAAGCCGGATTAATGCTGGAAGATTATCCGTATTATGGAAAGCCTGAAGTTTTGCACATGGATAATGCTGCGGAGTTTACAAGCCCGAAGTTTAAGGCGGGATGCGCTGCTTTTGATATTCATCCAGAGTACCGACCGATCGGGAAAAAGCATTATGGTGGGCATGTTGAGTCACTGATCGGAACCTTTATGACAACGAAGGTCCATTTGTTGAAAGGGACAACAATGTCTAATGCGGTGGCGCGCGGAAAGATTGATAGCGATAAAGCCGCCACTATGACATTTTCTGATTTTTCGCGGTGGTTCGCACAAGAAGTTACGGTATACCACTCAACTATTCATAGCGAGCTTGGCACTAGCCCTCGACAAGCATGGACGGAGTATTTTGCTCCGAATGGAGGCGTTCCGTACCCGCCGAGAATTCCTGACCCCGAACAACTTAGGCTTTACTTTATGCCTGAGGAAACCCGAATGATCAATCCGTACGGAGTCCGTCTTCATGGCAACATCTATTGGGATCCGGTCTTGGCGGAACATGTTGGCACCGCCAGCGCTATAGTTAAATTTGATCCGTTTAATTTAGATGAGATATGGGTAAAGTTGAGTGGTAGATTTTGCTCTATTCGTCTTTCCGATTTAACTTTGCATGCGCAAAGCTTCGAGGAGTACCGTGCGAGCAAATTCTTCAGGCTTCCTGTACGACTCGGGGCAATTGATGATGATATTGGGCGCTCAGCTTATAGAGAAAAACAGAATATTGAGAAGCAAAGTGCCTCTCTGACACGAAAGGCTAGGCGCCAGCAGGCTGCCGAAAAAGAGTATCACGAGGCATATCCGCGGCCTATTGTCGACAACCTGTTACCTAGACAGTCTCCAGAGAAACCAGACTATTCGGTTACTCCTAAACGCTTCACTCGTGAGGGCGGAAATGAATAGCGATCATGTTAGGCTCGACGTACAGACGTTCATACATGCGGACATCAACACTCGGATCGGTGCCGTGCAGCAAGAACTCTGGATCGATAATAATTCAAGCGAAGCTGTTTTTCGCATTATGAACAACATCCATGCCGTACCTGATCGGCTTAGTGCGCCTGCCCTACTTGTAGTTGGACCTGGTGGGTCTGGAAAGACCGCCATTATATCCAAAATACCGCAGCGCGTTAACGGTAGCGATGGCCTGATATTCATTTCCATGGCTGAGTCGCCCGAGCTACATGTAAAGAAGAATCTGAGAGCTGAATTTGCCCACGCTTTAGGCATTCCCCTCATGCCTGGGAGCGGCGCCAAAGGTGGATCAGAATTTCCAAACGAGATTCGAGAAGTGATTCGACTTAGGAAGATATGGGGTGTGGTAATAGATGAATTTCACGACGCGCTGCTTCGTTCCAAGCAAGAGCAGAGAATTAATATGTCCATTTTGAAAAAGCTGCTTGGCTCAGAATATGGTTTGAAATTGTTCTGCTTTGGCACGGTAAGCGCTCGAAATGCTCTGCGATCAAATGATGAGTTTAAACGGCGCTTCCATGAAGTAATCCTAAAAGATTGGAATGAGGACGAGGAGTTTAGGGCTTTTTTGTTCGAAATCGAAGAGTCTCTGCCATTAAAGCAACCATCTCATTTGTACTCCGAAACGATGGTAAAGGCCATATTGTCCATCACAAATGGTCGAATGGATAAAACCCTTGAAATAATCAGAAGTGCTGCATGTTATGCGATTAAACTAGGGGTCGAGCAGGTGAACATAGATATGTTGCAGCGAGCGAATATGAATCCTTGGGGATACTAGGCATGCTATTTTTTGGCCTGCCTGCTGCGGGTGTTGACGAAACACTTTCTTCGTGGCTATTTCGCTGCAGCGTCAGCCGCCATGTTCAGAATTTCAAGCGCATTGGACTTTCTGAGAAACCTACTAGTTGGTGGGAGGGGCTGGAAATTAAATCTATTGATCCAGATGTTGATTATTTAGAGGCCAGCAAACGCTTCGCTCGAAACATGAATATTTCGTTTCATGGAAATTTTGAACAGTTTTTTTCGTTCAAAAGAAGCGATGTTGTTGATTGGAGATATCGTCGTTTTTTCTGTCCAGATTGCCTTCGGGCTGATGTGGCTAATGGTCGATTGCCGATGTGGAGAAAGAGCTGGTGTTATGCGCATTCCTCGATTTGTATGATGCACGGAAAGCATCTAGAGTCGCTGAATGATGCGTCAAGGTATTCGAAGGCCTGGGAAGCTTTTGCTAATATTTGTAATTCTGTCCCAAGAGGAGATGCTAATGTAGGGTGGAGCGGAGGGGGATTCTGGTCTGCTACTGTTTCTAGAATTGAGAGTTCCATGATCAACTGTGTTGGCGGCGAACGCACCATTCAGCAGGAACTATTTAATAAGTTGTTTGGTATTTTTCTTCAAGCTCCTTATCGCAATGGTCGGGGAGGGGCGGCGCGAATTAACTTTTATATAGAGAAAGGTGTTCGATTCGCCGCACCTACTTCTCTAGAGCACAGCGTCTCAATCGGCCCATCTACTGCCGACCCTTCTAGTCGAATCGGAAGCTTCGTACTGGCCGCGATATTGCTCGATGCCCTTCCTCTTTCGAGATACAGTTTAATTACAAAGATTTTTGAGGATGGACGGAGTGGCGTAGTTTTGCCGAGAGATATCCATCTGGCTGCAGCATTTCCATCTGTCGACAGGGTGGGCTATCAGGCTCTTCGACGGATTCTTGGATATGTGCCTATGGGGAGGTTTCCGCTTCTGGATAGACACCTCCAGCTGCAACAAGATCGATATTTTCGAGACGGGGCGTTTGATGGCCATTCTCTGGGAGATTCGGCTCACCAGCAACAATAGAGTTTCAGGGCTTGTTCGCAATCTTGTCGCACCATTCCTTCTCCGACTTTTGAAGCTCACGCTGGAAAGCTTCATCAAGCAGGCTCGGTTTCTTCTTCCAGGGCTTTTTGCTGGACTCAATTTGCGCGGCATAGAGAACAACCTCGCCGCCGGCGCCTTCATATTCCTCTGCCTTGCGTGAGAGGATCTCTCGTAGTTCGTCTTTCGTTGGCATTGATACTCCTGTTGCGGGTAGCCCCCTAGGGCGGCAGTCGCCTTTACTCGCTCTTTTAAGGCGCTAATTCATTCTCTGGCGGCGATACCTTCGCGAGTAGCTTCAATTGGTCAGTTATTTCGGCTAGCCGTTCTTGCAGGTTCTGTATTTGCTGTGTTTGCGCTGTGCAGGCTTCATCGAATTGCGCCACTTCCCCCCGCAGAGCCTGACACTGCCGCTCAAGCGTGTCATTCGTGTGCTCCATATCGGTCAGAGTGCTTTGAGCGCTCTCCAGAGCCTGGTCCCTCAGCGCGAGGAGCTGCTCCAGCGCATGCTGATCTTTCTGATGCTGCCGTGCCTCCGTGACCAGCCTTGCATTGTCGCGATTCAGCTGAGTCAGTTCGTCCTGCTTGATCATCAGCGTTTGTTGCAGCTGGCGTATCTCGACCTGAAGCTGACTTGTCTCGGCTTCATGGCGGCGCCGCTCCTGTTCGCGCTGCTCCTTGCTGGCTTGGCGGTAATGCTCCATGCCATCACGAGCGTGCTGATGCAGGCCTTCGAGCGACAGGATCCGTTCATCGCGCTCTTTTAGTCGCACATCTAGATCCCTCAGGGATTGAGCCAGTCGGGCGTTGTCGACTTCGACAACTTGGCGCTGTTGCTGTTCTCGAAGAACTAGCTCCTGGGCCGCTTGTAGCTGCTGTGCCAGCGCAGAGTTCTGTGATTCGAGGTCTCGCATCCGGACCTCGAGTACGGCCGATTGCTGCTGTACTGCTGCGCGTTCGCGTAGCAGCGCTTCATGGGCCTGGGCCACGGATTGCTGCGCTTCGGTTTTCAATTGCCCCAGTAGCTGCTCGATGAGGCCGGTTAGCGGCGTGCTCAGTGCATCGCTGGAGACAGTCTGTTCGGCGCTTTCCAGCTCCTTCAAATAACGGTGGATGGTGGTCTTGGAGCCGGTGTTGCCCAGCTCGATGCGCACCGCATCGATACTCGGGTGGACGCCACGTGAGAGGAGGGCATTCCTGGCTTTCTGCACAACAGCTTTGTTGATTCCACCCCGGGCCATGACGGAGACTCCTACGATTTCGTTCTGTGGTACGTACCATGTATATACATAGCACTTTAACAAGAGTTTTCGTTATTTTTCACAGTTATTCTAGAATTGGGTAATCACGAATTATCCAAGGTGAGACGGCTTTTGGGTCGTTTGGCGGTCGCTCACCGGTACACCAGGGGGATGTGCGCCGATGGGCCAAGAGATTGAGCGGTACCTGCAGGCCGGCACCCGCGCTAGCACGCGGCGCAGCTACCAACAGGCGCTCGAGCACTTCGAAGTGACCTGGGGCGGCTTTCTGCCGGCAACCAGCGATGCCATCGTGCGCTACCTGGTCGATCACGCCACCATGCTGTCCAGTAACACCCTTAAGCTGCGCCTGGCGGCACTGGCGCAGTGGCACGTCAGCCAAGGCTTCCCCGATCCGACCAAGACCCCACTGGTTCGCCAGATCCTCAAGGGAATCCGTACTCTGCACCCGCGCCAGGAGAAGCAGGCCGAGCCGTTGCAATTGCGCCAACTCGAACAGTGCGTGCTGTGGTTGGAACAGGCCGAGGGGAGAGCACGAGTGGAGGACGACTGGCCGCGGTTGCTGCGCTGTTGCCGCGACCGTGCGTTGATGCTGATTGGCTTCTGGCGGGCGTTCCGCAGCGATGAACTGTGCCGTCTGCAGGTCGAGCACATCCAGGTAAGGCCCGGGGAGGGCATGCAGCTGTTTCTGCCCTGGAGCAAAGGTGACCGCGACAACCAAGGCCAGACCTTCAGCGCGCCGGCGTTGGCCAGGTTATGTCCAGTACAAGCCTACGTCGACTGGATCAGCGTGGCGGGCATCGCGCGTGGGCCGGTATTCCGCGGAATTGATCGCTGGGGGCATTTAGGTGAGCAGGGTTTGCACCCAAATAGCATTGTCCCACTCATGCGCGCCGTACTGCAGGCGGCAGGGCTGCCTTCGGAGCTGTACAGTAGCCACTCGCTACGCCGCGGGTTTGCCACCTGGGCCACCCGCAGCGGCTGGGATCTCAAAGCGCTGATGCAGTACGTAGGTTGGAGCGATGGCCAATCCGCATTGCGCTATGTGGAGAGCACAGGAGTGTTCCCTGGGCAGCTGAGTGCGCTACAACACATCTCAAACTGGCCCGAGGGACTGCCATAAGACCGCCTTCCGCTACCCCAATCCGCACCTAGCTGCGCACTGGGAACACCAGCTCGTCATGTGCGGTGCAAATGAGTCGATGGTCCAGCACATAGAAAATTGCGGGGTTCTTGGCATGCTGGGCACCCACAAAGAAGAGGTAACTGCGGGATGCCTGCTTGTCTTTTTTGGCTTTTATGTTCTCTTGGCGGGCTATTTCCAGCTCATTTTTCAGTCGCCCGCGGGCAGCTGCTGACCACTACAGTCTCCATGGGGGTGGGTGTTCGGCTTATGCAGCTCACCGCATACTGTCCGAATGGATTGGACTAAATAAAGGGGTGAAATGGTGAGCGATGAGCTTTATGTTTCCGTCGACGTAGAAACTTCCGGGCCGGTACCGGGCATCTATAGCCTGCTTTCCATCGGCGCTTGCGTCGTCTCAGAGCCCGCCCAGTCAATCTATCTCGAGCTCCAGCCAGACGGCCTACAGCACGATCCGGAGGCTGTCGCCATAACTGGCCTTGACCTCACCAAGCTCGAAAACGAAGGACTAGCCCCACAGACGGCGATGCTCAAGCTGGAGCAATGGTTGAACCAGCTATGTTCGGCAGATCAGAAAGTCGTTTTCGTGGGGCTGAATGCCCCGTTTGACTGGTCGTTCATCAACTACTACTTCCATAAGTATTCTGGGGCGAACCCCTTTGGGTTCACCGCACTCGACATGAAGGCGTATTACATGGGGATTACCGGATGCCGCTGGAAGGAAACTAAGTCCTCGCAAATGACAGCTCGGCTCAACCCCCAAAGCGCACCCAACCATAACGCGTTGGACGACGCACGATTTCAGGCGGAGCTTTTTGCGCTAATGCTGGCAGAAGGGTGTAATCGCTAACCTGGCCAGCCACCCCATGCAGCTTCAACATAACGCCCCTCCCTGAAGGACCAAGCCTTTATGCCTTCAGGGCTGCTGGAGTTGCCCACGATGATTGCCAGCGGGTGCGGCAGATCTTGCGTGTAGCGCGCTGCAAACCTGGAAAAACTCCCGACATCAGTGGGGGAGATCATCGGAATGCTTTGCGGGTGAGTATGCCAGTACCCCACCAGTCGGAGCCCGGCAGAATTGGCTCGTTCAATTTCATCTCGGCAGCGGTGGGCATTCAACTCCAGCCAAGTTCTTCCAGCCCGATCATCTCGATGGGGGGGCGTCGCCAAGGCAAGTACCAGTCCGGCAGCGCTTGCGGGGTCGACAAATAGCTGTCCCCCATGCTCCACATCGAAGCGCCTCTGCCGATAGCGCTCCAACAGGTTCGCAACGTCCTGCGATACCAACAGATGAGTGTCCACCCCGGGCCAGCTCCATTGCCAGGCGATTGCCGTCATTGAGCTGTCTCCAACTGCTCCGGCCAATCGCGCTCCAACTGAGCCTGCTGCATGCCAGCAGGTAGTTTAGGGCCCAGATACTGCCCTCCCAGCGTCGCGACGTCGTGGGGGCCATTGATGCTGCTGACCCAGATCGGGGCTCCGGTGCCGCCGCTCAATGCTCGTAATGCGGCCTGAGAGACCATTGAAGCAATGTTCACCATTCCCAGAGAACCTCCTGGGATGAAACTCTCTCCGCAGGCGGGAAGGGCGACAACGCCACCTTCCGGCCACTCGGTGAACTTGTGCCTAAATTCACCGTTTTCTGTGAATAGGCCTCGAGCATCAAACGCACCCGATGGTGCAAGGAGCACATGCCCCACCTGCGTATGAGGTTCGCTCCAGGCCTGAAGTAGACCCCAGGATGTGCCATTCGACTTGGAGCTCCACAGAGCCACCTCTGACTGCCAATCCGCAGTGGTAACTACGACCAGATCCGCTTTATCAAATACCTCGGGATTCTGATACATCACCACTTCAGCGAAGTCTGCGAACGCAGCGACCTCCGTGGTAGGTAGGTCTTTGCGAATTCGCTCCTGAAGCGCTTCGGCCTTGGCTAGGCCTAGGTCATCGGCCCCGAGCACATGCCTGCCGAGATTCGCCGACACCAAGTGATCCGGATCAATGAGTGTCAGATGCCCAACACCCGAGCGCGCCAACTGTAGGGCAACCGCACTACCCAACGAGCCGACCCCAACACAAACTACGCGAGCCGCTTCCAGGTTCTGCACCACACCGCTGAGGTCACGGGACAAAATCTCTGTCCGATCCAGTACATCCAGGGTCGTTGCTCGGATCAGAACTGGGGGGTGGCTGACGGCGACTGCTGGCCGGCGCCGCGCTGAACGCAGGTAAAACTTTGATCCTCGATCCAACTGTGGGCCGTAAGCGCGAACGTTAAGGCAGTAGATCGGAGCACCAGCATCTCCAGGAAGCTCCAAGGCGATCCAGCGGTTAGGTAGCGAGCCACGCTCATTGAACCAAGCCAGCAGCTGCGTGCTGTCGCCAGGAGCAAGGTGCGGAATGAGCCATGTGTGCAGTAGATCAGGGGCCGGAATGCGCAGCTCCGGATAACTCTGAAGCTTTGCGTAGAAGCCTGGAGTCTCGGGAGCACGCATCCTGGGGGATCTGCCAATCGTGCGTCTGCAGTGCCTTTTCAGTGATGACAGATCTGTTGCGAGCCAGACTGTTTCCTGGCCGGATGGCAACGCTTGTCGAGGATCGCTTAGGGCAAATAGCTTCGAGGCAGCTTGGGGGCGATCCAGAAGAATAAGGTTCTGTAGAGACAGCCCCTGCTGCCTCGACCAGTAGGATGTGATTTCGCGCCGAAATTCGGCATCCCGGGCAGCCGCGCATGACCCCATTTGGGACAAGCTCACGATCTTGCGTAACCGAGCCAGGCTATCCGACACCACGTATTCAGGGGTGCCCATCACTGGGCGCTCCTGGAAGCCATGCAGACAAAGCCCGACTTCCATGGCGTGGGGCCATATAAGCCATGGCGAAGGTTCGACAGTAAACCTTAATCCGCCGCGGGGGAAATTCCTCGGAAAGCTGATACGTAGCCGCCGCTCCGTGCCCGTATAGTCAATGGGCAAAGGAAAGTGATAACTCGCAGCTTCGTCAGCCCGTGTGGTCGCAGGCTGAAGCAGTGCAAGTGCAGTATCTTCGCCAAGAGCGCCTCGCAGCGCGGCTATGCCCCGCTGCAGAGGTGACTCCGTCTGATCAACCAAGACGCCCAACTGGCTTCACATCCTCTTGTGAGTTCGCTGTTCCGCTGACACCGCCAAACAGTGCGCCCATCGACGTGGAGTTTCGGGTGGTTCCATCCGGTCGGCCTGGCATCGTCCAGTTGGACGGAATTTCGCTGTTCACTGCCGAGATGAAGGCAGGCTCCATACCAAAATTTTCCTTGACCGCCTTGGCAAAGGCCTCTGCGGACTCGAAGCTCTCAAGCCCCAGTGATACGGATGCGCTGGCATTCGTGTGCCAGTCTTGGAACGCCCGGCGGTAACGATGCCCCTCGCTCGGTCTATTCCATTTCTCCGCGAAGTTTTCACCGCTGTCGGCGGGGTTGCAGACCAAGCATTCGTTCCCCCGGTGTTTGACGTGATCCGGCATCCTCCGGACGATTTCGAGGATCGCGTCCAGCGGCCTTAGCGGTTTCGACTGAGACTCTTTCGCCACGTCCAGGTAGGCATGAGTGGCGAGTGTTGTGATGACTGCTGAAATAGGTCGGAAGCTCTCATTCTTTGTCCGAATGGCCCACTCATCCCGATGCCGCTTCAGCAGCTTGATAGTCGCCCGAAGTGGGTCTTGATCGAGGTACTCCTCATAGTGAGGCAGTGGATCCTGAGTGGCGGCATCAAAGGCACGCTGACTTTTCGCGACAGCCAGATGCTCCTCGAAGGAGATCGTCTGAGTAGAAGCGACCTGCAGCCAGTTGGAGTAGGGGATGGGGCTGCTCGCCTTCCATCCTGTCTCCCGGTCTGGCACTTCCAGCTTACCTTCACCATTGCCTTGAGCGTTCCCATTAATGGCACGCGCTGGCGTGACGTCGATATGGAATCCGGGGTTTTCGTCGGCATAGACGATCCGGATTCCGCGACGCAGCGGCTTGATTTCTTCCTGGACGCGGCTGCCAGCCCTGAATCGCTCTTCGATGGCATCTAGGACTTCTTGAGCGCCAGCCCCCTGGGCATGTGGAAGCCAAATGATGGCGTCCGCATCGATGGTGTCCAGATCTTCAGGAGCACCCGAAACGGGTTTGATCGTCGTCTTCAGGCGCATGGAGCCCTGAGGAAAAATATGTGCCTCTGCCAGTAGCGGATTGTCGGATGCACTGAGAACCTTCTGTAGCTGGGCGTATCGATCACTGATCTTCTCGTACTGTGCTTCCGACAGTGAGATCTCCCGTGCTGCACGAAGCAGGAAGTGTTCCCAGCTCCCGCGCTTGGTCTGTTCATTGCTCATGGACATCAACGAACCTCCTGGGCCTGGTGGCCCAACTGTAGTGTTGGCGTGAACCTGTTCTGCTTGTCTTTATCTCGATCGAAAATCAGGTAGGCGTGTTGGTGTTGCGTGGTAAGCAAGGCACCGAACTCAATCGCCAACGCAGCTGGAATCGCCGCGAACACATGGATCGTCTCCGCCGTCATTGCCTCAAGTCGGCTCAAGTGCATCTGTAGGGCATCGCGAAAAGCGTGAATCACGCGACGATTCTGAACCATCGCGTAACTCGGTTCTGGGATGCTTAGCACTGCGATACGAGCGCCAGGTAATGCCTCTTCGACGTCGCGAAGGGGGACCTGGGCGGAGATCGACAGCACCAGCGCAAGCGGGCCATGACCATCCGCTGGGGGAGTGAACAAAAACTCCGGTGGCTCAGCTGACTGGTTAGGCCAACGCAGCTGATGCTCGCGGTGGAACGAAAAGAGCAGGCGCTTGGATCGATCGCCTAAGGATTGTCCCAGCATTATCAGCGCAGGAATGTCTGCCAATCCCACCACGGCCAACGTAGGGGCATCACCATAGGCTCCTCCACGACGCTTTAGCTGCTGCTCTAACTCATGCTGAACGCTGTCCTGGATGCTCTGCCAGTAGTGAGCATCTCTGCCACGATGACTCGGAGCAGGAAAAGTGATCTTGATGGCATGATCGAAAGCAGTTAGCCCCTCTGCGGACATTGCACCCAACAGATCACGAACAGGGATGTCATTGATCGTCGCGAAGTGCTGACTTTGCACAATCACCGGAATGGCTCTGCCGCCGTCAGGAGTGGTTGCAGCCAGCCGGATGCGCTCCAAATACGCCTGGTGCAGGCCGCTCAGATCACTTTCTGGGTAGCCATCAGCATCGCGATCGATTTTTTCATGGCAGCCAGGGCAGAGCAGCATGAGGTTAGCGGTATCGTTGGTGAGCGACTCGGCCTTAGCCTCGTCATGATCATCTCGCCCCCTTGGCCCCTTCGGGCTGGCTGGCAGGATGTGGGCTACCTCGCCCCATTTCATGGGCTTTCCTGCTCGATAATCGTACGTGAGGTCCGTGCCACAGAGCTCGCAATGACCAGCTGATTGAATCCAGACGATGCGCTTCGTCTCATTGTCGGTATCGTACCGCCCGTTGGCAGGCTTAGACTTTTCTTGTTTTTCCACTTGCCCTCCTTGGGCATCTGGACCCCAGATACGTACTGGCTCTTTAAGATCAAATGAGGCCATCAAGCCAGAATTCAAGGGGTGTGAAGCGAAGCAGCCAGAATTAGATGGCTTCGCAAAAGACCCGCGATCTGCGCGCAGTCAGCAGTGCGAGGACGGTCCATGAATTAACCAGCACCAATGTCGGGACTGGTGCCAACATACAACCAGAGGTTGCGATGATGGAAAGTCTTATCGAGCGGCTTGGGCTGCCCCGCAGCCATAAGAGCCTGCACCAGGCGACCATAGCAGGACTCCCGGTTGAGCTAACCTCGCGCTTGGCGAAGGAGTTGAGTATTGAGGCCTGCGTCGTGGCAGGCTGGGTCGGCATCGCTCCAGGTGCTTCCCTCATGACGCCGGCGGAAGGAGATGCGTTTTGTCGACTGGTGAATCTAGTCGACGTGCTGATGAGTGTCTTGGGGTCAGATCAAGCCGCGGCGACTCGCTGGCTCACGTCGCCAAATATTGCGCTAGGAAATGTGCAACCCGTTTCCCTGCTGAGCACCGAGGTCGGTGGTCGAGCTGTACGCCGGGTGTTGCTCGCCATTGAGTACGGGCTGCCGGTCTGACTGAGCCGCTGCTCTTGCGCCCGGTAAAGATATCCTGGGGCTTTGGCTCAGCCTCTAGCTGCGTCAGTATCGGCCATCACGAATCCAGGCGTATGCTGCCAGAAGAGTCGTGGTTTCAATGGAGAGAGAAATGACCATGCCGAACGAGCGCTCGCGCGCGGTGATAAAAACTCGAGATTTTCTCATTGAACTGTCCCGAGATAGCAGCTTGCCTGAAAAGGTGCGGCGAGATGCCAAGTTCCTTTTGCGGCACTTCCCTACACAGGACGATGTGTTTCTGGCGGGGCGAATAGAAGAGCAGTCGGAGACCTTGCCTCTGGGGGCTATGGGGCCAGTCTTCAGTTCCTCGATTACAGGCTAGATGTAGCGCTCGGCGGGGCAGAAATGATAAAGGCGGCCTTATAGGCCGCCTCGAACCAAGTTTCATCACCGGTACAGCGCCCGGGAGAGGAAGCTCTTGGGCTGCGCGCATAGAGTAGCTGCTGGGGATTGCAATATCAATTTATTTTGCTGGGGGGGTTGGAGCAGAGGCTTCCCAGATGCTCACAAGCTCATCTACCCGGTCGGGGATCTGTGGCGATTTACTGAGCACAAGACAGCGGGCGGTACCGACATACTCTTCAATGAGGTAAAGACTGTCCCCGACGTCGACACCCAGCTCTTGGAGCACCTCGTCGGGAATGCGAATAGCTCCGTCACCATCCCAGTCTTCGATTACCACCTGCGTCGATTTCATCTCACATACCTACTCAGGTGACAGGCCGTTCTTAAGGCTCATGATTTCTCGCTGGATCTTTTTCAGCAGCTCATCTGGCTTCAGTCCAGGCGTCTGCCGTTGGTACGCCAGAACCAGCAGTGTCAAAGGATGAATGCCGACAACCTCGGCAATCTGCTCAACCTTTTCAATCGATGGCTTCCACTTGCCGCGCTCGATTGCACTGATATAGCTCTGGCTGGGGCCCAGTCCTTCCTGGGGTAGATCCTTCAAATTTCTCAGATTCTTGATCACCAGACCAAGCGCTTCATTGAGTTCCATTTGCTGTCTCGCAAAAGGAACGATGAAGCCTTTTTAGCGTCTCTTGGGCTATGCTATATATAGCTTAAAAAGGGGTGTGCTGATGTTTCTCACGTACAAGCGCGCTGAAATCGCGTATCCGCCGTTGTTTGGAGATGACTTCCAAATGTGGCGATTCGTCGAGCTCGAGGAGCATCGCCCTTGGTTTTACGTGGTGATTAATCGCCGCCGGAAGACCACCTCATGGCGGACGATGCTTCTGATTCCGACTGAGGAAGAGCTGGAACACATGCTAGAAAAGCGCGCTGAGGGGACGCTAGTCGAGGCAGTCCAGGTTGTGCTGCCCGCAAGGATAAATGGGTCCAATGATTGGACAATGGAGAGGCTGACCGAGCTGGTAAGGGTCTATGATCCAGACGAACGAGTCTTGGGCTACGACTTCAAAACGGCATCAGGCCAGACCTACTCGCACAGGGACTGCCAGTACTCACAGGACGGAGCCAAGCGCCAGGTCTATTGTTCGATGATCTGTCCCGCATAAGATGGGCGCAGGCTCTCTCGGTTCTCGGTAGGGGCCACTCACTGCATTTGGCCGGCCAATGAAGGCTCTTCCCGAGAAAATCCTAGACATTATTCAACAGCTTCCAGAAGGCGAAGTTCTGACACCTGGCAGATTCGTGCATCAGGGATCTCGCCATGCTGTGCAGCGAGGGCTCTCTCGCCTGGTCGAAGGTGGAAAGCTGTTTCGTGTTGCTCGGGGCTTTTATGTTGCTGCAGTCGAAACTCGGTTCGGCGCGCGCACACCGGCACCGGAGATGATCGTCCGCTCATTGGCAAATGTGCAGGGTGAGCTGATAGTCGCCACTGGGGCTAGCGTCGCCAATAAATTGGGGCTGACAACACAGGTTCCTGTTTGGTATGTCTTCCTAACCACCAGACGCTCTAGGGTGCTTCAGGTTGGCAAGACCACGGTATCGATTCGGCATGCGCCTCGATGGCTGATGGCTCTTGGCGCTACTGGAGCGGGGGATGCCATTCGAGCATTGGATTGGCTGGGCAAGGCAAGCGTAGGTGATGCCGTTTCAAAACTCATAAACTACTACCCGAGAGCGAATGGCGGGCTCTAGTGTCAGCTCACCGCTCGTTGCCTGCCTGGATGGCGAAAGCCATCTGCGCTCGGTCGAATTGCACCTGAGCTCGCTTTGTCATGCTGGGCTAGCTGTCCGCTGTAGTCTGCTTACCGGCAGACCGACATCAGCTGGAATGGGGGAATTCAATGTGAAAGCCCGTGAGGCCAGCCGCTGAAGTACACCAAATGCGGCCTTTGTGAGCCTCGATTATGGATCGGGTGATGGCAAGCCCGAGCCCGGCATTGCTCGGGCTACCTTCGCGTCGAGCAGGATCTACCCGGTAAAAGCGGTCGAAGAGTTTCTCTAGATGCTCCGAACTGATTGTGTTCCCTGGGTTCTCGATGCTGAAGGTAGTTGAGTCCGCTGCCTGGCGGATCAGAACCGAAATTGTCTTTCCCGCCGGCGTGTAACGCAGCGCATTGGACAGCAAGTTGGACAGCGCTCGATCAAGCATCAGCCGATCTCCTAGCACTTGGCCTTTGCCTGTGAGCGATAGTTCAATGCCGCGCTCTTCGGCCAGGAGGTGGTAGTAGTCAAACAGTTTGAAGACTACGTCAGCCAGTTCGATCCTGGCCTGCTCTGGGATGATCAGGCCATTATCAGCCTTGGCCAAGAACAGCATGTCATCGATCATGCGAGACATGCGCTTCAATTCCTCCAGGTTCGAGTACAGATTCTCCTCGTAGGCATTGATATCGCGCTTCTTGCTTAGCACCACTTCAGTGTGGGTCATCAGGTTGCTGACGGGGGTGCGCAGTTCGTGTGCGATGTCAGCGGAGAAATTGGAGAGTCGAATGAAGGCCTCTTCAAGTCGGGCCAGCATCGCGTTGAAGGACAGTACCAACTGCTGAAGTTCCTGTGGCACCGGCTCAAGAGGAATCCGTTCCTGCAATGAACGGGCTGACATCCCGGTGGCCACGCGAGTGACCTGTCGCAGCGGCCTGAGGCCACTGCGAGCAACCACCCAGCCAAGCGCTGCACTGACCAAGGCACTGATGACCAATCCAATCCAGAACCATCGCTGCAGCGTGTCGAAAAAGTGTGTGTGATTGGTGACATCGAGAATCAGCAGAGCTGTAAGCGGTTCAGGTTGGTCAATCACAGAGATTTGAGCCGTCATGCCCCGGTACATGTGCTCGTCTTTCTGCCACTCCCACATGCTCTGCTCATCGGCACGCCTGAAGCGTTCCGGCACTTCGACTGCTCTGGGGTCGGAAAAGAGCACTGCGCCGTCGCTGGCCAGGATGGTTGCGGCCAGATCCTGATGCGCCCCCAGTAAGGCTCGCAACTGCGGTAACTCCTCGGAGAGGCTAGCTCCGCTGCGAGCGTTGTTGAGAATATGTTTGGCTGATTCGAGTTTTTCCACCAGGGCCTGCCGGTCCAGCATCTTGAAGTGGTGCTGGCTGAGCATGTTGAAGCTCAGCCCCGCTACTGTCAGGACGGCAATCACCGCGGACATGAACATCAAGCTCATGCGGGCGGTCAGCGAGAGGTGCTTCATATTCACTCCGGCGCATCCATCATATACCCCATGCCGCGGGCGGTATGGATCAGCTTGAGATCAAAATCGTCATCGATCTTGGCGCGCAGCCGACGTACAGCGACCTCAATGACGTTGGTGTCGCTGTCGAAGTTCATGTCCCAAACCTGCGAAGCAATCAGCGATTTCGGGAGCACTTCGCCGCGCCGGCGCAGTAGCAGTTCCAGCAGTGAAAACTCCTTCGCCGTCAGGTCAATTCTTTTCCCACCCCGGACAGCGCGCCGTTTCATCAGATCGACTTCCAGATCGGCAATTTTCATGGTGGTTTGCGTGGGTGAGCCATTGCCTCGGCGCAGCAGCGTTCTGACCCTGGCCAGAAGCTCTGAGAAAGCAAATGGCTTGATCAGGTAGTCATCCGCGCCCAGTTCCAACCCTTTAACGCGATCCTCCACACCATCGCGTGCGGTCAGGAACAGCACTGGGACGTCTTTTCCGGCGGCGCGCACCATGCGCAGCACTTCCCATCCGTCCAGCCCCGGCATCATCACATCAAGGATCAGCAGGTCATAGGGCTCGCTCAGCGCGTGCTGCAGGGCATCCGTACCTGTCATAACCCGGTCGACATTGAATCCCGCTTCGGTGAGGCCTTGCTGCAGATATGCACCGGTTTTGGGTTCATCTTCAGCTACCAGTAGTTTCATGCGAGCAGACTCCAAAAAACGGGTGGCCTGAGTTTGCAGGCAAACAGCGGCACCAACCAGAAGCTTACGAAAATGTAATCCTGGTTTCAGGTCGCTGACAGGGTGGCTTGTCTAGGGTGCAAGCATGAGCACTAGGTTGTGCTCTCGGCCCTCGACAGACCAAAAGCAGAGCTGCCGGCCTCAGTTTGCAATGATGGAGACTGCCCCATGAAATCGCTGAAACCTTTGCTTCTGGTTGGTTCGCTACTGCTGTCTTCTATGGCTTGGGCCGAAGGGGGCAGCGACCGTGTATTCGAGCGCATCCAGCAGATGCGCGACAAAGCAGAAGCGGTGCTGATCCAGGCGGAGAAAGCCCCAGCCAGCGAGCGACATGTGCACATGCAGGAGCACATGAAAATGCTCGAAAACATTATGAGTCAGCTGCACGACGAACATCCTGCTCCGGGTATGTCCACCGAAGAGCATCTGGCCTGGATGGAAAAGCATGACAAGCTGGTAGACGACGTGCTGGGCCAAATGATTCGCGAGCACAAGCTGATGATGGCCGACAAAGAGTGCCATCCGTAAGGATTCCCCCATTTTCCAGGCCTTCCGTGATTGCTCCTTTGGCCTAGCGGCGCCTCTATGGCGCCGTGCTTTTTCCCAGCTGACGCAATTGTAGTTTTGGGGTCAGCGGCCTGGCAGCAAACGGGTAATAGCATGAGATTTCCAGCATCCCAGCGAGGTCTCACCATGAAACGCCTACCCCTTAAGTTACTGATCAGCACGCTGTTCATCAGCACTGCTATTCCGGCAATTGCCGAGCCCAGTGGAAGTGATTTTGGGCAACAAGCCAAAGCGACGCCGGCGACTCGTACCATCTTGGTGAAGATGGACGACATCAACTACAGCCAGAAGACGATCAACGTAAAGCCCGGCGAGACCGTGCGCTTCGTTCTGAAGAACGAGGGCGCATTGATGCACGAGTTCAACATAGGGCAAGCGGCGTCCCAACTGGCGCACCAACGCAAGATGGCGGCCTTGTTCAAGGACGGCACGTTGACACCGACCGGCATGGCCGAAAGCATTGTCTGGCATGAGCGTTATGGCATGGGAGACTCCAATCCTCCCGGGTATCCGGAAGTCATCAAAGCCAAGCATGAAGACGCAAACGCCATCCTCGTTGAGCCCGGCACGACCAAAGAGTTCGTTTGGACATTCCCCCAGGCCGGGGCCTTGAATTTTGCCTGCACGCTGCCTGGGCATTACCAGGCGGGAATGGTAGGTGATTTCGCCCTGCGTTAGATCGGCACCGGTGCTACCCGTTGACCGAGGGCCGGGTGGCACCGATCTGACAAACCTTACTGCAATGTAGTTTTCGCGTCAGCGTGCCGGCAGCTGCACTCAATCAGCATAGGGGCGCATACCTCCTAACTACCCCAGAGGCACACCATGAAACTCAAATCCCTTTCTTTGATCACCACCGTGGGCTTGCTGCTCAGCGCAGCCAACGCGATGGCCAGCCCGGGCCAAAACAAAGACAGCATCGGCCAGCCGGGAGATATTCAGGCGGTAGATCGCACCATTGAGGTACGGATGGGAGACATTTTCTTTGAGCCCAAGACAATGGAAATCAAGGCGGGCGAGACGGTTCGCTTCGTACTGCTGAACGAGGGAGCCCTGCTGCACGAGTTCAACCTTGGCAAAGCGGCATCCCATGCTGCGCATCAGAAAGAGATGGCTGCGATGTTTCAGAACGGCACGCTGTCCCCGACTGCAGCGCATGACATGAGCAAAATGGACCACGCCATGGGCGGCATGAAGATGGTCGGCATGGAGCACGACGATCCCAACAGCGTTCTGGTCGAGCCAGGTGCGCGCGAAGAGCTGATCTGGACCTTCTCCGACGCTACTGATCTGGAGTTCGCCTGCAATGTTCCTGGACATTATCAGTCGGGAATGGTCGGTAAGGTGACCATACGCTGAACTCCATTGATACGCGTCAACTCTGCCTGGCCAGAGCAACCTATGCTGATTCTATGGTCATTGAACCGAGGCTATTGTCATGGATCACACGCACCACACCGGCACTACGGAACCACCTTTTTGGAAGAGCAAGATTGGCATCGCACTGATCATGCTGGCCGTAATCGGCATCTTCTATGTCGCGCGCGAGCATTACGGTCATCTTTCGCAGGCTTTGCCATACCTCATCCTGCTGCTATGCCCGCTGATGCATCTGTTTGGCCACAATCATGGCGGGCACTCCCACTCCAGCGGAGCCGCAGTTTCCAAGGACGAGGATAGGAAGTAACTCGAATGCAAAAGACCTCCTGCCATCATGACCAGGGCCATGCACATCACTCGCACGCCCACCCAGAGAGCCCACGCGATCCGGTGTGTGGCATGGAGGTCAAATCTGATAGCCCTTACCAGGAGAACTTTGAGGGAAGGGCCTATCGGTTCTGCAGTACAAAATGCCAGGAGAAGTTCCAGGCAGCCCCTCATCAGTACATGAGCCATCAATCGCATGCCGGGCACCACCAGCATGCCGCTCCGCCAGAGTCCTCAACTCAGGCAGGACTGGGGGCTGAATACACCTGCCCGATGCATCCCGAGATCCGCCAACCGAGCCCTGGTAACTGCCCGATCTGTGGGATGACGCTCGAACCCGTCATTCCAGAGCTGGAAGACGAAGAAAATCCGGAGCTGAAAGACTTTTCGCGACGGTTCTGGTGGACCCTGCCATTGACCGTCATCGTGACCGTGCTGGCGATGGCTGGTCATTCCTTGCAGCTGTTCCATGGAACATCCCAGAACTGGGTTGAGCTGGTTCTGGCAACGCCCGTGACGCTTTGGGGTGGCTGGGTATTTTTCACTCGCGGAATAGACTCCATCCGGCACCGCAGCCCTAATATGTGGACCCTGATCGGATTAGGAACTGCAGCCGCCTACCTCTACAGCGTGGCAGCCACCCTGGTGCCGCAGTGGTTCCCGGCGGCCTTCGTTCAGGATGGACGCATCGGCGTCTACTTCGAGGCCGCCGCGGTGATCATCTCGCTCACGCTGTTGGGCCAGATGCTCGAACTCAAAGCCCGCTCGCAGACCTCTGCCGCCATTAAGTCACTGCTGGGATTGGCCCCCAAGACTGCCCGGCGCATCAGGCCTGACGGCCAGGAAGAAGATATTCCGCTGACCCACGTCCATAAGGGTGATCACTTGCGTGTCCGGCCGGGCGAAAAAGTCCCGGTGGATGGCACCGTGCTGGAGGGCGAGAGCGCTGTCGACGAGTCGATGCTCACCGGCGAGCCGGTGCCCGTCACCAAGCGGGCAGGGGATACCCTCATCGGTGCCACCCTGAACACCCACGGCAGCCTGGTGATGGAAGCGCAGAAGGTGGGCGCCGAAACCATGTTGTCGCAGATCGTCCAGATGGTGGCTAAGGCCCAGCGTTCCAAGGCGCCCATGCAGCGTATGGCCGATGCCGTGGCAGGGTATTTCGTGGTGGGGGTGATCCTGATCGCGATCCTGACATTTTTTGGCTGGGGGTTGTTCGGGCCGGAATCAGGTTGGGTATTTGGCCTGATCAACGCCGTGGCCGTACTGATCATTGCCTGCCCATGCGCCCTGGGCTTGGCAACGCCGATGTCGGTCATGGTCGCGACCGGCAAGGCCGCCAGCAGCGGTGTGTTGTTCCGCGATGCCAGCGCTATCGAGAACCTCTGCAAAATCGACACCTTGATTGTCGACAAGACCGGGACACTGACCCAGGGGCGGCCGGCCTTTCATAGTGCAGAGGGAACCGGGCCGTTCGACTCGGTCGAGGTTCTGCGCTTGGCCGCAAGCCTCGACCAGGGCAGCGAGCATCCGCTGGCGCATGCCATTGTCGATCATGCGCGTGAACAGGGTCTTGCCTTGGTGAAACCGGAGACCTTCGAGTCCGGCTCAGGTATTGGTGTGCGCGGACATGTCGATGGCCATCAACTGCAGCTTGGGAACACAGCGTTGATGGAGGAGGCGGGCGTCGATATTACTCCGCTGCGTAACCGTGCAGAGCAACTGCGCCTGGAGGGTATCAGCATCATCTATCTGGCCGTCGATGGTCGCCTGGCGGGTCTCCTGGCCGTTTCCGATCCAATCAAACCGACCTCCCAACAGGCTGTTGCTCAACTCCAGAACGCTGACGTGAAGGTCATCATGGCCACAGGCGATGGCCTCACCACAGCAAGAGCCGTGGCGAAGCAGTTAGGCATCGAGGAGGTGCATGGCGAGGTGAAACCGCAGGACAAGGAGAAATTAGTCGCCGAACTGCAGGGTTATGGCCGGCGTGTTGCCATGGCAGGCGATGGCATCAACGATGCGCCGGCCTTGGCCAGGGCCGACGTAGGCATCGCTATGGGCACGGGCACCGACGTGGCGATGAACAGCGCCCAAGTGACCCTGGTCAAGGGAGACCTGATGGGCATCCTGCGGGCGCGCACCTTGTCGGTGGCCACGGTGAAGAACATGAGGCAGAACCTTGCCTTTGCATTCCTCTATAACGCGATGGGAATCCCGCTAGCGGCCGGGCTGCTGTATCCGCTGACAGGACATCTTCTGTCGCCCTTGATCGCTGCTCTGGCAATGAGCGTCAGTTCAGCTTCGGTGGTTTTCAATGCGCTTAGGTTGAAAGCAACGGACGTTGGCTAGTCTGCTAGACAAGACGATGTGCCTACCTGCAGGGCGACTTTTTAAATGCGCATCTGACCGGGAAATGCCGTACGGTAGCTTGCAACTTGACCTATCAGTCGCATTACCTGATGACGGGGGGACGTTCTATGGATCGTTCCCGCTGCGGGCAGGAGACTGACCGTCGTTACCCCATGAGGATTCTCCGTGGCCCGCATTCGCCGACTGCAAATTAGCAACTTCCGGTCTATCCAGACGCTCGACTGGGTGCCGGCCCCCGGAATTAACTGCCTCATTGGTCCGGGTGACAGTGGGAAGTCCAGCATCCTGGACGCGATTGACCTTTGCGTCGGCGCCCGCCGAGGCGGCACGTTCGGCGACATGGACTTCTTCGCATTAAACGTCGAAATGCCCATCACCATCAGCGTGACGCTTGGCGATCTGCCGTTATCGCTGATGGATATCGATGTCTACGGCGAGTTCTTGCGTGGATTCCATCCTGGTACGGGGGAAGTCGAAGACGAACCACGAGCTGGGCTGGAGACCGTCATCACCTTGCGTCTGCAAGTTGGTGCCGATTTGGAGCCTGTTTGGACACTTTTCTCCGATCGCGCGGAGCAGCAGCAACTCGAACGCACTCTTCCCTGGAAAGAACGAGCGGCACTAGCGCCCGCCCGTATTGGCAGCTTTGCGAGCTCGAACCTGTCGTGGAGTCGTGGCTCAGTGCTCAATCGACTTACCGATGAGCGCGCTGAGCTTGGTGCCGAACTGGCACGCGCCGCTAGGCAAGCAAGAGCGAACTTTGGCAATCAAGCGGCCGGACATCTGACCCAGACGCTTGAGGTCGTGCAACGCACAGCACAGCATCTTGGCGTGTCGGTCGGGACTATGCCACAGGCACTCCTTGACGCACATTCTGTATCGATTGGCGAGGGGGCGATCGCACTGCACAGTGAAACAGGTATTCCGCTGCGCTCTCTTGGTACGGGCTCGTCACGCTTGCTAGTGGCAGGGCTTCAAAGGGCTGCGGCCAGCGCCGCGCCAATTGCCCTGGTTGATGAGGTGGAATACGGACTTGAACCTCATCGGCTCATGCGATTCCTGGACTCGCTGGGTGCAAAGGACGCTGCCGCTCCGTTGCAAGTGTTCATGACGACGCACTCGCCGG
>MTEW01000148.1_pt1 | contig 43212 bp, 32 predicted proteins | sample 1042681 | NCBI WGS metagenome assembly MTEW01 (sample SAMN06185811, study PRJNA358809) | soil metagenome | isolation source: soil biostimulated with citrate as carbon source | place: India | collected 2015-05-23
GGGGTCAGGACTTCGGTTTTTGGATTGCTCATAGCGGTTACCTGTCGGTGAGGCGGTGGACGATGCACGCATCCCGTCGGTCGTTGCCGTCGGGGAGACGAAAGGACTATTGCAGAGCGGCCGCCGCCTGGATTGGATGTAACTGCGGTTCTGGTATCGGGCTGTGGCGTTCAGGCCAGGTGTTCGCGCAACGCCACGCCGGCCTGCTGCATGGCAGTGCGCACCGCAGGCACCTCGGCGATCACGTTGAGCAGGCCATAGTCGTGGATCATGCCGTTGTAGCGCACCGCGCAGACCGCGACGCCGGCCGCGCCCAGGCGGCGGGCATAGGCTTCGCCTTCGTCGCGCAGCACGTCCATCTCGGCGGTCTGCACCAGCGCTGGCGGCAGGCCCTTGAGCTGTTCCAGGCTGGCGCGCAGCGGCGAGGCGTGGATCTCGTTACGCTGCTTGGGGTCGGTGGTGTAGTTGTCCCAGAACCATTCCATCATGCCGCGAGTGAGGAAATGTCCCTCGGCGAACTGGTTGTAGGAAGCGTTGTTGAAGTTGGCGTCGGTTACCGGCCACAGCAGCAGCTGAAAACGCAGCTTCGGCGTACCGGCCTCTTTCGCCTTGATGGCGACCACGGCCGCCATGTTGCCGCCAACACTGTTGCCGGCCACCGCCAGGCGCGAGGCATCGACACCGATCTGGCTGCCATTGGCGGCCACCCATTGGGTCGCAGCAAAGGCCTGGTTGATCGCAGTCGGGTATTTCGCTTCGGGCGAGGGGGTGTAGTCGACGTAGATTGCCGCGGCGCCGGAATGCACCACCAGGTCGCGGATCAGCCGTGCGTGGGTGGGATAGTCGCCCAGCACCCAGCCGCCACCGTGGAAGAACATGAAACCCGGCAGGTTGCCCTGGCTGCCCGCCGGACGCACCACCACCAGCTTGAGCATCTGGCCGGCAGCCTCGATGCTGTGTTCACGGGTTTCCACGGCCGAAAGATCGACCTCGACCGAGGCTTGCGCGCCCACCAGCACGGCGCGGGCTTCCGCAGGCGATAGCCGTTCCAGGGGCGTGCCACCACCGGCGGCCAGGGCTTCGAGAAAGGCTTGCGTGTTGCGTTCGACGCCGGGACTGCCGGCGCCCAGGTTGGGGGAAGGCTGCATGGCGATTCACCTCATGATGGCTGAAGGAGCTGTAGCGCTACTGCGTCGGGCATCTTCTGTCCTTGCGGTCGATCCGGCTTGTACCGGCCTGCCGTTTTGGCATCAGGCTGCTGCCGGGCTGCTAGAGTGAGAGCGGGGTCGCTGGCGTCCGCACGAGGTGGGCATGACAGGGGAAAGTCGCAAGCTGGGCCTGGGGTCGCTGACTGCGCTGGTGGTGGGCTCGATGGTCGGTGGCGGGATCTTCTCGCTGCCGCAGAACATCGCCGCGCGCGCCGATGTCGGCGCGGTGCTGATCGGCTGGGGCATCACCGCGGTGGGCATGCTGGCGCTGGCCTTCGTGTTCCAGGGCCTGGCCAACCGCAAGCCGCAGCTCGACGGCGGGGTGTACGTCTACGCCAAGGCGGGCCTCGGCGATTACATGGGTTTTTCCTCGGCCTGGGGCTACTGGATCAGCGCCTGGCTGGGCAATGTCGGCTACTTCGTCCTGCTGTTCTCGACCCTGGGTTACTTCTTCCCGGTCTTCGGCCAGGGCAACACGCCGCTGGCCATCGCCTGCGCCTCGGTGTTGCTGTGGTGCGTGCACGCCCTGGTGCTGCGCGGCATCAAGGAGGCGGCGCTGATCAACCTGATCACCACCGTGGCCAAGCTGGTACCGATCCTGCTGTTCATCGCCATCGTCGGCCTGGCCTTCGACCGCGACATCTTCACCCGCGACATCTGGGGGCGCAGCAATCCGCAATTCGGCGGCGTGCTGGAGCAGGTGCGCAACATGATGCTGGTCACCGTGTTCGTGTTCATCGGCATCGAAGGGGCGAGCGTGTACTCGTCGCGTGCCGAGCGCCGCCGCGATGTGGGCAAGGCCACGGTGATCGGCTTTCTCGGCGTGCTGGCGCTGCTGATGCTGGTCAACCTGCTGTCGCTGGGGGTGATGAGCCAGCCCGAACTGGCGGCGCTGCAGAACCCGTCCATGGCCGGAGTGCTGGAACACGTGGTAGGGCGTTGGGGGGCGGTGCTGATCAGCATCGGCCTGGCGGTGTCGCTGCTTGGTGCGCTGCTGTCCTGGGCGCTGCTGTGCGCCGAAATCCTCTTCGTCTCTGCCAAGGACGGTACCATGCCGGCCTTCCTGCGCCGGGAGAACGCCAATCAGGTGCCGGTCAACGCGCTGTGGCTGACCAACGGCATGATCCAGCTGTTTCTGCTGATCACCCTGTTTTCCCAGGGCACCTACCTGTCGCTCATCTACCTCGCGTCGTCGATGATTCTGGTGCCCTACCTGTGGTCGGCGGTCTATGCGCTGCTGCTGGCGCTGCGCGGCGAAACCTACGAAGGCCAGGCCGGGCTGCGCCGCAAGGACCTGGCCATCGGCCTGCTGGCAGTGGGCTACGCGATCTGGCTGTTGTATGCCGGCGGGGTCAAGTACCTGCTGCTGTCGGCGCTGCTCTACGCGCCGGGGGCGCTGCTGTTTCGCCAGGCCAAGCGCGAGCAGGGGCAGGTGCTGTTCACCCGCTACGAATGGCCGATCTTCGCCGCCGTATTGCTGACCGCCGTGCTGGCCGGCTATGGCCTGTATGCCGGTCACCTAACACTGTAGGGCTGGACAAAGCGGCCAACGCGCGGATAATCCGCCCCATCGCCCTCTGACCCTGGCCTCGCGACCCCCATGCGCAAAACCCTGCGTACCGCCCTGATCTGGATGCTGGTGCTGGCCCTGCCGGCACAGGCCATGGCGGCGCTCGGCATGCAGTTGTGCGAGCAGGTGCATCGCAGCGGCGCTCTGCAGATGAGCTCGACTCAGCAGGGCGAGCACGGCATGCACCACGACATGGCGGCCGACAGCGCACATGGCGCGCATCAGGACGCCGCCCCGCTGGCCAGCAGCGATGCTCCCGCCGATGGCAGCCTCTGCACCCTGTGCGCCTTCTGCGTCGGTGTCGCCGCGCCCAGCCAGCCGTTTCTGAACGACTCTGCCCTGCAAACCGTCGAGCCGGCTACAGCCTGGCCCGACCGCCTTATCGTCGGCGTGGCCGACACGCCCGAACGCCCCCCGCGTCTTTCTCTCGCCTGAGCCCCTTAGGTAGCGCCGTCCTGCGGCGCCTGTAGCTCACGCGGCCGCCTGGCCGCCGTACGCGAGAACACATCATGACTTTGCATTCCCTTGCCGGAAGGCTGCTGGGCATCGCTGCCCTGGCGCTGCCCGGCATCCTGATGGCGGCCCAGCCCGATCCGCTGGACGCCAACGCCGTCGTGCCGGCGCAGGATTACCGTTCCCCTCTGCAAGACTACCGCGCCCAGGCCGACGAGCCGTTGCAGGACTGGCGCGCGGCCAACGATCTGGTCGGCCGTATCGGCGGCTGGCGCACCTACAGCATGGAAGGCTGGGAGCAGCCGGCCGAGCAGGGCGCCGAGCCCGCCGGGGGAGGTGGCCATGACCACCATTAAACCCGCCGTACTGCTCTGCGCCGCGCTGCTGCTGGCCGGCTGCGCCGGCTTCAGCCAGGACGGCGGCTTCGACCCGGTGCAGCAAAGCGCCGAGCGCCAGCTGGACAAGCAACTGCTGTGGGCGCGCGACGAGGCCGGGCGCGGGCAGATCGAGGCACGTGTCGCCGAGTTGCTGGCCGAACCCCTGAGCCTGGATGCCGCGGTGCAGCTGGCGCTGCTCAACAACCGTGGTCTGCAGGCGTCCTTCGACGAGCTGGGCATCGGCGAGGCCGAGCGCGTGCAGGCCGGGCGCCTGCCCAATCCCGGTTTCTCCTATGGCCGTCTGGAAAAGGGCAGCGAGGTCGAATACGAGCGCGGCCTGCACCTGAATCTGGCGCGGCTGATCGCCCTGCCGCTGACCTCGCGCCTGGAAGGTCGGCGCTTCGAGCAGCTGCAACGGCAGACCAGCCTGGCGGTGTTCGACCTGGCCAGCGAGACGCGCAAGGCCTGGTACCAGGCGGTCGCCGCCGAGGAGAGCCTGGTCTACGCGCGGCAGGTGCTGGACGCCGCCGAAGCCGGCGCCGAGCTGGCCCGGCGCATGGCCGCGGTGGGCAACTTCAGCAAGCTGCAGCAGGCCGAGCAGCAGAACTTCTACGCCGAGGCCGGCATCGGTCTGATCCAGGCCGAACAGGCGCGGGTGCGCAGCCGCGAGCAGCTGACCCGTCTGCTCGGTCTGTGGGGCGAGCAGCTCGACTACCGCCTGCCCGAACGCCTGCCGGCGCTGCCGAAAACCGCGGACGAGTTGCCGGACGTGGAGCGCCTGGCCATGAACCAGCGCCAGGACATCCAGGCCGTGCGCCTGGATGCCGAGCGTCTGGCGCAGAACCTTGGCCTGACCCGCACCACGCGTTTCATCAACGTGCTGGAGCTGGGTGTGGTCAACAACCGTTCCAACGAGGAGCCGACCCAGCGCGGCTACGAGATCAGCGTCGAGCTGCCGCTGTTCGACTGGAGCGGAGCCAAGGTGGCGCGGGCCGAGGCGCAGTATCGCCAGGCGCTCAACCGCGCCGCCGAGACGGCGATCAACGCCCGCTCGCAGGTGCGCGAGGCCTACCACGCCTACCGCAACGCCTTCGAGCTGGCGCAGCACTACCGCACCGAGGTGCTGCCGCTACGTCAGCGCATCGCCGAGGAAAACCTGCTGCGCTACAACGGCATGTTCATCAGCACCTTCGACCTGCTCGCCGATGCGCGCCGCCAGGTGCAGGCGGTGGATGGCTACCTGCAGGCGCAGCGCGCCTTCTGGCTGGCGCGCGCCGACCTCGACATGGCCCTGCTGGGCGCCCCCAATCCCTCGCTCGGCGCGGCGCCTGCCGCTGCTGCCGAGCCGGCCGCCGCCGGCCACTGAACAAGGAATTTCCCAGATGGTTTCACGACGCGATTTCTTTCTCGGGGCTGGCGCCATCGGCGCTGCGGTGGCCACTTCGGCGGTCAGCCGGGTGGCCATGGCGGCCCTGCCCGAACCGGTGCTGCAGGCCAGCGCCGACACCCAACCGCCGCTGCAGCCGGCCAGCGGGCGGCCCTACAACCCGGTGGTCACCCTCAACGGCTGGACCCTGCCGTGGCGCATGAACAACGGCGTCAAGGAGTTCCACCTGGTCGCCGAGCCGGTGGTGCGCGAGCTGGCCCCCGGCTACAAGGCCCACCTGTGGGGCTACAACGGCCAGTCGCCGGGACCGACCATCGAGGTGGTGGAGGGCGACCGGGTGCGCATCTTCGTCACCAACAAGCTGCCCGAGCACACCAGCATCCACTGGCACGGCCAGCGTCTGCCCAACGGCATGGACGGCGTCGCGGGCCTGACCCAGCCGGCGATTCCGGTGGGCAAGACCTTCGTCTACGAGTTCGTCGCCCGCCGCCCCGGCACCTTCATGTACCACCCGCACGCCGACGAGATGGTGCAGATGGCCATGGGCATGATGGGGTTCTGGGTCACTCACCCCAGAGAGCATCACCCATTGATCGCCGAGGTGGACCGCGACTACTGCTTCCTGCTCAGCGCCTACGACATCGAGCCGGGCGCCTACACGCCGAAGATCATGCAGATGCTCGATTTCAACCTGTGGACCTTCAACAGCCGCGTGTTCCCCGGTATCGACCCGCTGGTGGCGCGCCAGGGCGAGCGCGTGCGCCTGCGCGTCGGCAACCTGACCATGACCAACCACCCGATCCACCTGCACGGTCACGAGTTCGAGGTCACCGGCACCGACGGCGGGCCGACCCCGGTCGGCTCGCGCTGGCCGGAGGTGACCGCCGACGTGGCGGTGGGGCAGATGCGCCAGCTCGAGTTTATCGCCGATGAGGAGGGCGATTGGGCGCTGCACTGCCACAAGAGCCACCACACCATGAACGCCATGGGCCACGACGTGCCGACCCTGGTCGGTGTCGATCACCGCGACATGACCCGCAAGATCGCCAAACTGGTGCCGGACTACATGGTGATGGGCGAGCGCGGCATGGCCGACATGGCGGAGATGCAGATGCCGCTGCCGGACAACACCGTGCCGATGATGACCGGCGACGGCCCGTTCGGCTCGGTGGAGATGGGCGGCATGTTCACCATGCTCAAGGTGCGCAAGGAGCAGGCCGCTGGCGACTACCGCGACCCGGGCTGGTTCAAGCACCCAGCCGGCACGGTGGCCTATGAATGGAAAGGGGCACTGGCCAACCCGAGCCGCTCGCACGACGGCGGCGGCCAGTCGATGCCGCTCAAGCAACCGCTCGAGGCGCCGGTGGAAGTGCAAGTACGCAAGCCCGGCGGTCATGCCGGGCATTGACGGGGCGTGCCGCCACGCGGCCCGGTCCCCACAGCAAGCGAGGATTCACCGATGAAAACAGCACAGTTACTGGTTCTGACCCTGATCGGGCTGCTCGGCAGCCCGGCAGCGCTGGCCCACAGCGAAATGCACGAGGGGCATCAGGCCGCCGCAACGATCAAGGAGCAGAAGCCCTGGGGTATCGCTGGCGATGCCAGCGAAGTCGACCGCACCATCGAGATCCGCATGACTGATCAGATGCGTTTCACTCCGGATCGGCTGCAGGTCCGGCAGGGCGAGACCATTCGTTTCGTCCACCGCAACGACGGCAAGATCCTCCACGAGTTCGTCATCGGTACCCGCGAAACCCTGGATGAACATGCCGAGGCGATGCTGCGTTTTCCCGGCATGGAACACGACGAGCCCTACATGGCCCACGTTGCGCCGGGGCAGAGCGGCGAGATGATCTGGACCTTCAACCGCGCCGGCGAATTCGATTTCGCCTGCCTGATCGCCGGCCACTACCAGGCCGGCATGGTTGGCACCATTCGGGTGCTGGCCGACTGACCTACGAGAGGAAACACGCATGAAAAAGCCATTGCTAATCGCGGCGCTGGCCGCCCTGTTCAGTCTGCCGTTGCAGGCCGCCGACCCCGCACCGCTGAGCCAGGGCGAGGTGCGCAAGGTGGACGCCGCCGCGCAGAAGATCACCCTGCGTCACGGCCCCATCGCCAGTATCGGCATGCCGCCGATGACCATGGTGTTCGAGGTGGAGCCGGGCAGCCTGCTCGAGGGTGTCGAGGCCGGTGACAAGGTGCGCTTCCAGGCGCGCCAGGAGGGCAACCGCTACATCGTCACCGAACTGCAGGTCGTCGAGCAGTAGCCGGCCTGGCGCTCAGGGCGGCGGTTGTGTCTGCAACTGCGCCTGCGGCATGCCGATATGCTGGCCCTGCGAGTAGTCGATACCCAGGGCCAGCACTTTCTCCTGCACCGCTGCCGAGTGCACGAACTCGGCCACCGTCTGCATGCCGAGGCTGCGGGCGAACTGCACGATGCCCAGGGTCACCGCCAGGGCGTTGGGGTCGCTGTCGAGCTGGCGGATCAGGCTGCCGTCGATCTTGATCAGGTCGACGTTGAGTCGCAGCAGGTGCTCGAAGTTGGAGTAGCCGGTGCCGAAGTCATCGATGGCGATGCGGCAGCCCAACGCCTTGACCTCGTCGATGAAGGCGCGCACCTGGCTGTAGTTGTCGATGCCTTCGGATTCGAGAATCTCGAAGATCAGCCGGGGCCCCATGCCGCTGTGCTGCAGCTGTTCCTTGATGGTCTGGCTGAGCTGCGGGTCGATCAGGTCTTCGTAGGACAGGTTGATGGAGAACTCGTAGGGCAGGTCGCGAAAGCGTTCCAGGCATTTCTCCAGCATCACCCGGGTGATCTGCCGGTGCAGGCGGATTTTCTTCGCCACGCCGAGAAAACGCCCCGGGTTGATCACCTGGCCATCGTCATCGAGCATGCGCACCAGGCACTCGAACTTGCCGATGCTGCCGCCGTGGTTGTCGAGAATCGGCTGGAAGTGGGGCAGCAGCCGGTCTTCCTGCAAGGCCGTCTTGACCTTGTTGGCCCATAGCAGGTTCTGCTCGTACTCCTCGCGAATCTTCAATGCCGGGTCATACAGCAGGTGGTTGCGCTGCTGCAGGCGCGCCAGCTTCAGCGCGATGGTCGCCGACGCCAGCAGGCTGTCGCGTCCCTGGCGGGCCTCGCCGGCACTGAGCCTGGCGGCGCCGAAGGTGGCGTTGAAGCCCACCTCCTGGCCCTGCCAGTCCAGCCGCTGGCGCTGGATGAAGGTGCCCAGTTCGTTCATCCGCGCTTCCAGCGCTTCGTCGCTGAGCCGGGGCAGCAGCACGGCGAACTCGTCGGCGGTGAGGCGGTACAGGCGTGCGCTGCCGGCCTCCAAACGCAGGTGCTGCAGCAGCTGCGCGCCAAGGTGGCGCAACATCTGGTCGCCACAGGCGTGACCATAGAAGCCGTTGATTTCCTTGAAGGCGTCGAGGTTGAGCAGGATCAGGCTCGGCCGTGGCGTGCGCTGCAGATCCAGCAGCAGGCGCGCGCGGTTCGGCAGCTGGGTCAACGGATCGGTGTAGGAGGCCTCCAGCTGTCGCATGGTGTTGGCGATCAGGTGCAGCAGCAGTGCCGCCAGCAGCAACACCACCAGCCCGGTGAGCACGAGAATGCGCAGGTTGCTCTGGCGCATCGGGGCCAGCACGGCGTCGATCTCGTTCTGCGGTACACCGAGGCCGAACAGCATGTTGGCGCGGGTCATGGCGAACAGCAGGGCATAGCGCTCGCCGTCGATCAGCAATTCGCGACTGTAGAGTTGAGCCCGCGCTGTGCCGGGAGCGGCGGTGGTGGCGGCCCGGGTCAGCTGTTCGGCGAGGATGGCATCCATGATGCGCTGCGCCGCCGGGGTGTCGTCGCGTTCGCTGAGGCTGGTCAGCTTGCGATTGTCGCGATCGAGCAGGAAGGAAAAGGTATTGGGCGTGAGCTTGATGTCGCTGATCAGGCGCACCACGTCCTCGCTGCGCCAGTCGCTGCTGGCCAGGCCGATGATGCGCTGGCGACGGTCGTACAGGGGCGTGGCCAGGGTGATCACCGCGGCATCCGACAACGGGTTGTAATAGGCGGCGCTCCACAGCAGTGGCTCGGCCAGTGGCAGGTTGCGTGGCTGATCGCTGGGCAGCAGGTTGCGATACCAGTCCAGGCGCCGCGGGTCGCCGCTCTGACGCAGCACTTCGATGCGCCGGTCCGCCGCCCAGTGCGCGTAGATTCCGGGGGTATCGGCCAGTGCCGGGAAATGACCGGGCTCGAACCACAGGCCGACGCCGAAGGCATCGCTGAAGTCGCGCAGCTTCTGCCGCAGTTGCGTTTCCAGCTCGGCGGTATTGCCGCTGCGCTGCAGCAGCTCACCGAGACGGGCGAGGGATTCGGTGTGCAGCTCCATGCGCCGGTGGTGGCTGTTGATACGGCCGAGATTGGCGTAGAAGTTGTCCTCGATCTGGCTGCGGCGCAGCTCGGCCATGGCGCGCTGGGAATAGTCCAGGTTGAGCGTGGACATCACCCACATCGCGGTCAGAAACAGCGCCACCAGCAGCAGCACCAAGAGCATCAACAACCGCTTGGAGGATCCCGCCAGGCGGGGCAGGCTGGCCATCAACGCTGATCCAGTGCCCGGCGCACCTGCGCCTGAGCCTGGGCGATCTGCCCGTCGTCGAGTTGCGTGCGCAATTGCTGCAGGCGGGCTTCGGCGCGTGGCTCGCCATTGTCGCGCGCCAGGCTGATCCAGACGTAAGCCGCTGCGGCATTGGCCGCTACCCCGCGGCCCTCGGCGTACAGCTCGCCGAGCTGGTATTGCGCGGCCGCGCTGCCCTGGCGCGCGGCGCGCAGCAGCCAGTCGTGCGCCTTGTCATTGCTCGCCGCGACGCCCTTGCCCTCGAGGTAGATCAGGCCGAGCTCGAGCTGCGCCTCGCGATGTCCCTGCCTGGCGGCCTGTTCGAAACGCTGGCGCGCCTTGATGGGGTTGGCCGCGACGCCCTGGCCGCGCTGATACATGCGCGCACTCTGATACTGGGCGCGGGCCAGGCCTTGGTCGGCCGCCTGGTCGAACCAGCTCAGGGCGGTGGCGGGGTTCTGCTCGACGCCCTGACCGCGCAGGTACAGCTGGCCCAGCTGGTAACGCCCGTCGGGCGACTGTTCGGCAGCGCGGCGCGCCCAGTGCAGGGCCTCGGCGTATTTCTTCAGGCTGCTGGCGATCACCGACAGGTTGTACTGGGCCTTGCCATCGCCTGCCTCGGCCGGCGCCAGGCAGGCGTCACGAGCCTGGCTGTAGTTCTTGATGGTGAATAGCAGATAGCACTCGTTGGCCTGTTCGGTGCCTGCGCTGGTCGTTCTGGGCGACCCTTTGCCGGTGGGCGTTGCCTGGCTTGGGGTAGGGCGCTCGCTCGTCGCCACGGGTTTGATCTGAGCGGCAAAGGCGGCAATCTCCGCCGGACAGGAATCGGCATAGCTGGCGCGCATCTGCTGCAGATTCTCGTTGGTCTTGTCGCGCTCGGCGTAGCGCAGGGCAACCTGCCGACACCGGCGCTGGCGCTCCTCGACGACCTGACGCAGATGGGCGCTGCGGCTGGGGTCGCTGCCATGCTGATCGAGGTAGTGAGTCAGGGGGGCGATGTAGGGCTGGTCGAACAGCGCCGCCAGCTCCCGATCATACTGCGCAGTGTTTTGCGCAGAGCCCTGGTTGCCCAGGTTGCGCGCCTGCTGGCTGATCCGTTCGCCGGCCTTGCTCAGCAGTTCGCTCGACCGGGCGATCAGGCCGTCCTTCGGCTGCAGGCTCGAGCAGCCACTGAGGCAGAGGAGGCAGATAAGACAGACGATCAGCTGGCGCACGGGCTCCCCCCAAACTTCACGGCTGCCGAGTGGCGGACGATTTCAGCGAGTCGGCCTGACTACTCTAGTCGAAAACGGGGGAGGTTGATCTGGGCGCCAACCGGAGCAGGAAACTGGCCGCCGTTGGTGCGCGCGGCGGCCAGCAGGAACTCAATTGAGCGCGTCGGTCAGGGCCTTGGCAGGCACCAGCTTGACCACTTTCTTCGCGGCGATCTCGATTGCCTTGCCGGTCTGCGGGTTGCGGCCGGTGCGGGCAGGGCGCTCGCTGACTTTCAGCTTGCCGACGCCGGGCAGGGTGATTTCGCCGTCGTTTTCCAGGGCGTCACTGACGATTTCACCCAGCTGATCGAGCAGTGCACGGACCGTGCTCTTCGGCAGGTCTACGGCTTCGGCCAGGTCGCCGATCAGTTGGTCTTTGGTGATTGCCATGATGTAACTCCATTATCAGATGAGGGGTTCGGCCCCGGCGCAGGGCTCAGGCACGGGCGTAGTGGCCGAAGGCGGGGAACGCTAGCACAAATGTCGGCGACGCGTGGTCGTGCGCGGTAGGTGGGTTAGCCCGCGTTAGTCGGTGCGTTGCGGCCTGTGGTTCCCGAGTGCGACGAAAATACGCAGCGCAACGACCGGTGGCTTCGGCGTGGCCTGTTTCGAGCTGGAGTGCCTTCATGCTGTGCGCCTTCAGACCTCGGAGCAAAGCATCAGGCCAGCCAGCGCCTCTCCGAACTGTCTACCGATCTGGCTCAGCTGGTAGGGCGTTTTCGCGTGCAGGAAACCGCTTGGCGCATCTAAGTGATTGAAGCGGTTGTAACTTTGCATTTAGTCGTTACAATGGCGCGGCCCGTCGCAATGGCGGGCAGCGTTATGGTGGCCCTGCCGGTCCCCTCGCATTGATCAGCCGTGAACCCGGTCAGGCCCGGAAGGGAGCAGCCGCAGCGGTGACATCGAGTGCCGGGGTGTGGCTGGTGGGGTCCACCTCCATAGCCTATGTTCTTTTAACGGTTTTCGCTCTCGTCACGTCAGTGATCATGGGGCGATCTATCGTGCCACCACTTCCTCCCTGCCTCTGGCCACCCCGTTATTCGATCTTCAATGTCAGGATCATGGAGCCTGGAGATCTGCGTTCGTTTTGCCCTGTTTTGAGACGCTCCGTCCGCTGCAAACGCACTACCATCGCGAAGCACTGATTAGTGGTCGCGCATTGCTTCTGCCTCAACAGTGCGATTCCTCAGGAAAGGAGGCGTTTCCCCTACGAGTCTTGGTTGGAAAGCTCCGCTGTAAGCCTTCGCATTACATACGTATCACTCGCCAGCGGCAAATTTCAGTCTCCAAATCAAGTAGTTATCGAATGGCATCGAGCCTGCACGGACATCGGCCACTGGCGAACCCGAATAGCAACAGGCGAGAATCCCATGAGCCTCACGCACGCTACTAACGACGTCCTGCCGGGAGTGCATGGCATAAAGGGCTATCGCCCCAGTGCTGATCTCGCTCCGGGTCAGTGAAAATCCCGGCTCTTCACATCGAGCCCGGTCAGCAGCGGGCTCAGGTCGGTCAGGCGCCCGGCGATGACGTGGCGCACGCCGTCGGCGCTTTCCAGGTGGCCGTCGATGCGCAGCAGGCGTGATTGCAGCAGCACCCGGCGCTGGCGCTCGGCCAGGTCATGCCAGACCACCACGTTGACCATGCCGAACTCATCTTCCAGGGTGACGAAGATCACCCCGCTCGCGGTCTGCGGGCGCTGGCGGCCGATCACCAGGCCGGCGACGCTGACCGGGCGGCCGTGCTCGACTGTGCCCAGTTCGTGCGAGCTGCGGCAGCGTTTGGCCCTCAGTCGTTCGCGCAGCAGCGCCAGCGGGTGCGGGCCGAGGGTGGTGCCGAAGGTGGCGTAATCCGTCAGCAGGTCTTCGCCGACCGTGGGCCGTGGCAGCGCCACGGGTTCTTCACGGCTGGAATGGCCGGCGAATAGCGGCAGCTGCGGTTCCACTCCGGCCACCGCCCAGCGGGCGCGATAACGGTTGCCGGCCAGGCCGCGCAGGGCGCCGGCGTCCGCCAGGCATTCGCGGGCGCGGGCATCCAGTGTGGCGCGTCGGCACAGATCGTCCACATCAGTGAAGGGCGCCGCCTGCCGCGCCGCCTCGATGCGCAGGGCATCCTCCTCGCGAAAGCCGCGCAGCAGGCGCAGCCCCAGGCGGATTGCCGGCTGCTCGCCGCCGCTTGGCTCCAGGCTGCAGTCCCAGGCGCTGTGGCGTACGTCCGCCGGGCGCACTTCGATGCCGTGGCGGCGGGCGTCCTGCAGCACCTGGTCGGGGCTGTAGAAGCCCATCGGCCAGCTGTTGACCAGGGCGCAGGCGTAGGCGGCCGGCTCGTGGCATTTCAGCCAGCAGCTGGCGTAGGTGAGCAGGGCGAAGCTGGCGGCGTGGGATTCGGGGAAGCCGTAGCTGCCGAAGCCCTCGATCTGGCGGAAGATGCGCGCGGTGAATTCCGCCGTGTAGCCTTTTTCCAGCATGCGTGAGGTGAGCCGCTGGCGATGCGGCTCCAGCCCGCCGTGGCGCTTCCAGGCGGCCATCGAGCGGCGCAGCTCGTCGGCCTCGCCGGGGCTGTAATCGGCGGCGACCATGGCCAGCTCCATCACCTGCTCCTGAAACAGCGGCACGCCGAGGGTGCGTGCGAACACCGGTCGTAATTCGTCTGAAGGATATTCCACCGGCTCCTCGTCGTTGCGCCGGCGCAGATAGGGATGAACCATGTCGCCCTGGATCGGCCCGGGGCGGACGATGGCCACCTGGATCACCAGATCGTAGAATTTTTTCGGGCGCAGGCGCGGCAGCATGGCCATCTGCGCGCGCGACTCGATCTGGAACACGCCGACGGTGTCGGCGCGGCTGATCATGGCGTAGGTCGCCGCATCCTCCTGCGGCAGGCTGGCCAGGGTCCAGCGCGTGCCGCGGTAGCGCTCGATCAGGGCGAAGCAGCGGCGCAGCGCGCTGAGCATGCCAAGGGCGAGGATATCGACCTTGAGCAGGCCGACCAGGTCGAGGTCGTCCTTGTCCCACTGGATCACGGTGCGCTCGGCCATGCTGGCATTCTCCACCGGCACCAGGGTCTGCAGCGGGTGTTCGGAGATGACGAAGCCGCCCGGGTGCTGCGACAGGTGACGGGGAAAGCCGATCAGCTCGCCGGCCAGGGTCAGGATGCGGTGCAGCGACGGACTGTCCGGGTCGAAGCCGGCCTCGCGCAGGCGCTCGGCGTCCGGTATGCGGTCGCTCCAGCGTCCACAGCAGTCGGCCAGGGCGCCAACCTGATCGGGCGGCAGGCCGAGCGCCTTGGCCACGTCGCGCAGCGCGCCGGCGCCGTGGTAGGTGCTGGCCACCGCGGTGAGCGCCGCCCGCTGGCGGCCATAGCGGCGAAACACGTACTGGATGACTTCCTCGCGGCGTTCGTGCTCGAAGTCGACGTCGATATCCGGCGGCTCGTTGCGCTCGCGCGAGAGAAAGCGTTCGAACAGCAGCCGGCTGTCCGAGTTGTCCGGATTCAGTTCGGTGATGCCGAGGGCGAAGCACACCGTGGAGTTGGCCGCCGAGCCACGGCCCTGGCAGAGGATGTGCTGCTCGCGGGCCCAGCGGACGATGTCGTGCACGGTGAGAAAGTAACTTTCGTATTCCAGTTCGACGATCAGCTGCAGCTCGTGCTCGACCTGCGCCCGCACCTTGGCGCTGGCACCTTTCGGCCAGCGCCAGCGCAGACCTAGTTCGACCCGATGACGCAGCCATGAGGAGGCATTGTGGCCGGCCGGCACCAGCTCGTGCGGGTACTGATATTTCAGCTGACCGAGTTCGAAGTGGCAGCGCTCGGCCACTCGTAGCGTCTCGTCGAGCAATTCCTGCGGATACAGCTCGGCCAGCTCCTCGCGCCGGCGCAGGTGACGCTCGCCGTTGGGGAACAGCCAGGCGCCGGCCTCGGCCACCGGCAGGTGCTGGCGGATGGCGCTCATGCAGTCCTGCAGGGCGCGGCGGCCGCGGGCGTGCATATGCACGTCGCCGCAGGCCAGGGCGGGAATCTGCAGGCGCGCGGCCAGGGCCTGCAACTGGCGCAGGCGGGCGGCATCGTCGGCGCCGCGGTGCAGTTCGATGCCCAGCCACAGGCGGTCGGCAAAACGCTGGCGCAACCAGATGCCTTCGTTCTCGCTGGCCTGCGGTTCGGCCAGCCAGATCGCCAGCAGGCCGGCCAGCGGCGTGTCGAAGTCCTCGCGCAGCAGGCGGTAGCGACCCTTTTCGGCGCGGCGCCGGGCGACGGTGATCAGCCGGCACAGCGCCTGGTAACCGGCCAGATCCTCGGCCAGCAGCACCAGCTTGGGGCCGCCCTCGATGGGCATCTCGCTGCCGACGATCAGCGCCAGGCCGGTCTCCCTGGCCGCCTGCCAGGCGCGCACGATGCCGGCGAGCGTGCATTCGTCGGTGATCGCCAGGGCCCGGTAGCCGAGGCGCGCGGCGCGCTCGAACAGCTCGCGGGCGCTGGAGGCTCCACGTTGAAAGCTGAAATTGGACAGGCAGTGCAGCTCGGCGTAGTCGGGCGTCATGCGAACCAGCCGTGCAGTTGCAGCGGCCCTCTGCCGCCGACCGGGCGAAAGGCCCAGGCGCGCTGGCCGCTGCGGGTTTGCACCAGGTAATAGTCGCGGCGCAGGTCGCCGCCGTCCCACCAGCCCGATTCGATGCGCTCGGGCCCGGCGAGGATCAGCAGGCCGGCCTCGGCCAGCGGCTGAGGTTCGCCCAGCAGCCAGCCGGGACGCGGCCCGACGCTGGGCAGCGGCGGTGTGCGCCGGTCGCTCTCGGTCTGCCAGCTTTGCTCCGGGCGGTGATCGGCGCGGACGCCAAGGCCCTGTACCGCCTCGTCGCCGAGGCGTGCACGCAGGCGTTCGCGCAGTTGCTCCCAGGGCAGCGACTGCTGCGGTCGCTCGTCGAACAGCTGGCGGTGCTGCGGGGCGAAGGCCGGCAGCTCGCGGGCCTCCAGACGCAGCGCCAGCACCGGCGCCGGCAGTTGCAGCTGCTCCAGGCGGCCGCGGGTCAGCTCCAGCAGCATGGCCGGATCGCGCTCGGCGCTGAGCAGGCCCACCACCAGCTGGCTGGCCGGGCGATTGCGGTGCTCTAGATGCAGGGTGAAGCGCTGCACGCCGCTGTCGCGCCCGGCCAGGTAGGCGGCCAGATCGGCGGTCAGGCGGCGCAGCGGAAACAGCAGCGCCTGGTGCGACTCGACCTCGAAGTTGAGCTCTATGCGCGCATCGAAACGATCCGGCGGGCGGTAGAACTCCAGGGCCAGCGCCCGTTCGCCGAGCAGGCTGTCGAGGTGACGCAGCAGCTCGGCCGGAAAGCGCCGCGCCAGGCCGTCGCGCGGCAGGGCGAGCAGTTGCTGCAGGCTGCGCAGGCCCATGCGGGTGAGGGCGGAGGCGGTCTCGCGGGACAGGCCGATACGGTCGACAGGCAGGCGCTCGAGCGCGGCGCGCAGCTCGGCCGCGTCGCCGATTGCCAGGCCGTCGTGGACGTTGGCCAGCATGCGTGCGGCGACCGGGTTGGGCGCCAGGGTGATGCGCTGCTGGAAACCCAGCTCGCCCAGCTCCCGGCGCAGGCGCGCCTCGAAGTGCGGCCAGGGGCCGAACAGGCCGAGGCTGGAACCCACTTCCAGCAACAGGCAACGCGGGTAGTGCAGGCTGACCTGGGCGCTGAAACCATAGGCCCAGGCAGCGAGAAACTGCTGCCAGCGTTCGATGGCGGCAAGGTCATAGTCGGCGCTGGCGAAGCCGCGGGTCAGCGCCTGCGCTGCGCTGAGCAACTGCCCGGGCTTGAGGCCCAGCGCCCGCGCCGCCGGGTTGACCGCCTGCAGCACGCGTCGCTGTGGCGGGCCGCCGAGCAGCACCAGCGGCTCGGCCGGCTCGATGCGCTGGCGCATGACGCCATCGAGCGCCAGCTGCGGCAGCAGGATGCAGGCCCAGAGCGGGTTCATCTCAGGACCAGGCCGCGGCCGGCAGTGGCTGCGCCGGAGCCAGGCCGCCGCGGCACTTAAGCACGCGCAGCTGCGCCGGCCGGGCCTCGATGGCCAGGCGCAGGGCCGCCGGCGATGGGTTGATCGCCTCGCCCAGCGGGCGGTAGGCGAAGGCCAGGGTCTGCCCAGTCTCGGCCGCCACCTGCAGGCGGCGAAGGGCGCGATCATCGGCCTGCTGCGGCCAGCACAGCACCGCGCCGCAACTGCCCGAACGCAGGCATTGCTCGGCTGCCCACAGCGCGTCGCGACCCTTAGCGTGGACGATGCTCAACTGGCGCAGATCGACCTGCGCCGCCAACCAGGCCTGGGGGTAGGGCAGATGAGGCGGGGCGACCAGCACCACGCGCTCGCCGGCCTGGGTCAGCCGCGCCAGGGTCGGCCACAGCAGGCGCAGTTCGCCGATACCGGAGGCGGCCACCAACAGTTCGCTCAGCGCCGAGTCGGGCCAGCCGCCGCCGGGCAGCAGGGCATCCAGCGCGGCATGCCCGGTCGCTTGGCGACTGGGCGCGCGGGCAACGTCCTGGGCACGCCAGAGGCGGCGACTGTCGAAGAGGTGCTCGAGGGCGACCACGGCAGACATGGCGGTGAAAACTCCAAATACTGTATATGCATACAGTATTTGGTTTGCCGTGGTTGCGGTCAAGCCGCCGGTCGTCGTGCAGCTCGCAAGCCGATGACCGTTCTGTCCATGTCGTTCCAAAGCAGCATTGCCAGGCGCAGTCGGTTAGGCTGAAGCTGCTGACCTGTCGTCCGAGAATGATCGATGTCGCATCTAGCTTCCGTCCCCATGCAGCGGCTGCGCCTGGCCAACGGCGCCGAGCTGTGCGTGGCGCAGCAGCCCTGGGCCGAACGTGTGGGGATCTGCCTGCGGGTGGCGGCGGGCAGTCACGACGAGCCGGCCGCGTACCCGGGGCTGGCGCATTTTCTCGAGCATCTGCTGTTTCTCGGCAGCCGCGGTTATGGCGTCGAGCAGGGGCTGATGGCCTATGCCCAGGGTTGCGGCGGCCAGGGCAACGCCTCGACCCAGGCGCGCCATACCGATTTTGTCTGCGAGCTGCCGGCCGAGCGCCTGCAGCCGGCGTTGGCGCGCCTGCTCGACATGTTGCGCTGGCCGCTGCTCGATGGCGCCGCACAGCGGCGCGAGCGCGAGGTGCTGGATGCCGAGTATCAGGCGCGTAGCCAGGACGCCGACAGCCGCATCGATCACGCCCTCGGCCAGGCGCTGGCGGCGGGGCATCGCTGCGGCGACTTCCTGGCCGGCGAGCGCACCAGCCTGGCGCTGGAGCAGAGCGCGTTTCAGGAGGCGCTGCAGGGCTATCATCGCCGCCATTACCAGGCCGGCAACATGCGCCTGACGCTGGTCGGGCCGCAGCCGCTGGCTGAGCTGCTGGAGATTGGCCGGGCCCTGCTGGAAGAGCTGCCGGCGGGTGAGGCGGTGGCGCGCGAAGCGCCGCCGTCCATACTGCCGCTGCGGGCGCCGCGTCTGGGCCTGCAGCATGCTGTCGAAGCGCTGTACCTGGGGTACGCCGTGCAGCTGGATGAACCCGGGCTGATGCCTGCGCTGGAGCTGCTGCTGGACGTGCTGCAGGACCCGGCACCCGGCGGACTGCTCGCCGGCCTGCGCGCGGCGCGGCTGTGCCGACAGCTGCAGGCGCGGGTGCTGTACCGGCATGCCGGACAGTGTCTGCTGCGCCTGGACTTTGCCGGCGCCGAGGCGCAGCGGGGCGGCCAACTGATCGCCGAGCTGCAGGGCTGGCTCGCCCGGGTGCGGTTGGACCCGCTCTGGCCGGCGCGTCTGGCCGACTGGCGCCAGGCCCAGGCGTTGCGCCAGTTCGGAGCGGGGCCGCTGGCATTGGCGCGCAGCCTGCAGGAGCCCGATACGGACGACGCCAGCCTGTTGCTCAGGCTCGATGCCTTACTTGTACAGCTGGCCGAAGGCGCCGGGCTGATCGAACTCGTTTGCGACAAGCAGCAGCGGCCAGCGTGGCCGGCCATCGGCCTGGCGCTGCCGCTGGCTGCATTGCCGGCGCGCGAACTGCCCGCAGCGCAGCTGAACGGGGGGCTGGCAGCGGTCGAATCGCGGCTGGCGCTGACCGACGCGGTGTCGCCCGGCCTGCCGCTTGCCCACGTGCGTCACCATGCGGGAGCGGCCGCCGGCGGGCCGGCAGCGCTGCACTGGTGCGGCGAGATTGCCAGGCAGCATTCGCTGCCCCAGTTGCAGGCGATGCTGCAGGCGCGTATCGCCGATGTGCAACGCGCCTGCGAACGCTTGGGCGTCGCCTTGCAGCTGGGCGTCGAGCCGGGCGCCTGGAGCCTGGCGCTGCGCGGCGCTGCGGTCCTGCTGCCGGCCTGTAGCGCGCGGCTGTTGCCGCTGTTGCTGGCGCAGCCTACCGAGGTGGCCGAGTCGGTGCCGGAAGGCCTGCTGCTGCGCCAGTTGCTGCAGCGCCTGCCGGAGCTGGGCGGTGCCCGGAGCGGCTTGGGTCTGCAGGGGCTTAGCGTCGGCCTGGGTGAGGGCGAGCGGGCGCAGCTGGAGGCGCTGTTCGCCGCGGTCGAACCCTTGGCCGCCGGGCAGCCGCAGGCGGCGCCAAACCACGAGCTGCTGTGGCGTGAGGTGGCGCAGCCGGGCAGTGATGCGGCGCTGGTGCTGCTATGCCCGCTGGCGGATGACGAGCCGCGCAGCGAGGCGGCCTGGCGCCTGCTCGGGCAACTGCTGCAGGGGGCTTTCTATCGCCGTCTGCGCGGCGAGCTGCAACTGGGCTATGCGCTGTTTGCCGGCTACCGCCAGGTGCGGGGCGAGCGCGTGCTGCTGTTCGCCCTACAGTCGCCGGTGTGCGAGGCGGCCGGCATCTTCGCGCATATCCGCAGCTTTCTCGACCAGCAGCGCCAGCGGATCGCCGAGCTGCCGGATGCGGAGTTCGAGCGCTGCCGCGAGGAACTGGCGCAGGCTCTGCGAACGCCCAAGTGCAATGTGGCGCGTGCCGAACAGCTGTGGCAATTACAGCTGGCCGGACTGAATGAAGAGCACCCGCAACGGGTGCGCCAGGCATTGGCTGAGCTGACGCAGGATGAGCTGCAGGCGGCCTATGCGCAGTTGTTGCAAAGCGGCAGCTGGCGGGTGCTGGCCAGCGGGCCTGGGCCACACGCCTAGGCGCGATTTTTCTTCTCCCTCGATTCCTCGGCGGCCTGTGGTGCGCGCAGCGCACCCAACGGGATGGATGCGCCGTGCGCTTCTACGCCCAAGGATTGTGCCGGTACTACGACCTTTCGCCCGCTACCGGTAGCAGCCCGGTCGCGGGTCGCCCGGGGCAAGCCGGGCAGGGCGCGCCAAAGCAGCAGGCAAACGCTGCCAAGGCAGCGTATGGCCTGCCCTGGCGCCTTTCGATAATCGCCTCCGACCCGACTGCCCTGGCGGTCGACCACTCAAGCGGAGAGCGTTATGCACAACAAGAAGATCGCCAACCCCCGGTTTCTGCCCCTTGCCCTGGCTGCGGCCGTAGCGCTGGTCGGCTCCCAGCAGGCCGCCGCCGAAATCGTCCTGTACGACAAGGACGACACCACCTTTTCCACCGACGGCTATATCAACGCCTTCTACGTCAACAGTGACGTCGATCGCGAGGGCGAGCAGTTCGACCGTCGTCAGTCGCGGGTGAAGATGGGCTTTCTGCCCAACTGGATCGGCTTCAACTTCGGCAAGCAGATCGACGATCTCAAACTGGGCGGGCGTTCCTCGTTCTGGGTGACCATCAACGATAGTGAAACCAACGGCACCGACACCGCCATCGACGTGCGTCAGTTCTACGGTACCGTCTCCAGCCCGGAATGGGGCGAGGTGCTGGTGGGCAAGGACTTCGGCCTGTTCTCGCGCTCCAACATTTTCCTCGACGAGCTGCTGGCCGGTTACGGCAACGTCTCCGATACCCTCGGCCTGGTGGACGGCAACGGCGTGTCCTTCGGCAACATCGGCACCGGCTACCCGTACCCGTTCCCGACCTCGCAGATCACCTACCGCAACAACAACCTGGCCGAAGGCCTGCGTCTGGCGGTTGGCATCATGGATCCGGTCGACACCAACGACAACAGCCCGACCGGCAAGGCCTACCAGGAAAATCCGCGCTTCGAATCGGAAGTCAGCTACCAGTTCGATGTGGGCGGCTCGACCATCTACACCTGGGTCAACGGCGCCTACCAGACCTCGGAGAACACCGACGACACCGTCGACAAGGTCACCTCCAAGGGCCTCGGCTATGGCGTGCAGGCCAAGTTCGGCGGCCTGTCGCTGACCGGTTCGGGCTTCCAGGCCAAGGGCATCAACCCCTTCTTCACCAACAACCTGGGCGAGCCGACCTTGCGTGACATCGACAGCGACGGCTACCTGTTGCAGGGCTCCTACACCTGGGGCAAGAACCGCGTGGCGCTGTCCTACGGCAAGACCGAGGACGACGGCAACGGTCTGGGCGTGGCAGCGGATTACGAGACCCGCGGCATTGCCTACTTCCGCACTATCAACGACAACCTCAAGCTGGTGGCCGAGTACAACCAGTACCAGATCGATGCCGCCGCAGGCAGCGGTCTGAACGAGGACACCGACACCTTCGCCGTGGGTGCCGTGCTCAGCTGGTAAGCACCGTTGCACAAGGCCGGGCAGGGGGCGACCTCTGCCCGGTCTTTTTTCGGAACATGGGCACATGGCTCTGGATTGGCGGCGTGCCCCCGGAACGACGAATGACTCGCAAGGCCCATCGCCTGGTGACTTGACCCTGTGCCTCTCAGATACAGGGCGGAGCCTCCATAGGTTCCTGTTGGCTGTCGGTCTCTTTGGGTTTGGATGAGGGGTAATCCACGCGCCTTATATTGCTGAAATTAAATTGCATACAATTTAATTGCTCGCTATTTTGCTCCCCACTTCCAGCCCACTCAGGACGATTCCCCTATGAGCAACGAACTTTTCGATATCCCGGTCACCACCATCAAGGGCGAGCAGAAGACCCTGGTCGACTTCGGCGGCAAGGCCGTACTGGTGGTCAACACCGCCAGCAAGTGCGGATTCACCCCGCAGTACAAGGGCCTGGAAAGCGTCTGGCAGCAGTACAAGGACAAGGGCCTGGTAGTGCTCGGCTTCCCCTGCAACCAGTTCGGCAAGCAGGAGCCGGGCGACGAGGGTGCCATCTCCGAGTTCTGCGAGCTGAACTTCGGCGTCAGCTTCCCGCTGTTCAAGAAGGTCGACGTCAACGGTGCCGGCGCTCACCCGCTGTTCGTGCAGCTGAAGAAGCGCGCCCCTGGCCTGCTCGGCAGCCAGGGCATCAAATGGAACTTCACCAAGTTTCTGATCGGCAAGGATGGCCAGGTGGTCAAGCGCTTCGCCCCGACCACCAAGCCCGAAGAGCTCTCCAGCGAGATCGAAGCCCTGCTCAAATGACCGCTTTCGATACCGCCGGGCTGCAGCTGGACAACCAGCTGTGCTTCAAGCTTTACGCCGCCTCGCGCGCGGTCATACGCGCCTACAAGCCGATGCTCGATGCCCTCGGTCTGACCTACCCGCAGTACCTGGCGATGCTGGTGCTGTGGGAGTGGCAGGAGCAGGCCCCCGAACAGCCGACGCTCAAGGCGCTCGGGCAACGCCTGCAGCTGGATTCGGGCACCCTCACGCCCTTGCTCAAGCGCCTGGAGCAGATGGGGCTGGTGCTGCGTCGCCGCGCCGAGGCGGATGAGCGTGAGGTGCATCTGACCCTGAGCGAGGCAGGCAGAGCGTTGCGGGCTCAGGTCGCGCCGCTCAAGGCGCAGCTGCTGTGTCAGCTGGGCGATGATGACCTGCTGGAAATGGATGGCCTGCGCCGTAGCCTGGATCGTCTGCTGACCCGCTTCAGCGCGTGACTTCGACAGGCAGCCAGCTGTCGAGCATGGCGGCCAGTTCCTCGCGGCGGAAGGGTTTGGCCAGGTAGTCGTTCATGCCGGCGGCGCGGCAGCGCTCGCGTTCGTCGGACAGGGCGTTGGCGGTCAGCGCCACGATGGGCAGCTCCGGCCAGCGACCGTTGGCGCGAATGCGGCGGCTGGCCTCGTAGCCATCCATCACCGGCATGTTGCAATCCATCAGCACCAGATCGACGGGCTCCCGTTCGAGTGCTTCCAGCGCTTCGCCGCCATGGCCGGCGACCAGCACCTGACAGCCCAGCTTGGCCAGCATGCCCTTGGCCACCATCTGGTTGACCGGATTGTCCTCCACCAGCAGTACGCGAGCCGAGCGCTCGCGCTGGGGCTGTGCCTGAGCCTGGCTCTGGGCGTCCGCGGTATCGCTGTGAAAGGTGTGCCGCAACACCTGCAGCAGCCCGCTGCGGGCCAGCGGCCGGGCGATCTGCTGCAGCGGGGCGAGACGCTGGGCTTGATCGTTGGGCAGGAAGTTGCCGTAGGCCGTGACCAGGAGGATGGGCGTGCCCACGGCAGGGCGTATGCCGAGCAGGCATTCGGGGCAATCGCTGATCAGCAGGTCGGCCTCGATGCCCAGCAGGCTGGCATCGGTGTCCAGGCGCTGGTAGTCCAGGCCCCAGGTCGGCAGCCATTGGCTGAGCATCTGCTGCAGGCCGCTGCTGGCGGGGGTCAGGGCGACGATACGACCTTGCAGGCGCGGTTGCGGGGCGGGCCCACCATGGGCAGGTAGCGGCAGCTGCGCATAGAACTCGCTGCCGAAACCTTCTTTCGATTGCAGGCTGAGGCTGCCGTGCATGGCTTCGCAGAGGCGGCGGGTCAGCGCCAGGCCGAGGCCGGTACCGCCGTATTCGCGCGTGATGCCGACCTCGGCCTGGGCGAACGGCTGGAAGATGCGTGCCTGGGCATCTGCGGCGATGCCGATGCCGGTGTCGCGGACGCGGATGCCGACGCCTTCGGCAGTGCGCACCACCTGCAGATCGACGCGGCCGAAACGGGTGAATTTCAAGGCGTTGGACAGCAGGTTGCTGACGATCTGGCGCACACGGGTCGGGTCACCGACGACCTGTGCCGGCAGCTGCGGATCGATCAGGCAGGTCAGCTCCACCGCGCCGGCGGCGTTCTGCGACAGCAGGCTGGCAGTTTCCTCGGCCAGCACGCCGAGATCGAAGGGAATCTGTTCCAGCTCCAGCTGCCCGGCCTCGAACTTGGAAAGGTCGAGAATGTCGTTGAGCAGCTCCACCAGCACCTTGCCGGAGTCGTGGGCGATGCCCAGCTGCTGCCGTTGCTCGGCGCTGAGCGGGCCGTCCAGGGCCAGGGCGAGCATGCCCAGCAGGCCATTGAGCGGGGTGCGAATCTCGTGACTCATGTTGGCCAGGAAGGCCGAGCGGGCCTGGGCCATGTTCAGCGCCGTGGTGCGCGCCACCTCCAGCTCGGCATTGGAGCGGCTGAGGCGGGCGTTGGTGGCCTTGAGTTCGGCGGTACGTGCCGAGACGATGTTTTCCAGCTCGGCCAGGTACTGGGTCAGGCGGTCTTCCGCATGGCGGCGCTGCTCGATCTCCTTGGCGATGCTCGACAGCTGGCGATTGGTGACCTCCACCAGCGTGCCGATCTCGTCGCGCTCATGGCCCTTGGGGCAGGGCACCGGGCGGTGCTGCGGGTCCTGCGGGTTGCGCTCGCTCAGCGCGCGGATCACGCCGACCAGGGGCTTGGTCAGCATAAAGTAGAACAGCACCAGAAGAATCAGCGAGAGCAGCAGGCTGCGGGCGAAGCCGGTCAGCAGGGTCAGTAGCGAGCGCCGCAGAAAGTGGCTGCCGAAGGCGTAGGTGTCCACCTCCAGATGCAGCACGCCGAGCGCCTCGTTGGGGGCATGGGCGACGTAGAGTGGATCGGAGAACTGTCGCTGGGCGCCGAACAGGCTGTCGCTGAACACCCGATAGCGACTTTCGCGACGTGGGCGGCTGACACTGGCCAGCACCAGGCCGCTGTTGTCGATCAGTTCGGCGCGGGTGACGGCAGGCGAGCGCAGCAGGCCGAGCACCAGCTCCTGAGCCAGTTCGGCGTCGATGTTGTAGGCGATGCGGGCGGCCGGGTTGTGGCTGATTTCCAGCAGCGCGCGAATCTCGCGGTTGATGGAGGCCTCTTCGCTGGCATAATCCACGGCCACCTGAGTGACGCTGAGCAGCGTGCCGAGGATAAACGCCACCAGCACGGTAAGGCCGGCCTGTTTGAATGACAGGCGGTGGGTGAGCGAAATATCCATCAAGGCGGTTATGGTCTCTGATCCTGAGCGCCTGCCAAGCATAGCCGATAGCGGCGCTATATCGCAGACTCCGCAACGTGCGGTTCTGCGCAAAAGGAGTAGTGGATCGTGGATTCCCGATTGCAGAGTTTTCTAATCCGCGCCGAGCAGGTGCTGGAGCGTCTCGAGCCCTTGTTGCCGGCACTGCGCCCCGAACTGGACTGGCAGCAGTGCGTGGCGGCCCGCTGGGTGCGCGATGGGCGCAGCGGCTTTCTGCAGCCGCTGGACGTCAGCCTGGACCTGTCCTTGAGCGACCTGCTCGGTGTCGACGCCCAGCGCGAGCAGCTGGCGCGCAACACCCGCCAGTTCGTCAAAGGCCTGCCGGCCAATCACGCCCTGCTGTGGGGCGCGCGCGGCACCGGCAAGTCGTCGCTGGTACGGGCGCTGCTGGCCGAGCATGCCGCGGCCGGGCTGCGCCTGATAGAAATCGAGCGTGATCATCTGGCCGACCTGCCGCGCGTGGTGGCCTTGCTGGCCGGGCTGACGCAGCGCTTCGTGCTGTTCTGCGACGACCTGTCCTTCGAAGCCGGCGAGGGCGACTATCGCGTGCTCAAGACCGTGCTCGACGGTTCGCTGGAGCAGGCACCGGACAATGTGTTGCTGTATGCCACGTCCAATCGTCGTCACCTGGTGCCCGAGCGTCAGAGTGACAACGAGAACTGGAAGATGGTCGACGGCGAGCTGCATCCCAGCGAGGCGGTGGAAGACAAGATCGCGCTGTCGGACCGTTTCGGTCTGTGGCTGTCGTTTTACCCCTTCAGCCAGGACCACTACCTGATCGTGGTGCGTCACTGGGTCGGCGTGCAGGCGCGCCAGGTGGGCCTGAACTGGGCCTGGGACGAGGCGCTGGAAAAGGCCGCCATTCGCTGGGCGCTGGCTCGGGGCAATCGCAACGGCCGCTGCGCTTATCAATTCGCCCGCCACTGGGTCGGGCTGCAACTGTTGGAGCAACAACCATGATCGACCTTTCCCAGACTGGCGCCGGGATGGATGGCTATCCGCTGCTGGCTGCGCAACTGGAGGCGCTGCTGGCGGGCGAGCGCGACTTCATCGCCAACGCCGCGCAGTTCTCCGCCTTCCTCTTTCATGAGCTGGCGGATCTGAACTGGGCCGGTTTCTATCTGGTGAAGGATGGCGAACTGGTACTCGGGCCGTTTCAGGGCAAGGTGGCCTGTGTACGCATTGCCTTCGGGCGTGGCGTTTGCGGCGCGGCAGCGGCCAGCCTGCAGACGCAGCGCGTGGAGGATGTGCATGCGTTCGCCGGCCATATCGCCTGTGACAGCGCTTCGAACAGCGAACTGGTGGTGCCGCTGGTCAAGGAAGGGCGCCTGATCGGGGTGCTGGACCTGGACAGCCCGTCGGTCGGGCGTTTCACCGAGGTGGATCAGGCGGGTATCGAAGCGCTGGCGGCGATCTTCCTGGCGGCCAGCGACTGCTGAGGCGCCGGCTTGAGGTGGCTGCGTTGTAGACCCGGTGTTCAGGCTTCGCGCTGGTGCACCGACACGCCCGCGGCGAAGGTCTCTTTCACGGCGCGGTCGTCGCCGAGCATGGTCAGGGCGAACAGGCGTTCCTCCAGGCTCCGAGCCTGCTGCATGCGGTAGCTCATCAGCGGTGTGGCGTCGTAGTCCAGCACCAGGAAGTCGGCGTCCTTGCCGGGCAGGAAGTTGCCCAGCTTGTCGTCCAGGTACAGGGCGTTGGCTCCACCTAGGGTGGCCAGGTACAGCGACTTGAACGGGTCGAGCTTCTTGCCCTGCAACTGCATGATCTTGTACGCCTCGTTCAGCGATTGCAGCTGGCTGAAGCTGGTGCCGGCGCCGACGTCGGTACCCAGACCGACGCGCACGCCATGGGCTTCCAGCTTGTTCAGGTCGAACAGGCCGCTACCGAGAAACAGGTTGGAGGTGGGGCAGAAGGCCACCGCCGAGCCGGTTTCGGCGAGGCGCTTGCACTCGTCGTCGCACAGGTGCACGCCATGGGCGAACACCGCGCGCGGGCCGATCAGCTTGTGGTGGTCATAGACGTCCAGATAGCCCTTGCGCTCGGGAAACAGTTCCTTGACCCATTCGATTTCCTTGCGGTTCTCGGACAGGTGGGTGTGCATATAGAGGTCCGGGTATTCGCCCAGCAGCTTGCCGGCCAGCTCCAGTTGCTCCGGCGTGCTGGTGGGGGCGAAGCGCGGGGTGACCGCATAGTGCAGGCGACCCTTGCCGTGCCAGCGTTCGATCAGGGTCTTGCTCTCGGCGTAGCCGGATTCGGCGGTGTCGGTCAGGTAGTCCGGGGCGTTGCGATCCATCAGCACCTTGCCGGCGATCATGCGCAGGTTGAGCTTGTCGGCCTGCTCGAAGAAGGCGTCCACCGACTGCGGGTGCACGGTGCCGAACACCAGGGCGGTGGTGGTGCCGTTGCGCAGCAGTTCCTTGAGGAAGATCGTCGCCACGTCGCTGGCATGGGCCTTGTCTTCGAACTGCCGCTCGGTGGGGAAGGTGTAGGTGTTGAGCCAGTCCAGCAGTTGCTCGCCGTAGGAGGCGATCATGCCGGTCTGCGGGTAGTGGATGTGGGTGTCGATGAAACCGGGGGTAATCAGCGCGTCGCGGTAGTGTTGAACCTCGACGCCGGCCAGCTTCGGCAACAGCTCGGCGGCGTGGCCAACCTGGGCGACCTTGCCATTTTCGATCAGCAGGATGCCGTCCTCGAAATATTCATAGGACTGCTCGACACCGACCACGGCGGGGTCGGCGAGGCTGTGCAGGATGGCGGCGCGGTAGGCTTTGGTATTGGTGGTCATCTGTTACGTCTCGATTGAGCGGGGCAGTGCGTAGGGTGTGCCGTGCGCACCACTGGCAATGCGGTGTTATTGGTGCGCGCGGCGCACCCTACTGGGCGCACTGCGAATTAGGCAGAGTCAGGACCGGCGCGAGGCGGGCAACAGCTTGGCGACGCTGGACTCACCCTTCTTCACGTCCTGGCCGAAGCTGGCGTTATAGGTGGCGATCACCTCGCCGGCGATGGACACGGCGATTTCCACCGGCAGCTTGCCTTTCACCTCGGGCAGGCCCATGGGGCAGCGCATGCGCGCCATCAGGGTGTCCGCGAAGCCGCGTTCGCGCAGGCGATGCTCAAACTTGACGCGCTTGGTCTTCGAGCCGATCAGGCCGTAGTAGGCGAAGTCGCCGCGTTTGAGGATCGCCGCGGTCAGCTCCAGGTCGAGCTGGTGGTTGTGAGTCATGACGATGTAGTAGCTGCCGGGCGGCATGTTCTCCACCTCGTCGACCACCTCGTCGCCCACGATCTTCTCCACGCCGGCGGGGATGTGCTCGGGAAATTCGTTCTCCCGCGAGTCGATCCAGCGCACCTTGCACGGCAAGCTGGCGAGCAGCGGTACCAACGCGCGACCGACATGGCCGGCGCCGAACACGGCGATCTGCGCCTGAGGCTGACCCATGGGCTCGAACAGCAGCACGGTGGCGCCGCCGCAGCACTGGCCCAGGCTGGCGCCGAGGGAGAAGCGCTCCAGGCGGGTGTCCTGGCTACGGCTGGCGAGCATCTCGCGGGCCATTTCCATGGCCTTGTATTCCAGATGGCCGCCGCCGATGGTCTCGAAGATGCGCTCGGCGGTGACCACCATCTTCGAGCCGGCATTGCGCGGCGTCGAGCCGCGTTCCTCGATGATGGTCACCAGCACGCAGGCTTCACCTTTTTGCTGCAGCTCGGCGAGGGCACTGATCCAGCTCATTTGCTCAGCCTCCAGGAAGGCGTGGTCTGTCCCGGGCGCGGGAGGCGCCAGTTGCTCGGCGACGGATCGAGAATCGGCTCCGGCGCCGGGCGAGCGGGGCGGTTATTCGGTTCGGTGTGTTTTGTCATTGTTGTACACCTGTTTAATTCGAACTACATGGCTGTTCACCCCTCACCCGCTTGCGGGAGAGGGGCGGGGGAGAGGGTGGCCTGCTCGATCGAGTCGTCCGAGCCTACCTCTCCCCAACCCTCTCCCATGAATGGGAGAGGGAGCCGATCGTGTTACGCCGGTTCAACCTCGGCAGCGTTGGCAGCCTTGGCCGTCGTCTTCAGCTTGCGCATCTGCTCCACGCCCCAGAGCACGCGCTCAGGCGTGGCCGGGGCGTCGATCTGCGGTTGCACCTTGTAGTCTGCCAGGCTGGCCACGGCGTCCTTCAGGGCGCACCAGGCGGCGATGCCGAGCATGAACGGCGGCTCGCCGACGGCCTTGGAGTGGAACACGGTGTCTTCCGGGTTCTTGCGGTTTTCCACCAGCTTCACCCGCAGGTCGATGGGCATGTCGGCGATGGCCGGGATCTTGTAGCTGGCCGGGCCGTTGGTCATCAGCTTGCCCTTGGCGTTCCACACCAGCTCTTCCATGGTCAGCCAGCCCATGCCCTGGATGAAGGCGCCTTCGACCTGGCCGATGTCGATGGCCGGGTTCAGCGAGTCGCCGACGTCGTGCAGGATGTCGCCGCGCAGCATGCGGTATTCGCCGGTCAGGGTGTCGACCAGCACTTCCACGCAGGCCACGCCGTAGGCGTAGTAATAGAAGGGGCGGCCGGCCGCCTTGTCGCGGTCGTAGTAGATCTTCGGCGTGCGGTAGAAGCCGGTCGACGACAGCGAGACCTGACCGAAGTAGGCCTTCTGGATCATCTCCTCGAAGGACAGGAAGTGGTCGCGCACGCGCACCTGCCCGTTGCGGAATTCGACGTCCTCCGGGGTGACCTTGTACTCGCGCACCAGGAAGTCCACCAGGCGCTGCTTGATGGTCTCGGCCGCGTTCTTCGCCGCCATGCCGTTGAGGTCGGCACCGCTGGAGGCTGCGGTCGGCGAGGTATTGGGCACCTTGTCGGTGTTGGTGGCGGTGATCTGGATGCGCGAGATATCGACCTGGAACACTTCGGCGACGACCTGGGCCACCTTGGTGTTGAGGCCCTGGCCCATCTCGGTGCCGCCGTGGTTGAGGTGGATAGAACCGTCGGTGTAGATGTGGATCAGCGCGCCAGCCTGGTTGAGGAAGGTGGCGGTGAAGCTGATGCCGAATTTCACCGGGGTCATGGCCAGGCCTTTCTTCAATACCGGGCTTTTGTTGTTGAACTCGACGATTTCGCGGCGGCGCTTGGCGTACTCGGCGCTTTCCTCAAGTTCGGCGGTCATCTCGTGGATGACGTTGTGCTCGACGGTCTGGTGGTAGTGGGTGACGTTGCGCTCGGTCTTGCCGTAGTAGTTGAGCTTGCGTACCTCCAGTGGGTCCTTGCCGAGGTGGCGCGCGACGGCGTCCATCACTTCCTCGATGGCGACCATGCCCTGCGGGCCGCCGAAACCGCGGTAGGCGGTGTTCGACGCGGTGTTGGTCTTGCAGCGATGACCGTTGATGGTGGCGTTGCCGAGGAAGTAGGCGTTGTCGGAGTGGAACATGGCGCGGTCGACGATGGAGCCGGACAGGTCCGGCGAGTAGCCGCAGTTGCCGGCCAGGTCCATCTCGATGCCGTGTAGCAGGCCGTCGTCATCGAAGCCGACGTCGTACTCGACGTAGAAGGGGTGACGCTTGCCGGTCATGCTCATGTCTTCCATGCGCGGCAGACGCATCTTGGTCGGCCGGCCGGTGAGATGGGCGATGACTGCGCACAGGCACGCCGGGCCAGCGGCCTGGGTTTCCTTCCCGCCGAAACCGCCGCCCATGCGGCGCATGTCGATGACGACCTTGTTCATCGGCACGCCGAGCACTTCGGCCACCAGCTTCTGCACCTCGGTGGGGTTCTGCGTCGAGGTGTAGACCAGCATGCCGCCGTCTTCGGTGGGCATGACCGAGGAAATCTGGGTTTCCAGGTAGAAGTGCTCCTGGCCGCCGATATGCAGGGTGCCCTGCAGGCGACGTGGGGCGCTGGCCAGTTTGCTGGCCGAGTCGCCGATGCGGTGGGTGTGGCTGGCGAGCACGAAATGCTTTTTGCGGTAGGCCTCGACCACGTCGAGCACCGGCTCCAGGTCTTCGTATTCGACGATGGCGGCCATGGCCGCCTTGCGCGCAGTTTCCAGGCTGTCGGCGGCCACCGCCAGCACCACCTGGCCAACGTACTCGACCTTGCCGTCGGCCAGCAGCGGGTCACCGGCGACCACCGGGCCGATATCCAGCTGGCCCGGTACGTCATCCTTGGTGATGGCGATGGCCACGCCCGGAAACTCGTAGCAGGGGCGGGTGTCGATGCGCAGGATGCGCGCATGAGCGCGATCCGACTGACGCGCATAGACGTGCAGCTGGTTGGGGAATTCCAGGCGGTCGTCGACATAGACCGCCTCGCCGGTGACATGCTTGTCCGCGCTCTCGTGCTTGACGCTGCGGCCGACGCCGCTGGTCATGCCGGCGCGGAACAGGGCGGCCAGCTCTTCCTGGGATTTGTGTTCGATATGACTGGACATCTTCGTCTCCAAAAAAATGCTGCGCGCTCAGGCGTAAGCCGTGACCCGGGTTTCGATTTCGGGTGACTGCTGTTCTAGGAAGAACTTGCGCAGCAGGTTCTGGGCAGTGAGCAGGCGGTATTCCTTGCTGGCACGGAAATCCGACAGCGGGGTGAAGTCCTCACCCAGTGCGTCGCAGGCGCGTTCGATCACGCCGGGATACCAGGCCGAGCCGACCAGGGCCGCTTCGCAGGCGCTGGCGCGTTTGGGGATGGCGGCCATGCCACCGAAGGCGATGCGCGCTTCGGTGACCACGCCGTCGACGATGGTCAGGTTGAAGGCGGCGCAGACGGCGGAGATGTCGTCGTCCAGGCGCTTGGATACCTTGTAAGCGCGGAACGCCTGGTTAGCCTGCTTGCGCGGCACGATGATCTTCTCGATGAATTCGGCTTCCTGGCGGGCGGTCACCTTGTAGTCGAGGAAGTAGTCCTGCAGCGGCAGGATGCGCCGGGTGTTGCCCTGGCGCAGGGCGATCTGCGCGCCGAGGGCGATCAGCAGCGGCGGGGCGTCGCCGATGGGCGAGGCGTTGCCGATGTTGCCGCCCAGGGTGCCCTGGTTGCGGATCTGCAGCGAGGCGAAGCGGTGCAGCAGCTCGCCGAAGTCCGGGTACTCGCGCGACAGGGCTTCGTAGCAGTCGGACAGCGCCGCGGCAGCGCCGATTTCGATGGCGCTGTCGGTCACTTCGATGCGCTTCATGTCCTCGATATGGCCGACGTAGATCATCACCGGCAGTTCACGATGGAACTGGGTGACTTCCAGGGCCAGGTCGGTGCCGCCGGCGAGCAGGCGGGCTTCCGGGTTGGCGGTGTAGAGATCGGCCAGGTCGGCGACTGTCAGCGGCACCAGGCAGCGCTTGTCGCCACTGTTGAGTTCGGCGGTCTCGCGTGGGGCGATGGCCTTGAGCCGGGTCACGGTGTCGGCTTCGAAGGCGTCGAACTGGTCCGGCTGCTTCTGGCAGCAGGCCTGCTCGGCGGCGTCGATGATCGGGCGGTAGCCGGTGCAGCGGCACAGGTTGCCGGCCAGGGCTTCCAGCGTGGCGCCCTTGTCGAAGCCGCTCGAATTCTTCTGCAGGGCGAACAGCGACATGATGAAGCCGGGGGTGCAGAAGCCGCACTGCGAGCCGTGGCAGTCGACCATCGCCTGCTGCACGCTGTGCAGCTTGCCCTGGTGCTTGAGGTCTTCAACGGTGATCAGCTGCTTGCCGTGCAGGCTGGAGACGAAGGTCAGGCAGGAATTGAGGGTGCGATAGCGCACGCGCTCGCCATCTAGCTCGCCCACCACCACGGTGCAGGCACCGCAGTCGCCGGAGGCGCAGCCTTCCTTGGTTCCGGTCTTGCCAACGTGCTCACGCAGATAGTTGAGCACGGTGACGTTGGGGTCCAGGGCATGCTCGGTGCGCAGCTCCCGGTTGAGTAAAAACTGGATCAAGGACGACCTCCAGGCACTTTATTGTTATGACTCGGTTGGCTGGCCAGGTGATGCACGCACTGCAGGGCCCTGGCGCGGGCTGCCATGGGGTCAATCTAGAGTTTTCTGACTTTTGGGTCAACAAATATTTGACCCTGTGGTCAGCTGCTTGTCATGCAAATCGGTTATGAGGCCGTCATGCATTCAGCGTAGCGACTTTCATGCCAGCGCAGGCGCTGCCAGAGGTAGGATGCGCCATGCGCACCGCTGTTCACCTAAGCAGCAGGTGCGCACGGCGCGCCCTACAAAGCCAAATCGCTGCATCAACAAGCAAATACGACATAGCCAAAACAAAACCCCGGGAGCCTGCGCTGCCGGGGTTGGGATGGGGAGGGTGGCTCAGGGCTTACGTCAGCTGCGATTCGCTCAGCTGATGTTCTTCGCCGGCATAGTAGGCACGTACCTTGGGGTCCATCACCGCACGCCACAGCGGCGGGAAGAGGGCGAGCACGATCATCCCCGCATAGCCATTGGGCAGCTGCGGGCTGTCGTCGAAATGGCGCAATACCTGATAACGGCGTTTGGCGTAGGCGTGGTGATCGGAGTGACGCTGCAGGTGGAACAGGAACAGGTTGGTCAGCAGGAAGTTGCTGTTCCAGGAATGGTGCGGATTGGTGCGCTCGTAGCGGCCGTTGTCCAGTTTGCGCCGGTGCAGGCCGTAGTGCTCGACGTAGTTGACGATCTCCAGCAGGGTGAAGGCCATCGCCGCCTGGCCGAGAAAGAACAGCGCGCCGAGTGCGCCCAAGGCCAGGGTGAAGCCGAGCAGGAACAGCGCGCTTATCGCGTACCACCAGATCAGTTCGTTGCGCCAGTGCAGGGCCGGCAGGCCGCGGCGCCCCAGGCGCTCGGCCTCAAGCTTCCAGGCGTTGAGGAAGTTGTGCTTGTAGGCGTGCGGCAGAAAGGCGTACAGGCTCTGGCCGAAGCGCGAGGAGGAGGCGTCCTCGGGCGTGGATACGTGCACGTGGTGGCCGCGTACATGCTCGACCTTGAATCCGGCGTAGCACACCGCTGCCAGCAGCAGACCGCCGGCATTCTGTTCCAGGCGCGGGTCCTTGTGGATCAGCTCGTGGGACACGGTGATGCCGATGGCGCCCATCACCGTGCCGACCGACAGCACCCAGCCGAGCTGGCCGACCCAGCTCCAGTCTTCGTAACTGACGAAAATCCAGCCGCTCCAGATCAGCATCGCCAGCAGCAGCGGCACTGTCGCCAGGCTCAGCAGGCGGTAGTAGCCCTGAGCCTCAAGCGCCGGTACTTCCTCGCGTTCGTCCGGGTTGGCCGGGTCGCGACCCACGACGAAATCCAGCAGCGGAATGACGCCGAACACCACCGTGATCACCAGCCAGGCCCAGGCATCGGCGTGCGCGCTGCCCAGCGACCAGTAGTAGCTGAGGGGTATGCCGAGTACCGGGATCAGCCAGATCCAGTAGCCGACTTTCTTCAGTGCGATCATCCATTGCGAGGGCAGGCGTTCGAACATGGGGACTCCGCTTGATTCTTGTTATGAATGCATTGGTAGGATTGTAGGACAATCTTCTTCTGCGACTACCCCTGACAGCCCGACCTTTCGAACGGAAAGCACCGCGCCCGGACGCTTGGCCCGGTAACACCCTGTGTTACACTCGCCGGCAGTTTTTTTGGCTCCCGCCCAGCCGTGGCGGGGCTCCCAGACTTGACCGCCCGCCCCTGGATCGACGCAAATAAGGAATGTCATGACGTTCAAGGCCCCGGACAGCCTCGCCGAGCAAATTGCCCATTACCTGGCCGAACGCATCATTCGCGGTGAGCTCAAGGAACGCGAGCGCATCCAGGAGCAGAAGGTCACCCAGGCGCTCAATGTCAGCCGTGGTTCGGTGCGCGAGGCGCTGCTGATTCTCGAGCGCCGCCACCTGATCGTGATCCTGCCGCGCCGCGGCGCCCAAGTCACCGAACTGACTCCGCACAAGGTGCAGAGCCTCTACGGCCTGGTGATCGAGCTGTACATCCTGCTGGCGCGTGCGGTGGCCGACCGCTGGCAGGCCGAAACCGATCTGGCGCCCTTCCTCGATATCCAGCGACGTCTGCAGGACAGCCTCGAGCGCAGCGATATCGGCGCGTTCGTCGAGAACAGCTTCGACGTCATGCGCGCCGCCTTTCCGTTCGCCGACAACCCCTATCTGCAGGAAACCCTGGAGAACCTGCTGCCGGCCATCAGTCGCACCTACCACCTGGCGCTGGAGCGGCGCAAAGGCGAGATGGGCCAGTTCATGAACACCTTCGCCAGCCTGCTGCAGGCGATCATCGCCCGCGATCACGCCCGCGCCCGAGAAGTGCTGCAGGCCTACGGTCAGCACAACTGCCAGCTGGTGCTGGCGACCCTGGCCGAGCGCTAAGCCCAGATGCGCCTGAAAAGCATCAAGCTGGCCGGCTTCAAGTCCTTCGTCGATCCGACGACGGTGAGCTTTCCCAGCAACATGGCGGCGGTGGTCGGGCCCAACGGTTGCGGCAAGTCCAACATCATCGACGCCGTTCGCTGGGTGATGGGTGAGAGTTCGGCGAAGAACCTCCGCGGCGAGTCGATGACCGACGTCATCTTCAACGGCTCCAACACGCGCAAGCCGGTGACCCAGGCCTCCATCGAGCTGATCTTCGACAACAGCGACAACTCGCTGGTGGGCGAATACGCCGCCTTCGCCGAGATTTCCATCCGCCGCCGGGTGACTCGCGACGGGCAGAACACCTATTTCCTCAACGGCACCAAGTGCCGCCGCCGCGATATCACCGATATCTTCCTCGGCACCGGCCTGGGGCCGCGCAGCTACTCGATCATCGAGCAGGGCATGATCAGCAAGCTGATCGAGGCCAAGCCCGAGGAGCTGCGCAATTTCATCGAGGAAGCCGCCGGCATCTCCAAGTACAAGGAGCGCCGTCGCGAGACCGAGAACCGTATCCGCCGCACCCAGGAGAACCTGGCGCGCCTGACCGACCTGCGCGAGGAGCTGGAGCGCCAGCTCGAACGTCTGCATCGTCAGGCTCAGGCGGCGGAGAAGTACCAGGAATACAAGGCCGAGGAGCGTCAGCTCAAGGCCCAACTGCTGGCCCTGCGCTGGCAGACCCTGAACCAGCAGGTCGGCAGCCGCGAGCAGGTGATCGGCGATCAGGAAGTGGCCTTCGAGGCCCTGGTGGCCGAGCAACGCAGCGCCGACGCCAGCATCGAGCGCCTGCGCGATGGCCATCATGAGCTCTCCGAGCGCTTCAATCTGGTGCAGGGGCGCTTCTATTCCGTGGGTGGCGATATCGCCCGCGTCGAACAGAGCATCCAGCACGGCCAGCAGCGCCTGCGCCAGTTGCAGGACGACCTGCGCGAGGCGGAAAAGGCGCGCCTGGAAACCGAATCGCACCTGGGCCACGACCGCACCCTGCTGGCCACCCTGGGCGAAGAACTGGAGATGCTCCTGCCCGAGCAGGAGATGACTGCCGCCGCTGCCGAGGAATCCGCCGCCGGCCTGGAAGAGGCCGAAGCCGCCATGCACGGCTGGCAGGAGCAGTGGGATGGCTTCAACCAGCGCAGCGCCGAACCGCGTCGTCAGGCTGAAGTGCAGCAGTCGCGCATCGCCCAGCTGGAGCAGAGCCTTGAGCGCCTGGCCGAACGCCAGCGCCGCTTGAACGACGAGTTGCAGCAACTGGCGGCTGACCCCGAAGACGCCGCCATTCTCGAACTGAACGAACAGCTCGCCGCTGGCGAGCTGGAGCATGAAGCCCTGCAGTTAGCCGAAGAGCAGCAGGCCGAGCGCCTGCAGCAACTGCGCGAGGACCTGCAGCAAGCCGGTCAGGCCCAGCAGCAGGCGCAAGGTGAGCTACAACGCCTGAACGGTCGCCTTGCCTCGCTGGAGGCCCTGCAACAGGCCGCGCTCGATCCTGGGCAGGGGGCTGGCGACTGGCTGCGCGAGCAGAACCTGCTGCAGCGTCCGCGCCTGGCCGAAGGGCTGCGTGTGGAGGCCGGCTGGGAGCTGGCGGTGGAAACCGTGCTCGGCGCCGACCTGCAGGCGGTGCTGCTGGACGATTTTGCTGGCCTGGATTTTGCCAGTCTGGAACAGGGTGAACTGCGTCTGGCCAGCCCCGCCAGTGGTGGCGCACGCCGTGCTGGCAGTCTGCTGGACAAGATCGAGTCGAGCCACGACCTGTCGCCCTGGCTGGCCAGTGTGCGCCCGGTGGAGTCGCTGGAGCAGGCTCTGGCGGCTCGCGCGCAGCTGGCCGATGGAGAAAGCCTGATCAGCCGCGACGGCTACTGGGTCGGCCGGCACTTCCTGCGTGTGCGTCGCGCAGCCGAGGCGGACAGCGGTGTACTGGCCCGCGGCCAGGAGCTGGAACGCCTACAGCTTGAGCGCGAGGAGCGCGAAGCGGCCCTGGCGCAGCTGGATGAACGTCTGCTGGCGCTACGCGACGAGCAACGCCGTCAGGAAGAACAGCGCGAGCAGCAACGGCGCCAAGGCCAGGAACTGGCGCGCCAGGTGAGCGAGCTGAAGGCGCGCCTGTCCGCCAGCCAGGCCAAGGCCGAGCAACTGGGCCTGCGTCGCCGCCGTCTGCAGGACGAACTGCAGGAAGCCGCCGAGCAGCGCGAGATCGAGCAGGAACAACTGGGCGAAGCGCGCCTGCAGCTGCAGGATGCACTGGACGCCATGGCGCTGGATAACGAGCAGCGCGAAAGCCTGTTGGCCAGCCGTGACAGCCTGCGCGAGCGCCTCGACCGCGTGCGTCAGGAAGCACGCCAGCACAAGGATCACGCTCACCAGTTGGCGGTGCGGGTCGGTTCGCTCAAGGCGCAGCACGACTCCACTCGCCAGGCGCTGGAGCGTCTGGAAATGCAGGCCGAGCGCCTGCATGAGCGGCGTGAGCAACTGTCGCTGAACCTGGAAGAGGGCGAGGCGCCGCTGGAAGAGCTGCGCATCAAGCTCGAAGAACTGCTCGAGCGGCGCATGGCGGTGGACGAGGAACTGCGCCAGGCGCGCCTGGCGCTGGAAGATGCCGACCGCGAACTGCGCGATGCCGAGAAACGCCGTACCCAGGCCGAGCAGCAGGCGCAGATGCTGCGCAGCCAGCTCGAGCAGCAGCGCATGGACTGGCAGTCGCTCAACGTGCGGCGCAAGGCCTTGGCCGATCAGCTCGCCGAGGACAATTACGACCTGCATGGGGTGATCGCCACCTTGCCGGCCGAGGCCTCGGAAAGCGCCTGGGAAGAAGAGCTGGAGCGCATGGCTGCGCGCATCGCCCGGCTCGGGCCGATCAACCTGGCAGCCATCGACGAGTATCAGCAACAGTCCGAGCGCAAGCGCTATCTGGATGCGCAGGACGCCGACCTGGTCGAGGCCCTGGAAACCCTGGAAAACGTCATCCGCAAGATCGACAAGGAAACGCGCAATCGTTTCAAGGACACCTTCGATCAGATCAATGGCGGTTTGCAGGCACTCTTTCCAAAAGTTTTCGGTGGCGGCAACGCTTATTTGGAACTCACCGGCGAAGATTTACTCGATACCGGTGTAACCATCATGGCGCGGCCCCCGGGCAAGAAGAACAGCACCATTCATTTGCTCTCCGGTGGAGAGAAAGCGCTGACGGCGTTGGCGTTGGTGTTTTCCATCTTCCAGCTCAATCCGGCGCCGTTCTGCATGTTGGATGAAGTGGATGCGCCGCTGGACGACGCCAACGTGGGTCGCTATGCGCGTCTGGTCAAGGAGATGTCGGCGACGGTGCAGTTCATCTACATCACCCACAACAAGATCGCCATGGAAATGGCCGATCAACTGATGGGGGTCACCATGCACGAGCCGGGCTGCTCGCGGCTGGTGGCGGTGGATGTCGAAGAGGCGCTGGCGATGGTGGAGAGCTGATGCGTCTGCCTGTGTAAAGTTGCCTTTCGTCGTGCTAGCTTATTGCCCACTTTTGTTACACGCGGAAAACGTCAGATAGAACATGGAGTTGGCGTCGCGTTTTATAGTCAAGTTGTGATCCGGTTGATTGGATCTTTTTTTCACCAGAATTTTTTAGGGGTCGGGTATTTCATGGAATTCGGTCTGCGCGAATGGCTGATCGTTATTGGCATCATCGTTATCGCTGGCATTCTCTTCGACGGCTGGCGCCGCATGCGCGGCGGCAAGGGTAGGCTCAAGTTCAAGCTCGACCGCAGCTTCGCCAACATGCCCGACGATGACAGCGACCCCGACCTGCTTAGCCCGCCGCGCGTGGTCAAGCACGAAGTGGAACCGCAACTGGACGAGGACGATCTGCCCTCGATGAGCGCCAAGGAGCTGCCGCGCCGCTCGCGCAACGAACCGCAGCAGGGCGACCTCAATCTGGCCGTCGACGAGCCGGTACCGACTCTGCTCAATCCGGTCGACGACACACCCCAGGAGCCGAAGAAATCCGCCAAGCCCTCGGCCGAAGCCGCGCCGGTGGAGGAAGTGCTGGTGATCAACGTCGTTGCCCGCGACGACCTCGGCTTCAAGGGCCCGGCATTGCTGCAGAACATCCTGGAAAGCGGTCTGCGCTTCGGCGAAATGGACATCTTCCACCGTCACGAGAGCATGGCCGGTAACGGCGAGGTCCTGTTCTCCATGGCCAACGCGCTCAAGCCCGGTACTTTCGATCTGGACGATATCGAAGGCTTCAGCACCCGCGCGGTGAGCTTCTTCCTCAGCCTGCCCGGTCCGCGTCATCCCAAGCAGGCCTTCGACGTGATGGTCGCAGCTGCCCGCAAGCTGGCCCACGAACTGGGCGGCGAGCTGAAGGATGACCAGCGCAGCGTGATGACCGCGCAGACCATCGAACACTACCGCCAGCGCATCGTCGAGTTCGAGCGCCGGCAGCTGACACAGAAACGCTGACCCGTACACTAAGTCAAAAGAGAGCAGCCAAGGCTGCTCTTTTCGTTTGAGAGACCGAGCATGACCGACGCCGCCCAACGTATTTCCGAACTGCGCAACGAACTGGATGCGCACAACTACCGTTACTACGTGCTGGACGAACCGAGCGTGCCCGACGCCGAGTACGACCGTCTGTTCCGCGAGCTGCAGGCGCTGGAGGCCGAGCATCCGGAGCTGGTCACGCCCGAGTCGCCGACCCAGCGCGTCGGTGGTGAGGCGCTCAGCGCCTTCGGCGAGGTGCGCCATGAAGTGCCGATGCTCAGCCTCGGCAACGCCTTCGAGGAAGACGACCTGCGCGCCTTCGACCGCAGCGTACAAAGCGGCCTGGGCCTCGCTGGCGGGGACCTGTTCGGCGGCGGCGCCGAGGTCGAGTACAGCTGCGAACCCAAGCTCGATGGCCTGGCCGTCAGCCTGCGCTACGAGAATGGCCAACTGGTGCGCGGCGCCACGCGCGGCGATGGCAGCACCGGCGAGGACATCAGCGCCAATGTGCGCACTATCCGCAACGTGCCACTCAAGCTGCAGGGCGAGGGCTGGCCGCAGGTGCTGGAAGTGCGTGGCGAAGTATTCATGCCCAAGGCCGGCTTCGAGGAGCTCAATGCACGCCAGGCCGAGGCCGGCGGCAAGACCTTCGCCAACCCGCGCAACGCCGCCGCCGGCAGCCTGCGCCAACTCGATCCGAAGATCACCGCCAGCCGCCCGCTGGAGTTCTGCTGCTATGGCGTTGGCCAGGTCAGCGGCGAGCTGCCGGGCACTCAGGTGGCCATGTTGCAACAGCTCAAGGCCTGGGGCATTCCGATCAGTCGCGAGCTGAAACTGGCCAAGGGTGTGGAGGCCTGCCTGGACTACTACCGCGATATCGGTCAGCGGCGCATGAGCCTGGCCTATGACATCGATGGCGTGGTGTTCAAGGTCAACAATATCGAGGATCAGCAGCAGCTGGGCTTTCGTGCGCGCACGCCGCACTGGGCCATCGCCCACAAGTTCCCTGCGCAGGAAGAGCTCACCGAACTGCTCGACGTGGAGTTTCAGGTGGGGCGCACCGGTGCAGTCACCCCGGTGGCGCGGCTCAAGCCGGTCAAGGTGGCGGGCGTGATGGTGGCCAACGCCACCCTGCACAACATGGACGAAGTGGCGCGCCTTGGGGTGATGATCGGCGACACGGTGATCATCCGCCGCGCCGGCGACGTGATCCCGCAGGTGACGGCGGTGGTGCCCGAGCGTCGCCCGGCCGATGCGCGGCCCGTGCATATCCCCGAGCAGTGCCCGGTGTGCGGCTCGGCGGTGGAGCGCACGCAACTGATCAAACGCAGCAAGGGCAAGGCCAGCGTCAGCGAAGGTTCGGTGTATCGTTGCGTCGGCCGCCTGAGCTGCCAGGCGCAGCTCAAGCAGGCGATCATCCATTTCGTCTCGCGTCGCGCCATGGACATCGAAGGCCTCGGCGACAAGACCATCGAGCAACTGGTGGATGAGAAGCTGATCGGCTCGCCGGCCGACCTGTACAAGCTGAGCTTCGATCAGATCATCGGTCTGGAAGGCTTTGCCGAGGTTTCCAGCAACAAGCTGCTGGCGGCCATCGAGAACAGCAAGCGGCCGAGCCTGGCGCGGTTCATCTATGCCCTGGGCATTCCCGATGTGGGCGAGGAAACCGCCAAGGTGCTGGCCCGTTCGCTGGCCTCGCTGGAGCGTGTGCGCCAGGCGCTGCCTGAGGTGCTGACGTACCTGCCTGATATCGGCCTGGAAGTGGCCCACGAGATCCACAGCTTCTTCGAGGATGCGCATAACCAGCAGGTGATCAGCGCCTTGCTCGGCGAGTGCGGCCTTGAGTTGCAGGACGAGGGCGAGCTGAGCGCCGAGCTCTCCGCCGTGGCAACGCTCGGCGGCATGCTCGACAAGCTGAACATTCCCACCGTCGGCCCAGGTGCCGCGCAGAAGCTGGCCGAGCGCTTCGGCAGCCTGGAAGGCGTGCTGAATGCGGACTGGCTGGATATGCGTCAGGCGCTGCCCGAGAGGCAGGCCAAGGCGGTGCGCGAGTTCTTCGACCAGACGGCAAACGCCCAGCGTGCCCGCGCCATCGAGCAGCAGCTGCGCGAGTTCGGCATGCACTGGCAAAGCGAGAAGAAAGTCGCCGAAGGTCTGCCCCTGGCCGGCCAGACCTGGGTGCTGACCGGCACCCTGGAGGTGATGAGCCGCGACGTGGCCAAGGAAAAGCTGGAAAGCCTGGGTGCCAAGGTGGCCGGTTCCGTCTCGGCCAAGACCCACTGCGTGGTCGCCGGCCCCGGCGCCGGCTCGAAGCTGGCCAAGGCCAGCGAGCTGGGGGTGAAGGTGCTGGACGAAGCGCAGTTTCTCGAGCAGCTCAAGACCTACGGCATCGAAGCGTAGGGCGGGTGCAACCCACCATTGGCGCACTGGCGGGTTTCACCCGCCCTACGTTCTGACCGTGCTCGGCCGCTGCATCAGAGCCGCACGATCACCCTGGTGCGAACTGAGCGATACGATCCCGGTGCGCGCGGCGCACCCTACATCCGTCGACACCAACCGTAGGGTGCGCCATGCCACCTTGGCCTCTGCGATCCTCAAGCGGCGAAGCGCTGATCCAGATAGGCGATGATCGCCTTGGACTCGTACAGCCAGGTGCTCTGGCCGTTTTCCTCGATGCGCAAGCACGGCACCTTGATGCGTCCGCCCTGCTGCTCCAGCGCCTGGCGGTGCTCGGCATCGTGCTTGGCGTCGCGCAGTTGCACTGGCAGGTCGAGGCGGTGCAGGGTGCGCCTGACCTTGACGCAGAACGGGCAGGCGTGGAACTGGTACAGCGCCAGATTGGCCGTGGCGCGCTCGACTTCGGCTTGCGCCTCGGGGCTGCGCTTGAGCTTGCGCGGGCGGCTGATCCAGTCGACGAACACGACCAGCTGGCCCAGGCCGATACGAAGGGCTTTGAGCAACATCTTTCTAACTCCTGAAATGCCGACGGCCGTTCACCGAAGTGAGCGGCCGTCGTCTTGAGCGGGATCAGCGAACCAGGTTGAGGAATTCGCCGCGAGTTGCCGGGTTGGTGCGGAATTCGCCGAGCATCACCGAGGTGACCATGGAAGAGTTCTGCTTCTCCACGCCGCGCATCATCATGCACATGTGCTGCGCTTCGATGACCACCGCCACGCCGAGGGCACCGGTGACCTGCGCGACCGCTTCGGCGATCTGGCGGCTGAGGTTCTCCTGGATCTGCAGGCGCCGGGCGTACATGTCGACGATGCGCGCCACCTTGGACAGGCCGAGCACCTTGCCGTTGGGGATGTAGGCGACGTGGGCCTTGCCGATGAACGGCA
>MTEW01000120.1_pt1 | contig 42511 bp, 39 predicted proteins | sample 1042681 | NCBI WGS metagenome assembly MTEW01 (sample SAMN06185811, study PRJNA358809) | soil metagenome | isolation source: soil biostimulated with citrate as carbon source | place: India | collected 2015-05-23
AGGTGAACATCGCGCCGAAGGCCTTGTTGTCGACATTGCTGCCGCCTTCGTCGGTGGAGCGGGCGAAGCGCAGGTCGCTCTTCAGGCTCTGGCCGTCGCCGAGCGGCAGCAGGTGGTTCAGGCTCAGGTAGTGCTGGCGGTAGAAGTCGTCCAGGCGGCCGAAGCCGTAGCCGGTGGTGAGGGCGTCGTTCCACTTGTAGCTGAGGTTGGCGAAGTCGAAGGCGTCGCTGGTGGTCTGGCGCGCGCGGATGTTCTTCACCCCGACGGTGGTGATGCTCATGTCCTCGTAATCGGAGGAATCGCGCTGGTTCACCTGGCGCAGGCGGCCGGCGTCGACGGTCAGGCCATCGATCTCCAGGGAGTTGAGCTGGCCGCCCTCGAAGGTCTGCGGCAGGAGGCGCGAATCGTTGGCCAGCAGCACGGGCAGCTTGGGCATCAGGGTGCCGAGCTTGAGGGTGCTCTTCGAGGCGCGCAGCTTGGCGGTCAGGCCCAGTTCACCGTATTCATCCTGGGCGCGTTTGGGCGCTTCGCGATCTCGCTTGAGCAGGCCGGAGCCGGCGCGGTCGGGGCTGGAATCCAGCTTCACGCCGAGCAGGCCGATGGCGTCCAGGCCGACGCCGATGCTGCCCTCGGTGAAACCCGACTCGTAGCGCAGGAGGAAACCTTGCGCCCATTCCTCGGCCTTGGACTGGGGCGCGGCGTGCTGGCGGAAGTCGCGGTTGAAGTAGAAGTTGCGCAGCTCCAGGCTGGCTTTCGAATCCTTGATGAACTCAGCCTGGGCGGGTGTGGAGCAACTGAGTGCGCCGCCGACGAGCAGCAGGTGGGAGGTGAGGGTGCGACGATCCATGGAGGCCTCTTGTTGTTTTAGTGGCGAATAAATCCGTACCGGCCCGAGGGCCGGTAGCGGGTGAGACGGAATGAAAAGGGGCACGCCCCAAAGGAGCGGCAGGCGTGCCCGCTAACTGGCTGCGCGATACCCGTCAGTGGCTGCTGGCGGCCGCGGCTCCCAGGCCGGTCTGGGCGCGCACGAACTGGTCGGCATAAGCCGCCCGTTCACGGTTGGCGCGGGCGCTACGATCGAGTGTGGAGACGACGATGATCACCAGGAAGGCCAGCGGCATGGAGAACAGCGCCGGCTGGTCATAGGGGAACAGGGCTTTCTCGTGGCCCAGAACGCCGACCCAGACGGCCGGCGCGCAGATCACCAGGGCCATGGCGCTGACCAGGCCGGTCAGTCCACCCCAGAGGGCGCCACGGGTGGTCAGGCCCTTCCAGTACATGGCCATGATCAGCACCGGGAAGTTGGCCGACGCGGCGACACCAAAGGTCAGGCCGACGAGGAAGGCGATGTTCATCTGCTCGAAGAGGATGCCCAGGCCGATGGCGACCAGGCCGATGGCCACGGTGGCGATGCGGGATACCCGCATCTCGTCCTTCTCGCTGGCGCGGCCCTTTTTCAGCACGCTGGCATAGAGGTCGTGGGAGATGGCCGAAGCGCCCGCCAGGGCGAGGCCCGCGACCACGGCGAGGATGGTGGCGAAGGCCACGGCGGAGAGGAAACCGAGGAACAGGTTGCCACCCACGGCCTGGGCCAGGTGCATGGCGACCATGTTGCCGCCGCCCACCAGGGCACCGCCCAGTTTGCCGTCGACGAAGTATTGCGGGTCGGTGCCGACGATGACGATGGCGGTGTAGCCGAGCACGCACACCACCAGGAAGAAGAAGCCGATGAAGCCGGTGGCGAACAGCACCGAGCGGCGGGCTTCCCTGGCGTTGGGCACGGTGAAGAAGCGCATCAGGATGTGCGGCAGGCCGGCGATACCGAACACCAGGCCGAGGGACAGCGACACAGCGCTGATGGGGTCGGCCAGCAGAGTGCCGGGGCCCATGATCTTGCCGCCGCTGGCGTGCACGGCGACCGCGCGCTCGGCCAGGTTCTCGAAGCTGAAGCCGAACTCGCTCATCGCCATCAGCACCAGCGTGGTGCCGCCGGCCAGCAGCAGGACGGCCTTGGTGATCTGCACCCAGGTGGTGGCGATCATGCCGCCGAAGATCACGTAGACCAGCATCAGCACGCCCACCACCACGACAGCCAGTTGGTAGTCCAGGCCGAACAGCAGCTTGATCAACTGACCGGCGCCGACCATCTGTACGACCAGGTAACAGCAGACCACGGTCAGTGAGCCGAGGGCGGCGAAGCTGCGGATGCGGGTCTGGTCCAGGCGGTAGGAGACGATGTCGGCGAAGGTGTACTTGCCCAGGTTGCGCAGGCGCTCGGCCATCAGGAAAGTGACGATGGGCCAGCCGACGAAGAAGCCGATGATGTAGACGAAGCCGTCGTAGCCCTTGGCGAACACCAGGCTGGAAAGCCCTAGCAAGGTGGCCGCGGACATGTAGTCACCGGCAATGGCCAGGCCATTCTGGAAGCCCGAGATACCGCCGCCAGCGGTGTAGAAGTCGGCGGCGGAACGGGTGCGGCGCGCGGCCCACCAGGTGATCGCCAGCGTGGCGAGGACGAAGACGAAGAACATGCCGATGGCATGCAGGTTGAGCGGTTGCTTCTGCGCCGTGATGGTGTTGGCGAAGCTGCAGAGCGGTGCCAAGGCGAAGAGGGCGACGAGGGCTTTCATGCCTGGCCCTCCGCGAGGATTTCTGCGCTCAGCGCATCGAAGCGGTTGTTGGCGTGTCGCACGTACCAGGCGGTCAGCAGCCAGGAAAGGACGATGATGGCGGCACCGAGTGGAATGCCGCGGCTGAGGTGACTGCCGTCGTAGAGCGGCATGTGCAGCCAGCCGGGAACGAAGGCCACCAGCATGATGAACAGGTAATAGACCGCCAGCACCAGGGCGCTGAGCGACCAGGCGAGAATGGCGCGCTCCTGGGCCAGGCGCTGGAACTTCGGGTTGGCCATGATGCGCGCATTGGCCGGGTTGTCGGGGGAGTGGTGAGGTTTCATGTCGGGCTCCGCTTTAGTTGTTTTTGTCGTGCCAGTCGCCGCAGCTTTTTCGGGCGTGCAGCATTCCCGGCGGCGCCTCGGGCAGGCGTCGCCAAGTTCTTCGTCAGTGAGGTGTTCTTCAGTGACCGCGGCTCCCTCCGGGAGCCAGCAAATGATGGGTCGCGCAAGGCGCGGGAAGGCCGGAAACCAGGCATGCGTTCATGCTGTCAGCCCTCCATTTCAGTGATCCCGGCCGGGGCGAAAAAGCACTTGGCTGCGGGTCGATGGATGTGAGTATATGTAAGCATCCATCCCTTAAAGAACAGGCAAAATATCCTGATGGACATGCAAAAAAGTCCTAGCCCGGAACAGGTCAAATGGGACGATCTGCGATTCTTCCTGGAAGTGGCCCGAACCCGCACGGCAACCGGCGCTGCCCGCCGGTTGGGTGTCGACTACACCACCGTTTCGCGGCGCGTGCGGGCCCTGGAACAGGCGCTGGGTGCCTTGCTGTTCGAAAAATCCCGCGCGGCCGGCTTCGTCCTGACGGTGGAAGGGCAGCGCTTGTTGAGTCACGCCGAGACCCTGGAAAGCACCTTGCAAGCCGCCTGCGAGCAGGTGTCCGGCACCCGCCTGGGGCTGTCCGGCCATGTGCGCATCGGCTGCACCGAGGGCTTCGGTTCCTATTTCGTAACGGCGCAGATGAGTCGCTTCCTCGAGCAGTATCCGCACATCTCGGTGGACATCCTGCCGGTGCCTCACTTCGTCAGCCTGTCGCGGCGCGAAGCGGATATCGCCATCACCCTGGAACGGCCCGAGCGCGGTCCCTATGTCTGTTCCAAGCTCGCCGACTATCGCCTGCGCCTCTACGGCACGCCCGAGTACCTGGCCAGCCAGCCGCCGATCGAAACGCGCGAAGACCTGGCAAACCACCCCTTCATCACCTACGTCGAGGACCTGGCATTCAGTCCCAAGCTGCTCTACCTGAATGACCTGCTGCCCGGGGCCATGAGCCAGCTGCGCAGCACGAGCGTCATCGCCCAGTACCAGGCCGCATTGCAGGGCAGGGCGTTGGCGATCCTTCCGTGCTTCCTGGTGGCGGGCGACCCGAGGCTACAGGCGGTGCTGCCCGGTGACGTGGAGGTCACCCGCCAGTTCTGGATCTATTACAGCGAGGACCTGCGCCGCCTGAAGCGCATCACCCTGGTGGCCGAGTACCTGCACCGTTGCGCCGATCTCAATCGCGGCTGGCTGATGGGCGAAGATGACCGGATACAGGTGCCGGCTTTTGAGAAATAGACCTCCAGGGGCTCATGGCTCGTATCGCGAAAAAGCCCATATCCAGATCGCACCACTTGAACGAGAGACCGAATGATTACTTGCTACCTTCGTTACATCCTCGATCCCTACAAACTGGCGGAGTTCGAACACTACGGAAAGCTCTGGATTCCGCTCGTGGAGAAGTTCGGCGGCCAGCACCACGGCTATTTCCTGCCGTCCGAGGGCGCAAACAATATCGCCCTGGCGATGTTTTCCTTCCCGAGCCTGGCGGCCTACGAGCAGTACCGGCAGGACTCGATGAACGACGCGGACTGCATCGCTGCCTTCAAGTACGCCGAGGACACGCGGTGCATCCTCAGCTACGAGCGCACGTTCTTCCGGCCGGTTTTCGGTGCTTGAACGCGGACGCTCAGGCCTCCTGAAAGGCGAATCGCAGCCCCACTGCAGTTGCTCACGATCAGACCTCTGATTGCTTCAGGATTACTTGTGCCTCGCGCCCAGGAATGACAGCGTGGTGTTTGTATTCCTGCGGTTTATAACAGCGCGCCTCGAATTCATTATTCAGATGGGCGCCCCGCTGAATACAGTCTCCTCATCGGACCGCCTTGCGTAGCGCGCGGGAATCCAAGGAGACAGACATGCGGCAGATCGACCTGCAGCGCGCCTCGGACGAGGCGCCGTTCACCCGCCTTCACTGGATCGTGCTGATCTGGTGCGCACTGGCCATCGTGTTCGATGGCTACGACCTTGCCGTGGTGGGCATTGCCCTGCCGTCGATCATGAAGGACATGGGAGTCGATGCCACGCAGGCCGGCTTCATGGCCAGCTCCGCCCTGTTCGGCATGATGTTTGGCAACGTCGTGTTCGGCGGCCTGTCGGATCGCTACGGCCGCCGACTGGTGATGTGCCTGTGTATCGCGATCTTCAGCCTGTTCACGGCTCTGGCGGGGCTGATGCGCGATCCCCTCTCGTTCAGCATGATGCGTTTCATTGCGGGCCTGGGCATCGGTGGCGTGATGCCGAACGTGATCGCGCAGATGACCGACTATTCGCCTCTGCGCATGCGCAGCACGCTGATCACGCTCACGTTCAGCGGCTACTCGGTGGGGGGCATGCTGGCGGCCATCCTTGGCAAGGGGCTGATGGAAACCTACGGCTGGCAGACGGTGTTCCTTGCGGCTGCCGCACCCGTCGTGCTGCTTCCGCTGATCTGGTTGCAGATGCCCGAGTCGCTTGGCTTCATGCTGCGCAAGGGGCAGACCGAACAGCTCAAGCGCGTGCTCAGCCGCATGAGCCCCGGCTATGTGCCCCAGGCCGACGACCGGTTCGTGCTGTCGGGTGCGGCGGCAGGGTCCGCGGGAGCCGTGGAGGAGGGTGCTGGCCGGCAGTCGGCCTTCGGCGAACTGTTCTTGCAGGGGCGAGCCTTCAGCACGCTGATGTTCTGGCTGACCTGCTTCATGGCGCTGTTCATGGTGTATGCGCTCAACTCGTGGCTGACCAAGCTCATGGCGCAGGCGGGCTACAGCCTGGGCTCGGCGCTCACCTTCGTGCTGGTTCTCAATGTGGGCGCCACCGTGGGCGCCGTGTGCGCGGGCTGGGTGGCCGACCGCATGCACATCAAGCTGGTGACCTTCCTGATGTTCGTGATGGCTGCGGTGGCAATCACGTTGATGGGCCACAGGCTGCCCACGCCCGCGCTGTTACTGGTGGTGGCGATCGCTGGCGCCTGCACGATCGGAACGCAGACCATGACATGCGCTTACTGCAGCCAGTTCTATCCCATGACGGCGCGCTCGACGGGCGTCGGCATGATGCTCGGAGTAGGCCGGGTCGGTGCGATCCTGGCACCCATCGTGATCGGCATGATCGTGAACATGGACCTGCCGCTTGCCAGCAACTTCACGGCGATCGCGATCCCGGCCATCGTGGCGGCCTGCAGCATCCTGCTGGTGCAGCACGGCCGGTCCGACCTGGTGCGCAGCCGCATGGACACTGCCGTGGGTTGAAGCCCCACAGTCCCCGCACTGCCTGGGCTGCAAGGCATCGGACCGTTTCGTGGAGCGACATGACACGAGCCCCGCGCTTTGGCCTGCCCAAGAGCCTGGTATCGCTACGCAACTACACCGCATCCCCGAACTGCTGCCGCAACTCGAGGCCATCGAAAACGCTGACCTGATCATCGCCGCCAGCCCCGTTTACCGCGCTTCCTATACCGCGTTCTTCCGTTCCGCGGTCGCGCAGGTGGCCTGAGCCGACATAGATTGTTGAAGCGCGTTCGCAAGGCGCCTACGACACGCCGTGAACGGTTTGGGCACGATCTTTCGCGTGCAAGCTCGCTCCTACAGAGGCGTCATCGTCCATACTTGAAAACGGTGGACCGCGACATGCATGGGTCATGCGCATGTTCAGTCCAGCTCATCGAACGATGCCCTGTACAGGCCGCCGTTTCATTGCGCGGCAGGGCAAGAGGCCTTCCATGGCTCGCTTGCAACTGCTCGAAGAAAGCCAATCTGTCGTGCCGATCGTAGCGATCGGCGCATCGGCAGGTGGCGTTACCGCTTTGCAGAAGCTGTTCTCGACATTGCCTCCAAACCAGCCCTACGCCTTTGTCGTGCTGCTGCATCTGCCGGCGGACCGGCCGAGCGGGTTTGCCGATCTCATTGCGAAATGGACGCCCATGGCGGTGCATCCAGCGACAGATGGCATAAGGCCCGAGCGGAACGCTGTATACGTTCCGTCGCCGGATCATATTCTGACGATCGAGAACGGCGTGTTTCGCACCCGCTCATCGCAAGGCGGCAGCAGGCGACCCGGTATCGATACGATCGATACGTTTCTCGAAAGCCTGGCGCAGCACCATGGGCCGCGCGCGATAGCGATCATCCTCTCAGGGACCGGCATGGACGGCACCGCAGGCGCGGTCTGCATCCGGCAAGCAGATGGAATCGTCATCGTTCAGGACCCGCTTACAGCCTTGCACGACGGCATGCCCAACGCGGTCATCCAGCGTGGTATTCATGACCACGTCCTGCCCGTCGGCGCCATGGGGCGTCAGCTTGCGGTGTGTGCCAGTCCTGGCTATGTGCGACCCGAGCAATCCGCCGACTGGAAAGGTGACATGTCCGAGACCCTCGGCAGGATTGTCCGTCTCATTCGTCAGCGCATCGGGTTCGACCTGAGCGGATACAAGCCTTCACCGCTGCTCTGGCGGGTGGAGCAGCGCATGGAGGTGCGGAAGGTCTGGTCGTTCGATGATTACGCCTTTCTGATCGAAGATGATCCGATCGAGATGGAAGCACTGGCTCGCGGTCTGCCGATTCACGTGACCGAGTTCTTTCGCGATAGCGACGCCTGGAACGCGCTTCATCGCGAGGTACTTGGCCCGCTCCTGCGCGAAACCAAGGGAGCACGGCCCATACGCATCTGGACGCCGGCGTGCTCGACCGGCGAAGAAGCCTATTCGGTAGCCATACTGCTCGATGAAATCGCGCAAGAGCAGGGAATCACTCCCAACTTCCAGATATTCGCCACCGATGCCGCGCCGGACCTGGTGGCCAAGGCGAGTCGTGGGCTGTTCCGCGAGAGCTCGCTGACCGGCGTTTCCGCCTCGCGCCTCAAACGTTACTTCTATAGCGTCGACGGCGGTTTTCGCGTGAAACGCCTGCTCCGGGAAAAGATGGTGTTCGCGCCGCAGAACCTGATTTCCGACCCGCCCTTCGCCGGGCTGGACCTGGTTACATGCCGCAATCTCTTCATCTATCTGGAGCCCGATACGGTCAGAGAGGTGCTGACCCTTATCCATGGTTCGTTGCAGATGGGCGGCTTTCTCTTTCTCGGCAACAGTGAGGCGCTGCGTTCCAACCAGGGCGGCTTCGAGACGGTATCGCGGGAATGGAACATCTATCGGAAGGTGGGTGCGATTCCCTCGCTTGGCAGGACCTTCGTTCCGAAAGCCGCTTCGGACCATCCCACCTCGCGCAGCTCGGCACTTCGCGTCGCATCGGAACAGTACGATGTGCCGTCTGTCCTCATCGATGAAGAATGCAGCGTACTGCAGGTTTACGGGGATACCGGCAGTGTGCTCTGCCTGCCGCCGGGAGAAGCGACACTCAAGCTGACCGACCTCGTGCCGCGGCCTTGGGCTTTGCAATTGCGGCTGGGCATACAGGAAGCGTTTGCCGGTTGCGAGCCGATAACGCTGACGAAGTTGCAGGACCGGGTCGCCGAGAGCGACCCGCTGAGCGTGCGTATCACGCCATTGCGGAGCGGGGCTGGGGCTGTGTGCGATCGGATGCTGGTTTCGTTCATTCGCGATTCGGTCTCGATGGGCCTGACCGACGTTGACGGGGAGAAGGCCGGTCTTTCGGATCTCGACATGAGCATTTCCGCGGACTGGAAGGACAAGGCCCGGATCTCCCGCGAGGAGCTCGAGGCATCGCGTGAAGAATTGCAGGCGCTGAATGAGGAGCTGCGGGCTTCGAACGAACAGCTCAACCGGAGCAATGACGACCTGAATGACGCCAACGTCCAGCTTCAGGACATGATCGGGCAATTGGCGTTGCAAAGTCGCGTGCTCTTGTCCGGCGAAGTCATGACGCTGTCCCTGGATCAGGACCTGAGAGTCCGCTGGTTCACACCTGCGATACAGGAGGTGCTACCGCTGGGGCCGGACGATACCGGTCGCTTCATCACTGACCTTGTACTGAAGCTTCATGGTCGCGACTTCCTGGTGGATATCCAGGATGTGCTGGGGGGCGCCGAGCTGCGCGAAGCGGTCGTGCGCAGCGGCAAGGGCCGCTATTTCATGCGCAGAATCTATCCCTATACCGCCGCCGACAGCGGGGGAATCGCGGGTGTGGCGATTACCTTTGTGGACATTTCCGAGCGCATCAGCGTGCACAGGGCGCTGCGACGCAGCCAGGATTGGCTTTCGGCCCAGAAGGAAGCGTTTCAGGCGGCCATGAACAACGCGCCGCTCGAGGTGACCCTCGGCATATTGATTCGTACGCTGATGAGCCAGACCAACGACGGGCGCCGTTGCGCTTTCTACATCGCCGATGGTGATGTCTTGCGGCATGTGGTCGGCATGTCCGATGCCTATGCGCTGTGCGTCGATGGTTTTCGTATTTCTCCGGAGTCGATCGCTTGCGGGTTGGCAGTCGCGACAGGCGAGCCGGTGATCACACAGGACGTCTTCGACGAACCGCGATGGCAACCCTGGATGTGGCTGGCCCGGCAATTCGGGTATCGCGGGTGCTGGTCATTTCCGATCGAAACATCGGAACGCACCCTCGTTGGCTCGCTTGCAATGTACTTCGAAGAACCGCATGCACCCTCGCCGCTCGATCTCGAACTCGCGGAGGCGTTTACACAGACTGCCGCGATACTCATCTGGCGACACAGACAGACGGCACCGTTCGCCAACAGCCTCGATAGCCCGAGGTAGTCGGACCATGCGGCAGGTTTGCCCTATCCCCCCCGGGGGGATAGGATACGGCATTCATTGTCGTTGCACGGGGTCTTGCGATGAGCAGACACGAACACGGTCATCAGCACTCAAGTCATGGCGAAATCATCAAAAGGTTGAAGCGGGCAGAAGGCCATCTGCGCAGCATCGTCACCATGATCGAGGACGGTCGCGCCTGCGTGGACATCGCTCAGCAATTGCATGCGGTCGAGAAGGCTGTCTGCCAGGCCAAGCGCACGCTGATCCAGGATCATATCGACCATTGCCTGGAACACACCGTGGGGGCGCTCACCAGTGGTGAGCGCGCTCCGCTGGAAGAATTCAAACAGATCACCAAGTACCTCTGACCTGCCATGCCCAGTTTCGCTGAAATACTGCAACAGGGGCCGGCCCATGGCTGGCTCTACTTCCCAAGCGCCATCCTCCTGGGGGCCTTGCATGGCCTGGAGCCCGGCCATTCGAAGACAATGATGGCGGCTTTCATCGTCGCGGTCCGTGGCACGGTGAAGCAGGCGATTCTGCTGGGGTTGGCTGCGACCGTTTCGCACACCGCAGTGGTCTGGCTGGTCGCCCTGGGCGGCATGTACCTGGGCCAGAACCTGGAAGCCGAAACCACCGAGCCGTACTTCCAGTTGGCCTCCGCGGTGATCATCGTGGCCATTGCGCTGTGGATGCTCGGGCGGACATGGCGTGGCGAACAGATGTGGCGCTTCGAGCAGGACGATGATCACCACCACGACCACCACCATGACGAAAGCCGACGTATCGACACCGGTCATGGGCGGGTTGAACTGACGATTTTCGAAGCCGGAACGCCACCACGCTGGCGGTTGAATGTACTCAGTGGTCACGCCTGGGCGGCAGGCGAGGTGGCGGTGCAGACCCTCCGCGCCGATGGACGCATGCGGCATTTTGCCTTTGCGGATCGGGGCGGCTATCTGGAATCCGTGGACGAGATTCCCGAACCGCACGAGTTCAGCGTGCGGCTGAGCCTGGGTCACGGCAATCACTCCCACGACTACGACCTGGACTTTCGCGAGCGTGGGCACGACCACAGCCATGCCGAAATGGAAGGGCTGGAGCTGTCGCTGGAAGGCTATCAGGACGCCCACGAGCGCGCCCATGCCAACGACATCCGCAGGCGCTTCGCCAACCGGAGCGTGACGACCGGGCAAATCGTCCTGTTTGGCCTGACAGGCGGACTGATTCCCTGTCCCGCAGCGATCACCGTGCTGCTGCTCTGCTTGCAAGTGAAGGAGGTCGCCCTCGGTGCCGTATTGGTGCTGTGCTTCAGCATTGGCCTGGCCCTGACTCTGGTCAGTGTGGGGGCAGCAGCGGCCATCGGTGCCCGGCAGGCGTCCAATCGCTGGCCCTGGCTGGGAGCCGTGGCGCGTCGCGCGCCTTATCTGTCGAGTCTGTTGATCATCGGCGTGGGCATCTACGTGGGCGTCCACGGCTGGATAGGGCTGAGCGCCCAGCTCGGCTGAAGCATGGCGGTCGAGCCTCGAGTGTCCGGCGTGCAGACGGAGCGCAGCGGCAGCCTGGACCTCATCAAGTGGTTCGCCATGCTGAGCATGCTGATGGATCACCTTCGCTATCTGTGGTCAGACGCCGATTGGTTGTTCACCGTCGGGCGGATGGCCTTTCCACTCTTCTGCCTGGCCATCGCGGCCAACGTTGCCCGCACCCGCCCTGGCGATTTGATCAACGACGGGAATGTTCGTTACTTCGGCTGGCTCATGGCCTTTGCGGTGATTTCGGAGTTGCCATACCGGCTGCTATCGCCCTTGAGCAGTAGCCTCAATGTGATGCCAACCCTGATGCTCGGGCTTCTGTTGGCGTGGGGTGTTCATCACCGCGACCGCACCAGCGCGCTGTTGGCAGCCGCGACCCTGGTGATCGCCACGGCCCTCCATTCACGCTTGATGTATGGCGCCGCCGGGGTGTTGTTGCCGGCTGCACTGCTATGGGCGATCAATCGCTCGTACGGATGGTGGCTGCTTCCGGCAACGGTGGCCGTGTTGGCCAATAGCCGCAATCGTTGGTTGCTGGACTCGGGGGTGCCACTTGAAACCGTGGCGATACTCGGCACGGCATTCGTCACGCCGCTCTGGGGACTCTGGTTGCTTCGCCAGGAGGTTGCGCTCCACATCTGGCCGGTCCGGCGCTGGGGCTATTTCTTCTACCCTGGCCATCTGGCGATGCTTCAGGCCCTTCGCTTCGCGCTGTAGCTACTGCCGGGAGGTCATGCGCTGTCGGCTTCGGCGATCGTGAAGCACAGGGTCCAGCCTATAAGCGCTGGATTGGGCGGCCAGCGTCACGCCAGCCGGCGAAACCGTCGACCAGGTAGCGGGCGTCGAGCCCCATGGCTTCCAGGGTGGCGGCGATACCCTGGCTGATCTCGTGGCCATGGGCGCAATAGAGCACCACAGGCCTGTCCCGTGGCACCGAGTCCTTCCAGGTGAACACCGACTCTGGATCGAACCAATGCGCGGCCGGAATGGCCGCGGCGTCAGCTGCACGCGCCGCTTTGCGGCGCACATCCAGCAAGGTGAAGGTGCGTCCTGCCGCTTGCCACTCCATCAATTCACAACTCGTGATTCGGCTCATCGCACACCTCTCAGGTACGCAACAGATGCACCGCCAGCCCGACCAGGGCACAGGCCAACAGCACCTGGATGACGCCCCGCTTGTAGCGGAACAGGGCAATTGCCGCTGCCACGGCGATCAGCGCCGACGGCCAGTCGAAGTGTCCGTCGAAGCCTTGCGGCCAGAGGACGTGGTAGCCGAAGAACAGCGCCAGGTTGAGGATCACGCCCACTACCGCCGCAGTGATCGCGGTCAATGGTGCCGTGAACTTCAGTTCGTTATGGGTGGACTCCACCAGCGGGCCACCCGCGAGGATGAACAGGAACGACGGCAGGAAGGTGAACCAGGTGACCAGCGAGGCGGCCACGGCGCCGGCGAGGAAAGCCTGGTCGGCACCGAACATGGGGTGCACATAGCCACCGACGAAACCCACGAAGGCGACGACCATGATCAGCGGCCCCGGCGTGGTTTCGCCTAGGGCCAGACCGTCGATCATTTGCGCTGGGGTCAGCCAGCCGTATTGGCCCACGGCGCCCTGGTAGACGTAGGGCAGCACGGCATAGGCGCCACCGAAGGTCAGCAGCGCCGCCTTGGTGAAGAACCAGCCCATCTGGGTGAGCGTGCCGTGCCAACCGAAGGTGGCGGTCAGCAACCCCATTGGCAACAGCCAGAGCAGGGCGCCGATCCCCACCAGCGCCGCCAGGCGAGACCAGCGAAAGCGCGCATGCTCGGGTGTCGGCGTATCGTCATCGATCAAGGCCGGTCCGTAGGTGGCCTTCGCTGCCCCATGGCCGCCGCCAAGGGCGAACTTTTGCGGCGCGATGCGTCCACCCACATAACCAACCAGCGCCGCGCCCAGCACGATCAGGGGGAAGGGGAGGTTCAGGGCGAAGATGGACGTGAAAGAGGCAGCGGCGATGCCCCACAGCCAATTGTTCTTCAGGGCGCGCGATCCAATGCGGTGAGCGGCCTGCACCACGATGGCGGTCACCGCCGGCTTGATGCCGTAAAACAGACCGGCTACTACCGGCATCTCGCCAAAGGCGATGTAGACCCACGACAGCGCGATCAGGATGAACAGCGACGGCAAAACGAAAAGCGCGCCGGCGATGACACCGCCCCAGGTACGGTGCATCAGCCAGCCGATGTAGGTCGCGAGTTGCTGGGCTTCGGGTCCCGGCAGCAACATGCAGTAGTTCAGGGCGTGGAGAAAGCGCCGCTCGCTGATCCAGCGCCGCCGCTCCACCAGCTCCTGATGCATGATCGAAATCTGCCCGGCAGGCCCGCCGAAGCTGATGAAGCCAAGCTTCAGCCAGAACAGGAACGCCTCGAACAGGCCCACGGGGCGGGTGCCGGGTTGCGGCTGGTCGGTGGAACGCAGGGTTTCATTCATCGTCTTGCCCATATTCCCTAGCTGCGCAAGTGCTGAAAAAAGATCGAGTTCAATGGCGCGTTGCTCGCTTGCGCTGCTGTTTCACCCTGTACATCTCGTGGTCGGCCAGCTTGATGGCCTCGTCCGCGGTCATGCCCTCCGGCAGCACCGCCACGACACCGACGCTCGCGCCGTCATAGTGGATCTCGCCAAGGCCTTCGCCCAGGTCATACCGCCCGATTGTCCCCTTGGCCAAGCGATCCTGCAGCTGCTCGGCACCATGCTGCATGTCTTGCGCCAGGTCCGCGTGCTCCGACGGCGTGCCCAGGGCGATCACGATGAACTCATCGCCCCCCGCACGTCCAATGATGTCGCTTGCCCTGAGGACATGCTGCAGCTGGGCCGCGATACCGCGCAGAAACTGGTCACCTGCCAGGTGGCCGTAGGTATCGTTGATGCGTTTGAACCCATCCAGATCGATCACACCCACCAGCAAGTACTTCTTCTCCCGCTGGGCCAGGGCGAACAGGCGCGTGACATCGCTGAGAATGGCACGCCGGTTGGAGAGACCGGTCAGCGGGTCGGTCAGGGCCAGCTTGGCTAGCTCGGCGTTGGCCACCTGGAGTCGCTCGACCAGCAGCTCACGCTCAAGGGAGTAGCTCAGCAACCCCGAAAGCAGCATCAGCAAGGGTTCCACATCGGGAGAACGGGCCACCTGATCCGAGCTGGCGGCGCAGACCGTGCCCAGTACCCGCCCATCCTGGGACCTGATCGGCGCGCTCACATAAGTCTTGATGCCGAGGGCCGCGGCGGCCTCCGAGTCACCCCAGCATTCGGCGACGTTGTCCGAGTACAGGCGGTTCTCGTCCAGCGCCCGCTTGCACAGGGTGTCAGCCCAGGGCACCACCAGGCCTTCAGGAATCACCATGTCACCCACGTTGCGTGCGAACTCGACACGCTGGACGCCCTCGTCGGTATCGATGGTCGTCAGGTAGGTCGACTCCATGCCGGTTACCTGGCTGAGCAGGGTCAGCAGGGGCCGTGTAAGTTCTTCCAGGGTCCGGGCCTTGGGAACGGTTTCGGAGAGAAGGGAGAGTATCTGATCCATATGCGCGATTCGGTGGCGAAGTGGCGTGCCGATTGTCAGCCAATCAGTGGCTTTTTGAACAGGTACGGCCTTCACATACTGAGCGCAGATGGGCGACAGGACGATGACCCTGGAGTGGGCAACCCGTCCCCCAAAAGCAAAAGCCGGCCATTCGGCCGGTTTTTGCAGGGGGGCGGCTATCAAGCCAGGGATTCACCGGAAGTCGCGGCGACGCGTTTGGTCACCGAACGTTGCAGCAGGCTGGAAACCATGAAGCCGATTACTGCCAGCACGCTCATCAGCGTGAACACGTAGGTGTAGCCCTGTTCGCCCGGATAGTGGTCGAGCAGTGCGCCGTAGATGATGTAGGCGAACATGCCTGGCGCGTAGCCGATCAGGCAGCCGATGCCGAACGCCGAGCCGCTGATTCGCGAGGGGATTCCCACTTCGCTCATGGGCGCCCAGAACACACCGCGCATGGTGAATACCACCAGGGCGAAGGACAGCGTGGCGGCCATGCCGGCATAGATGTAGCTCTCGCCGTGGGGGATGCTGAAGATCACGGCCATCAGCGGCAGCAGCGCGAGGAAGGCCCACTTCAGGTAACGGCTCGGGCTTTTCAGCCCCTTGTCGGCGATGAAGCCACCGGCCGGGCCACCCAGGACCTTGAGGAAGTACTGGTTGATGATGCCGTAGGCGCCGACCAGGGCCACCGGCAACTCGTACATTTCCTTCAGGTAGGGGATGAAGTAGGTCAGGCCGCAGTAGACGATGTAGACCATGAACACGTTCAGGCTCACCAGCCAGATGCCTGGCATGCGCACTGCTTCCATCAGGCCGGCGAAGCCGATGGGTTCGCGGTTACCGTTCTCCTGGCGCGCGTCCCTGAGCAGGAACAGCGTCAGCAGGCCGACGCCGATATCGATCCCCGAATAGAACAGGATGGCAGCCTTCAAGCCGGCGGCGCCGGAGCCCAGGGCGACGAACACTCCCAGGGCGGAGAATGCGACCAGTGTGTCTACCACGCCACGGCCGCCTTCGAGGAAGCCGAACATGCGTCCCTGTTCACCGTCGTCGCCGAGATTGCGGATCGCCTTGAGCAGGGATGGCCAGAAGATGCAGTCGGCGCACACGGCGAGCAGGGCGAAGACGATCAGCAGCTGGCTGTAGCCGGGGAAACTGGCCAGGTACAGGCCCAGGGCACCGGTGCCGATCAGGCCGAGGGGGATCAGCTTGCGCGTCTCGAAGCGGTCAGCGAGGAAGCCGCCGACCACGAACAGCGCGGTGGCGATGATGGCGTTTGCACTGAGCAGGGTGCCGATTTCGGTATGGGTCAGCCCCATGTGCTCCTGCATCGGGATGTAGAAGGCGTCCTTGAGGTTGGCCAGTTTGTAGATGGTTCCGCCGCCGAGGACGAGGACCAGGAAACGGAGCCATTTGGCTTTGTTCTGTGCTGTCATTGTTGTTCTCCACAGCTTCCAGAGTTGTCGAAGGGCCGATTGAACGGCCGGTCAGATGCGTTCTGCGTCGTCCAGCGTCAGTTCTGCCAGCAGGCGCAGCTCCGCCAGCAAGCCGCGCATGTAGCGCACCTGGTTGTTGGCCCAGCGGTGTTCGTCGGCCAGCATGCGTTCGAGGCTGTAGCCCGGAGGCAGCAGCGTCTCGCTCATTCCGCGGTAGGGGATGAAGGGATCGGCGTCTTCGCCGGTCTGGCGGAAGGCGGGGGCGATGTAGTGGTTTTCCTGCTCGAGGATGAAGGCAACCACCTGCGGAGCGGTTTCGCCCAACAGCAGCAGTTCCAACAGCATGCGCGCGCCAGGCAACTGGTCGTCGGCGCCGCCCTGGAGCACGCCGTAGTGACCGAAGCCGCTCTGCTCCGGCACCACGCGCACACCCTTGAGGTGCACCTGACGAATGTAGGGCGCGAGATGGGCCAGTGCCGGCAGCGGTTGTTCGCAGGCATTGATCATGTTGCCGAAGTCGAACAGGGCATTCAGGCGTGGATGACCGACCCGGCGCAGAAGGCTGGCGATCTCGTCGCTCTTGAGTTCCTCGTGCTGCTCGAAATCGAAGTTGAGGTCGTGCTCGTCGGCCAGCCGTGCCAGGCGTCGCAGGTCGTCTTCGATCAGGTCCATCACGCGCGAAAGGTGTCCCTCATAGCGGGAGTAGACGCGGATATTGCGGCTGCCGATCGCACGGGCCACCGCCACTGCCTGATCGACGTCCTCGGGCAGGGTGCTGCTGATCTCCACGTGCACATCCAAGTCCAGCGCGCGGGCCTTGTCGGCGAACGCGGCGAGTTGCTCGGCGGTCATGCGCGAAAGGCTGTTGTGCTCGCCGTCCAGCAGGTGCAGCGAGAGGCCGTCGAGTTCATGCCGGTAGGCGAAGTCGAGCATGTCCTCGGGGGTGACACGCCCCTGGGTCAGGTTGGTCAGCAGCGGATAGCCGTGGGCGAACAGGCGCATGCTGTCCAGGCGTTCCAGCAGGCGGCGGGCAAGGTCGGGGGTGAGTAGCGGGGGCGCGCTGTCGGCCCCGGCGTTATGACTCAGCAGGGCGGCGAATCGGGCTTGTATAGCGTTCATTATTGTCATTCCTGATAGCGACGCCGGGGTGGCCGGCAGTGCTTTTATCGCTCCGGAATGGCGCTATACCTATATCCACTATTGTTCGGTTTAAATAGCCATTTTGACGGCGAGCCCGCTATCAGATCCTTACACCGAGGGCACTCAGGGCGCGAGCGAACTCCTGCACACGTTGTTCGGCCTGCGTTTCCGGCATGGCGGCGAAGCCCAGCAGCAGTCCCGGCGGCATCGGGTGGCTTATGCAGTAGTCACGCAGGGCGTAGGTGTAGACCTGATGGTCGGCGAGCGAACGGGCGAGGGCGGCGTCGTCCGTCGCCTCGGGCAGCCAGCCGATGAGGTGCAGTCCTGCTTCCACGGCATTCACCGTCAAGTAACCGCCCAGGTGGCGCTGCAGGGCTTCTACCATGCACCCCTGGCGCGTCTGGTAAAGATTGCGCATGCGGCGTATATGGCCCAGGAAATGACCGTCCAGCATGAAGTCGGCGGTGGTGGCCTGGTGCAATGTGGAGGGGCTGCGGTCCATCACGGCCCGAATGGCACAGAACGGCTCCACCAGGTCCTCCGGGAGGATCACGTACCCCAGGCGCAGGGACGGGTACAGCACCTTGCTGAAGGTGCCCACGTGGATGACCTTGTCCCACTGGTCCATGGCATACAGCGCTGGCTGCGGACGGCCGACATAGCGGAACTCGCTGTCGCAGTCGTCCTCGATGATCCACCCCTGGCCGCGCCCGGCCCAGTCGATCAGTTCCTGGCGGCGCGCGTAGCTCATGGTGGTGCCCAGCGGGTGCTGGCGCGAGGGGGTGGTAAAGGCCAGCCGCGCGTCCGGACATTCGCGCAAACCCTGTTGCACGTCCAGGCCCTGGTCGTCGATGGGCAACGGCACCAGATGACAGCCCTGCGCCTGGAAGGCGATCCGCGCGGCGATGTGGCCGGGGTCTTCCATCCACACGCTGTCACCCGGATTGAGCAGGAGCATGCCGAGCAGGTTGAAGGCCTGCTGGGCGCCCGACGTGATCACCACTTGATCGGCGCTGCACTCGATACCGCGCGCGTCAGCCACATATTCGACGATGGCCTCGCGCAGTCGCAGCAAGCCCTTCAGTTCGCCATACCCCAGTTCAGGCTTGCCCGGTTTGCGCAGGTGACGGTTTATCAGGCGCTTCCACGCGGGCATCGGGAAGGCATCGTAGGCCGGGTGGCTGGGCAGGAAAGAGGTCGGGCAATCCGGCGACCAGGCGCTGTAGGACATGCCGCTGAAAAGGTCGCTGCGCAGGGAATGCACGGCCTGGCTCATGCTCGACAGGCGGGGCGGCTTGCGCGGTTTGTCGGCCGCCGCCTTGCGTCCCTCCCACTCATCGCCGACATAGGAGCCCGCGCCCGTACGCGATGCCAGGAAGCCCTCGGAGGTCAATTGGTCAAAGGCGTTGAGCAAGGTGATGCGCGACAGGCCCAGCTCCTTGCACAGGGTTCGCGTCGAGGGCAGTCGCGTGCCGCCGGGCAGGCGTCCGGAAAGGATCTGCTTGCGTACCTGCAGATAGAGCTGACGGTAGAGGGGAACAGGGCTGGAGCGGTCCAGTTCGATGCCAGTCAGCAACATACCGCCGGGGGTCTTCATCGAGGGCCGCCTTGTGTCGGGAGGTGCGTTGGAAACCAGCATATTGTCATTGTTGGGTGGCGCGCTGGTAGGGCGATGACCTGGCGCTGGAGGGCGGTGATGGGTATCGCTTCGCTCAACCGCATCCTGCGGGTACAATTCGCGCCTTACTCCCCCCTCTGTTGCTTCCTTTGCCGGAGTCACCGGCCAGGATTACCGCCATGATTCGCATCAACGAACTGTCTCTGCCCCTCGATCACTCCGCCGATGAACTGCGCAAGGCCATCGTCAAACGCCTGAATATCAGCGACGCCGATCTGCTGAATTTCACCGTGTTCAAGCGCAGCTACGATGCCCGCAAGAAAAACAGCGTCATTCTGTTCATCTACATCATCGACCTGGAAACTCGCGACGAGGCGGCGATCCTGGCGCGCTTCGCCGATGACCAGAACGTACGGCCGGCCCCGGACACCCACTATTACCCCGTCGGGCAGGCGCCAGCCGACTTGACCGAGCGACCGCTGGTCGTGGGCTTTGGTCCCTGCGGATTGTTCGCCGCGTTGTTGCTCGCACAGATGGGCTTCAAACCCATCGTGCTGGAGCGTGGCAAGGATGTGCGCAGCCGTACCAAGGACACCTGGGCCCTGTGGCGCAAGAAGGTCCTGACGCCGGAGTCCAACGTGCAGTTCGGCGAGGGTGGTGCGGGTCTGTTCTCGGACGGCAAGCTCTACAGCCAGATCAAGGACCCGAAGTTCTACGCGCGCAAGGTGATGCACGAGTTCGTCCGCGCCGGTGCGCCCGAAGAGATCATGTACGTCAGCAAGCCGCATATCGGCACCTTCCGCCTCACCGGCGTGGTTTCCGCCATGCGCGAGGAGATCATCGCCCTCGGCGGCGAGGTGCGCTTTGAAAGCAAGGTCACCGATCTGCTGATCGACGATGGCCAGCTCGAAGGCGTGGTGCTGGCGAACGGCGAAACCCTCCGCAGTCGCCATGTGGTGCTGGCGCTGGGTCACAGTTCCCGCGATACCTTCCGAATGTTGCAACGGCAGGGAGTGTTCATCGAGGCCAAACCCTTTGCCGTCGGTTTCCGCATCGAGCACCCGCAAGGCATGATCGACCAGGCCCGCCTGGGCAAATACGCCGGCCATCCCGAGCTTGGCGCTGCCGACTACAAGCTGGTGTATCACGCGAAGAACGGTCGCGCCGTCTACAGCTTCTGCATGTGCCCCGGCGGCACTGTGGTGGCGGCCACGTCCGAGCCGGGTCGTGTCGTCACCAACGGCATGAGCCAGTACTCCCGCAACGAACGCAACGCGAATGCCGGTATCGTCGTCGGCATCAACCCCGAGCAGGATTTCCCGGGTGACGCGCTGGCCGGCGTGGAATTGCAGGAGCGCCTGGAGTCCCGCGCCTACGAACTGGGCGGCAACGACTACTGTGCGCCCGCGCAGCTGGTGGGCGACTTCATTCGCGGCGTGCCGTCGACCGAGTTCGGCGAGGTGGAGCCGTCCTACAAACCCGGTGTGCGGCTGGGCGATCTCGCGCCTTCGCTGCCGGATTACGTGATCGAAGCGATCCGCGAGGCGCTGCCGGCGTTCGGCAAGCAGATTCGCGGTTTCGATCGCGATGACGCGGTGCTCACCGGGATCGAAACCCGCACGTCCTCGCCGGTGCGCATCACCCGCGACAACGAGACACTGCAGAGCCTCAACCTGCGCGGCCTGTATCCGGCCGGTGAGGGCGCCGGTTATGCCGGTGGCATCCTGTCTGCCGGCGTCGATGGCATCAAAGTCGCCGAAGCGGTGGCCAAGTCGCTGCTCGCCGACCTGAACAAGACCGACGTGCAGACCCACTGAGCGCCGCATCGATGAAACTCGACGACATCAAGAAGCTTCACCAGAAAAAGTACCGGGCCGAGTTCGGGCATTTTCTGGTGGAGGGCGAGCACCTCCTGCTGGAACTGCAAAAAGCGGCCTTGCACAACCCGCTGCTCCAGCGCAGCCAGCTGTATGTAACCGGCGCCTACGAACACTGGCAAAGTCCGTTTGAAACCCATGTGATCAACGACCGCCAGATGGCGCAGATCGCCGACACGAAGACACCGCAGGGCATCATTGCAGTGGTGCCCATGCCGGCCGCAGCCACGTCGGCTTCGGCCCTCGGCAAGAACGAGCGCGCCATCTACCTGCATGAAATCCAGGATCCGGGCAATCTCGGCACCATCCTGCGGACCTTGGCCTGGTTCGGTCATTTTCGCTGCCTGCTCAGTCCCGGCAGCGTTGATCCGTACAACCCCAAAGTCGTGCGTTCCAGCATGGGCGCCATCTTTCATGCCCCCATGGAACTGGATGTCGAGCTGGATTCCCTGGGTGCGCGCTTCGAGCGCATCGCCTGCCTGGATATGACCGGCGACCGCGTGCAGTCCGCCGGCTTCAAGCACTTCGATTGTTATCTGTTCGGCAACGAAGCCCGTGGCGTGCCCCGCGAACAACTGGCCGCGCTCAACGCCCAGCCTTTCACGATCGCCGGCTGCGGCGCCATCGAATCGCTGAACCTGGCCACCACGGTCAACATGTGCGCTTACGAGTTGAACAGATAGCGGACCAGGGCGATCTGCCCGTCGAAACTTCCCTCGAACTCTCTGGCTGCTTATGTCCTCCAACGCGCTGTACACCGACCTGTCCTCCTACTACGACCTGATGTGCGCCGACATCGACTACCGCGCGCAGAGCCACAGCGTGCGCCGGCTGCACCAACTGTTCGGCAATCAGGGGCGCAGGCATCTGGACCTCGCCTGTGGCACCGGGCCGCACGTGCGCCATTTCCTCGACTTCGGCTACCGCAGCGCCGGCCTGGACATCAACCAGCCCATGCTGGATCTCGCCCAGCTGCGCTGCCCCGAAGCGCAGTTCAGTCGGCAGGACATGGCGGACTTCCGGGTGGACGAGCCGCTGGACCTGATCACCTGCTTCCTCTACTCGATCCACTACAACGCCGGGCTGGAGCAGCTGCGGGCGTGCCTGGCCAGCGTGCACGGCGCGCTCGCGGACAACGGGGTGTTCTGCTTCAACACGGTGGACAAGCGACAGATCGACAACCGCTCGTTCGTGCGCCACTCCGTGGAGCACGAGGGCAGTCACTTCACCTTCGGTTCCGGCTGGTACTACAGCGGTGAGGGCGAACGGCAGGCGCTGCGCCTCAGCATCGAGAAGACCTCGGCAGGGGTGACCCAGGTCTGGGACGACGAACACCCCATGGTCGCGCTGAGTTTCCCCGAGCTTGAGCAACTGCTGCAGCCGCACTTCGAGGTGCACATCTTCGAGCATGACTACGAACGGATCACGCCCTGGGATGGCCAGTCCGGGAATGCATTGTTCGTCTGCGTGAAGCGCTGAGGACTTGCCGACGTTTTCTTGAACGTCGGCCAGATTGTCATTCTGCAAGCCGGCCGATCAGGGCCGGTGTTGTTCGAATTTTCTTGATCCGTCAATTGCAACGGCGTTCAAGCCTTTCGCTCTGATTCGCTTTCGATTCGACCTTCGACGGATGTCCAACCAACGCCTGTCGCAATAGTGCATCGCGGCACTATTGTGAGGCCGTGTCCCCCCTTCGATGATGACCCCAAGCCAGGAAGGCGCACGGGTTCGCGGAAGCCTGGCCAGATGGTCCCTTTCCACGTCGTTCGATAACCGTGCTCCTCCCTGGCTTCCTCCTTTTCAGGAGTCGGGGCTTTTGATCCTGCCCAGCTCGAAAAGACAAGAACAATTTCACAACAGGATTGAAGTTATGGTCGCGCTCAGCAGCAACTATCCAGACGTTCATCAGGACGACACATTGAAGCGGGATCTCAGCCTGTCTTCGACGTTCTCCCTGGCCTTCGCCTTCATTTCACCCATCGTCGCGCTGTACTCCATCTTCGGACTAGGAGTAGCGGAAGTCGGTCCAGCGTTCTGGTGGGGGCTCGTCATCGCCATGGCGGGGCAGCTGCTCGTAGCCCTATCTTTCGCAATGCTCGTTTCGCGTTTTCCGTACGAGGGCAGTATCTACCAGTGGTCCAAACATCTACTGGGCCACAAATACGGCTGGTTCGCGGGATGGACCTATATCTGCACATTGCCTATCACGATGGCCGCTGTTGCCCTCGGTGGCGCGGACTTCCTCGCTCAATTGTTGGGCCTTGACCCGGATTCCAAGGTTGTCGGTGTCTCACTCGCGCTGGGCCTGATCGCATTCGCGACCTGGGGGAATACGCAAGGTCGCAAGATATTCGCCACCATCGTCTGGCTGTGCATCGCCGCCGAGGTCATCGGGTCCGTTGGGGTGGGTGTCCTATTACTGGTCAAGTTCCAGATAAATCCGCTTTCGATTGTCTTGCCCTCCGCCGATATGTTCACGGGCGACGGGAGCCCTGATGGGATTTTCAGTTCCAAAGCAGCATTGGCGATCGCTTACTGCGGGTGGGCTTTTCTGGGGTTCGAAAGCGCAGGTGCTGTGGCGGAGGAGGTGCGGAAGCCGGAGCGGGCAGTACCGAAAGCAATGCTGCTCTGCCTGCTTTCCGTTGGGGGTATCGTCGCGTTCTCGGCGCTGTCGCTGATTCTGGCGTTGCCGGCGCTCGACATTCCTGTGGGCTCCGATCCAGTGGCTGACATACTTGTCCATCATCTCGGCCCTATGGCCTATAAGGGGATGCTGGTGTTGTTCGTGATCGGCTTTCTCGCCTGCATGCTGGGCATCCAGGCCTCGGTATCCCGCGTTATCTGGGCCTTCGCCCGCGACCGTAGCCTGCCCTGCCACAAATGGCTGAGCAGGCTCAGCGAAGGGGATTCGTTGCCGACGAATGCGATCGTTCTCACCGGCGGCCTGGCCTCGCTTCTGTTCCTGCTGTCCTTCACCCATATCTATTCGCTGCTGCTGAGTTTCACCATCTCCGGCTTTTACATCGCCTTCGCATTCCCCCTTGTTGCAGCCTGCCATTCGGCAATCCGCGGAACCTGGGTCAACGGCCCATTCAACCTGGGACGGCTCAGCATCCCGCTCCTCTTCGCCGCAACGATCTGGACACTTCTGGAGGTCATCAACATCTCCTGGCCCAGATCCCCACAGCTGCCTTGGTACGAGAATTGGGCTGTACCGTTGATGGTCGGGGTTTTGTCCATAATCGGACTGCTAATCTACAAAAGCGTATGCGCCGCCAGGCAACCCAATGGCTTGGGAGTCGCATAGGGTTCGAAAACCAAGGTGCGGAGATAACCCTGGCTAACCCCTTGTTACCTAATACCTTCGAACGAATCGCGGCCCTGATAGCGGCGATTGGCACGAACCAGTTCTACGATCGTGTGCTGGCTCTGCTGGTTGCCTTGGTCGACTACGAGCGGCGGCTGGTCGTCAAGTACAGCCGCTTCTCCGCGCCCGAGTTCCTGGTTAATGAATCGATGGACGAGGAGTCCACACGCAATTACCTCGGCTGGCTCTATCGCCTCGATCCCCTGCTACGTCTGGTCAGCGAAGGCAACGTGCCGACAGTCACGACCTTTGCGCAGATGCGCAGCGAGGATCATTCGAACGCTTTCTACGACGAGATTTTCAAGTCGGGAAAAATCTTCGACGAACTGGTTCTGTTCCTGGAGGCGCCCGGCGGGACCTATATCGCATTCTGTTTTGACCATGACTCACGATTGGCGACGCCCGAGGAGATCGCCGCATTTCGCGCGGTAGAACCTGTGGTGTCGGAGGCCCATCGACTGCACGTGCAAAATGCGATTGTCGGAGGCCTCGAATCCATCTACGGCGACCGTCGAGTTGGCGTACTGGTGACGGACGCAGAGGGGCACGCAATCTACCGGAACAGCGCCTGGGAAACGTCTGTCCCCGATGACCAATGCGACGAATTGATCCAGTTGGCGTTCTCTGGCGGGGAACGCGAGCCGAGCAACTGGCACGAACATGTATTGCATTGGGAGCACCTGGACCTCGATGTCGCACAGGTCGGGTCCAGTCGTATTCTGTTCCTTGAAAGCCACGCACCGGGCTATCTGAAAACCGACATAGAAACGGCATTGGCTGCCTTCTGCAGCCACTACCGGCTAAGCCATCGTGAACGCCAGATCGTCGAGAAGACGATGCTTGGCTATCCCACCAGTCTCATTGCAGAGAAGCTGGAGCTCAGCGCCGGGACCATCAAGAACTACAAGCAACGGCTCTATCTGAAGCTCGATATCACCTCGGAGCGGGAAATCTTCTCGCTCTTCATGAGCCACCTCCTCGGACTGATCTGAAGTTCGATTCTTGTGCTGGTGCGTGCCGTAGCAGGTAACGCCGGCGGGGCAATAGTGCTGATCGGCATTATGGGCAGCTACCTGGACCTGGGGGAGCATGGACCTCAGTGGCCCGAATCGAACCCGGCCATTGATCGGTCTGACCCAATACAAGAATGGTGAACACGATGACAATCGAACGCATGAATTATCCCGACGGCTACTTCCCGGAGGATGAATATCTGGCCCGCTGGGAGAAAGTTCACGCTGAAATGCGCTTGCGCCAGTACGACATTGCCATCGTCTGGGGTAAGACTGCCGGGCACTACGAGCGCGCGATGGAAACGCTGTGGTTGACCAACTTCTGGTCCGAGCATTCCGGGCAGGAGCCGGATTCGCCAATCTGGAATGCGCGAGGTTTCTGCTGTGTCATTCTGCAGCCAGGCAAAGCCCCGGAGCTGCACGGCGATGTGGCCGAGGTTCGGCGTAGCCTCGTGCGCTGTGGCGACTACCACTTCAGCGATGACCCCATCAGCAGCGTCGCCCGCTCGCTCGCGGCTCGTAAGCCGCAAGGCCCGGTGGCCTTCGTTGGAACCGATTGCTTGCCGGTCAAGTACGCCAAGCAACTGGAGGCAGCCACCCCCGGTATCAGGTACACCTACGACGACAACCTGATTCGCCGCTGCCGTCGCATCAAAAGCCCGCGTGAGCTCGATCTGTTCCGCGAGGCCGGTGAAATGGTTTCCAGCGCCCTCTATCGGGTATGCGACAGCCTCTATGCGGGCAAGACCTGTGCAGAGGCGGCAGCCGAGGGTGCCTATGAACTGACCCGGCGCGGCGGTGGCTGGCTGCGCATTCCGATCAACTACGGAACCGACGACGATAGCCGCTTCTTCGAGCGCGACCCGATGTATGGCTACTCGCAGCAGGCTCCGCAGAAGGGCGACATGTTGCGCACCTGGATCTACGGACCGACGCACCAAGGCTACTGGCTCGATCCCGGCCGCTCTCTGGTATGTGGTGGTAAACCGACAGATGCACAGAAGAGTCTTCTGATCGACTCCTACTCCATCACGGACGCCGTTCTCAAGTCCGCAAGGCATGGTGTACGTGTGCTCGATGTGGTGGCGGAGGCGGAGCGGGTGCAACGCTCGGTCGCCGATGAGCACGATCTGGCGAGCAACCAGTGGCCTTACTTCGGGCACGGAAATGGCTCCATGTGGGAACACCCGATCATCAACCGCGATTCGGTGACGCCGGATGACTACTTCGAGGAAGGAATGGTGGCGTCCGGTGAGTCCTTCATGACGCGGTCCGGAGTCGGAAGCGTTGGCTGGGAACAGAACTTCATCGTCACACGCGATGGCATCGAACTGCTGACGACGACTCCGGTGTTCTGGTTCTGATCGAAAAAAAGCGCGGCGCACCCGTTGGCGCGCCGCGTCTCCAGTCAATGACAGGAAGAATGAGATGAATGTTCTGTTGGCGCAGATGCCGATCGTCGATGCGGACGTCGGACGTAACCTGGAAGCGATGCTGGAGATCATAGAGAACGCGGGAGGTACAGCGGATCTGATCGTGTTCCCCGAAACCACGCTCTGCGGATTTCCTGAAAAGGCCGAAATCGGCGATGTCGCCATGACGGTAAATGCACAACCAATCCAGTTGCTCAAGGCAGCCGCCCAGCAGCGGAGAGTGGCCCTGGCATTCGGCTTTGCCGAGCAGGATGGGGGCGCTTTCTACAACACCGCCGTACTCCTGGATCGAGAAGGCCGCATTGCCTTGCGCTACCGCAAGAGCCATCTCTGGCCACACACGGACCGGGAAGTATTTGCAGCAGGAGATGCCTTCTTCGTGAGCGAAATCGATGGTGTGAGGATCGGGCTTATCGTCTGTTACGACGTGGAGTTCCCGGAAACCAGTCGCGCGGTCGCGCGCTTGGGGGCGCAACTGATCCTGGTGCTGGATGGCAACATGTCACCGTATGGCCCAGTGCATCGGCGTGCCGTGACTGCCCGTGCCATGGAAAACCAATGTTACGCAGTCCTCGTCAATCGGGTCGGTACCGGCCGTGAACTGGAGTTCGCCGGTGAGAGTCTTGCGGTCGATCCGTATGGAGAGGTCATCGACGAAGTCGAGGGTACGGCTCCGCTGTTGATTACCCTCGACCTGTCTGCGGTGGAGGCCAGCCGGAAGGACTATCACTATCTTCAGGACGCGCGATTACCTATCGCGGATGTAAGCGAGTCTGTCTCAGTGGATGGTGTGGCGAGTCGCATGCTGAAGATAGGAGCTATAGACCTCGGCTAAGTATCGGGATTCCAATGCTGTCCGGTATCTATCAGCAGTCGCCCTTGCGGCTCCTTCCAGACATTGAGGTGACCATGCGTTTCATTTCGCTACGAATCACCAAGGGTGCAACTGAGCGCCAGAAGCAGGAAATCATCCACGAGTTCACGGCCACGCTGGAACGTGTCCTGGGCAAGAACCCGGAATGGACCCACATCGTGATCGATGAAGTCGAGCCGGAAAACTGGGGTCACGCCGGCCTGTCCGTCAAACAGCACCTGGGGGCTGATGACAGCGACTGAGCGGATAAATGACCGACCCTGCACAGGGGCCGGCTTCCTGGCCCCACCCTCAGGCCCGCGGGTCTAACCCGAAGACGCGTAGCTCTTGCTCGCAGCGGCAGGCCCTCGCAATGCGCGCGGCCCACGCGACGGCCTCCTCGCGCGAGGGCAGTTCGAGGACGGTGAAGCCGCCGTCAAGCGGGGGTGCCCACGGGTAGCCGCCCTCGGCGACCGACCCGTCGGCCGAGACGAGCATGGGTGGCACAGCTTCGTCGATGCCGCCGGCGAAGACGTAAACGCCAGCGGCCTTCGCCTCCTCGATCACGGCGTGCGCGTCGCGGCCCACTGCCTCCCACTCGTCCTCGGGCACGACCATCGCTGCACTGGGAAAGGAAATCAGGTACTTGGCCATGGTGCGCTTTCCTGGAGATTGATGACGGTGGTGAAGTGTGGGCCCCAAGTGGCGTGATAACCAATATTCAGACGTGGCGCATAACATTGGCCACACGGAGTCGGATCTCCAGCGCAGCGCCTGATGCCGGCGCTGCTCCTCAGATCTCCAGGACCAGCGGCTGCACACCGCTTGCGTCTTCCGCCGGTACCGCGCAGCAGATGAGCACCGTGCCTTCGTCCGGCATCTCCGCTGGTGGATGGGGGTAGTGCACCTGCCCGCTGAGTACCCGCGTGCGGCAGGTGCCGCAGGACCCGCCACGGCAGCTGAAGTCGGGAGACAGCCCACGGCTTTCCGCGAGTTCCAGCAGGCTGCCGCTGTCCGGTTTCCAGCGCGCTTCCTTGGCCGAAGCGGCGAAGTACACCGGCACCGGTGACGTCGCCGCTGGCGGCTGGGCGGGTTTTGGCGGCTGCGTGTCGTCATGGCGTTGCAGCGTCGAGGGACCGAAAGTTTCGGCGTGGATGCGCTTATCGGCGATGTTCAGGCCGCGCAGGCCGTCATAGATGGCCTGGGTGAAACTCCCCGGACCGCACAGGTAGAAATCGTAGTCATCCAGCGGCAGGTGGGACTTGATCTCCATGATGTCGATGCGTCCGGTCAGTTCATGGTCGCGGCCCAGAACGGTATCCTCGGCGGGCTGGCTCAGCGCCCGGCGTACATGCAGCAGGTCAGGGCAGCGCTGGCGCAGTGCATCGATTTCCCGTTGAAAGGGCAGTTGCTGCAAGGTCCGCGCGGACTGGAACAGATGGATGCGCCGCTGGCGACCCTGCGATTCGTTCTGCGCCACCAGCTCCCGCAGCATCGACAGCAGGGGCGTGACGCCAACGCCTGCGCCGATCAACACCACGGGCCGCCCGGTATCGGCGGCCAGGGTGAAATTGCCCAAGGGGGCACGTACCTGCAACCGATCGCCGACCTGCAGCTGCTCGTGCAGATAGCGCGAGGCCTGCCCCTGTGCCTTGACGCTGATGCGCAGATGGCCGTCCGACGGTGCGCTGGAGAGGCTGTAGGTGCGCACCAGCGCTTCCTCGCCGGAACCCCTGGATATGCGCAGCGGTAGATGTTGCCCTGGCGTGAAGCTCACCGCCGCACCATCGGCGGGTTGCAGGTAGAAAGAACGGATGTCCTGACTCTCCTGTTCCAGGCGCACCACTTGCCATTCCTGCCACGGCTGACGCTGTTCGCGCTGGCGCAGCTTCTGGTCCGTCTCGGCCCAGGTGCCGGTCATCAGGCTGGTCGGTGCGTACTCCTGGAAATTCCAACGGATCGACAGCGCACCTGGCCGCAGAACGGCCTGCCGCACCTCGAAGGTCCAGAGGCGTTCGGCGCCCTCGAAGGCGGCAATCAGCGGGCTGTCGAAGATCAGTTCGGTGGTCCCGGACAGCTGCAGAATGTCGCCGCTGGCGAAGTCGACGAAGAGCAAGCCGGCCACGGGATTGGTCTGAAGGTTGCCCAAGGTGTTGAAGTGCAGGTTGCCGGCGTAGTCGGGAATGGTCAGCTGATTGCCCGTGACCTTGACGAAGCCCGGCCGGCCGCCGCGATGGGAGACATCCACCGAGCGTTGTCCGTCCTCGTGCTCGATGTAGCTGGCGACGAAAAACGTGTCGGCCTTGCGGATCATCTCCACCAGCGTCTCGTCCAGCGCTTCGAAGTCCTGCCGCGCGTTGTGCTCGCCGTGGCGCTGTTCGGCACGGGTATAGGTGCGCTTTTGTATGTACTGCGGGCAGTTGCCGAAGGAGTGCTCGACGGCAATCTCCAGATGGCCCGCGTCGGCCCGCTGCAGGATGCCATTGATGCGATTGCGCCGCCGCGTGTGCAGCTCGATGCCCAGCATGCCGATGGCGCTGCCGGCGTGCAGGCCACTGGCGGCCGGGTCCTGGCTATCCAATGAGGTCGATACCTCCAGGCGCCGGGGATCGGGCGAGATGACGAAGCCTTCCGGTCCTTCGAGCAGCGTTGCCCACGGCCGGCCCTGGTCATCCACCGCGCCGACGACCATGAACGGCAACTGGTGATAGAAGTCGCGGTGCTGGTCGGGCATGTAGTCGCGAATCACCCGCTGGCCGAATTCGTCCATGCGCTCGGAGACGCCGACGCGTTCCTGGATCGCCTTCTCGCCGGCGTGCCAGGGTGATGGGCGGTGCTTGGGAAGATGGGCCATGGCGGACTCCTCGCGGGAAGGCTGCCGGATTTCCCGGCAGCGGGCGGCGTATCAGCTGGCTTGCAGGCCGGCGGCGGTGCGTTGCATCGGGACGAAGCCGGGCAATGCTTCGACGTGGGCCAGCCAGGCGCGCAGGTTGGGGTAGTCGGCCAGCGACACGTTGCCCTCCGGCGCGTGTGCGATGTAGGCGTAGTTGGAGATATCGGCGATGGTCGCCGTCTCGCCGGCGAGGAAAGGCGACTTGGCCAGTTCGCTCTCCATTACCCGGAACAGGGTGTGGGCGCGGGTGAGGACTTCCTCGGTGTTGAATTTGGCACCGAACACGGTGTTCAGTCGTGCGGCTGCCGGGCCGAAGGCGACCTGGCCAGCGGCCACCGACAGCCAGCGTTGCACACGGGCAGCGCCGATCGGGTCTTCCGGCAGCCAGTGGTTGCCGTACTTTTTTGCCAGGTAGACCAGGATGGCGTTGGAGTCGCTGACGATGGTGCCGTTGTCGTCGATCACCGGCACTTGGCCAAAGCTATTGAGGGCGAGGAACTCGGGCTGCTTGTGGGCGCCCTTGGCGAGGTCGACGGAAACCAGCTCGGTGGGCAGTTCCAGCAACGAGAGCAACAGCTCGACGCGGTGGGCGTGACCGGACAGCGGGTGGCGGAAGAGCTTGATGGGGTGAGGCATTGCAGCGACTCCGATTCGGGCGGGGAAAGGCAGCGCCGAGTCGGACCCTGTCGGGGGGCTCGCGCTGACGGAGGAATCCTGCGCCGGAACAGGCTTTAGCAGAATCGCCGGTCCGGACAATCCAGCGTTTCAGAATCCGAAAGAATGCCCGGAGACTCAGCCACGCAATGCCGGATGGGCGCGCAGGCGCGGCACGGTGAAGTCGAGGAAGGTCCTGACCCGCGCGACAGCACGACGGCCTTCGCGGTAGATCAGCCCGACTGGCAGGCCGGGCGCGGCAAAGTCCTCCAGCAGGGTTTCGAGCGTGCCGCTCTGCAATTCCTGGTGCGCCTCGAAGCTCATGCAGCGCGCGAGCCCCAGACCCAGGGTGGCGGCACGGATCGCTGCACTGCGGGTGCTGCAGGTCAGTCGCGGTGTCAGCCGTACCGAGCGCGAGGCCCCTTGATGGAGGAAGCGCCAATCGTTGGAGGCACCCGATGCAATGATCAGGTGCGTCTTGAGGTCTTCGAGCGCTTGTGGCCTTCCGTGGCGCGCCAGGTAATCCGGTGCGGCGCAGACGACCGTCTTCACCCTTCCCACCGGCACGACGAAGTCCGAGGAGTCGGGCAGGTGGCCGACCACGAGGGCGACATCGATGCCGTCCTCCAGCAGATGGGGCACGTCTTCGTGGTCCCGGGCGACCAGGCGTACGTCGGGGAAGGCTCGCAGGTAGTCGAGGGCGATGGGCGCAAATACCTGGTGAGCCATCAGCAGCGGCACTGAAATGGTCAGTTGACCGGCCGGATAGGCGTGCAGGCCGGCCGCCGACCGATCCGCCTCGGCGATTTCCTGGAGAATCTGCCGGCTGCTCGTGGCAAAGACCTCTCCCGCGACGCTCAGGCTGATGCCGCGCGGGCCGCGAAGCAGCAAGGTGGTCTGCAGGCGAGATTCCAGGCCGGCGACCAGGCGCATCACCGTTGCCGTGGACAGGCCAAGCAACCGCGCCCCGGCAGCGAGGCTACCGGTTTGCGCCACGGCGTCGAACACTTCCATTTCCCGGTAACGGCCCAAGGCACTTACTCCGCGGTGACGGCCTGCAGTGCCGGATCGTTGCGCAGGCGCGCGGCGCAATGGTCGACGAAGGTACGGACCGTGGCGGACACGCGCTCGCTGCTCTGGTGCAGCAGGTGAATGGGCAACGGCGGCATGCCGTACCGGTCGAGGACGATTTCCAGCTCGCCCTTCGCGACGGCCTCGGCGACCTGATAGGACAGTACCCGGGTAAAGCCCCAGCCCCTGCGCGCCGCATGAATCGCCGCGTTGACGGAACTGACCACGAAACGTGCCTGAGGGCGCAGGGTGAACGGCCCCTCCGAGCCGACGAATTGCCAGTCGGTCAGCAATGAACTGGCCGAGGACATCACCACCGGCGCGTCGTGCAGGTCGGCAGGTGATTCCGGCCTGCCGAATGAATCGAGGAAGGCCGGCGCGGCGCAGACCACGGGACGAATCTCGCCGACCTTCAGCGAGGTCAGTCCGCCCTCCGGGAGCTGGCCGATGCGCAGCGCGACGTCCACGCCTTCGTCGATCATGTTCACCACCCGATCCACCAGCATGGCGTTGATCGTCACATCGGCATGGGCGGCCAGGTAGTCGGCAATCAGCGGCACCATGTACAGCTCGCCGAAGACCACGGGCGCGGTCAGGGTGAGGTTGCCACGGGGGCGCAACGCGCTTCCGGAAGCCAGTTCTTCCGCTTCCTCCAGTTCCAGCAGGATGCGCCGGCAATCCTCCACATAACGCCGGCCAGCCTCGGTCAGCCGAACGCTACGGGTACTGCGTGCCAGCAACAGCGTGCCGAGCCGTGCCTCAAGCGCTGCGATGGCGCGGGTTACACTGGGCGGCGACAGGCCCAACTGTTTCGCACCCGCCGCGAAGCTTCCCGCTTCGGCCACCACCACCAGCACCTTCATTTCCTGGAACCTGTCCATGCGCCACCGCTGCGTGCCTGCAAATCTGATGGAGGAGTATGCATGGCGACGATGGTCTGCGGTGTCGAAATCATCGCGAAGCAGGCGGGCGAACTCAGCGCAGCGAGCTGAAGGCGGCACGTACCTCGCGGCTGAACAGCTCCGGTTCCTCCCAGGCGGCGAAGTGCCCGCCCTTGTCGACGCGCTGGTAGTGGACGAGCTTGTGATAGGCCCGCTCGGCCCAGCTTCTGGGTGGTTTGTAGACCTCGCCGGGGAAGATGGTCACTGCGGCGGGAATGCTGATCGGCGCCATGGAAGCGACGCTGGCGCTGTTCTCCCAGTAGATGCGGGCGCTTGAGGTCGCGGTGTTGGTCAGCCAGTAGAGGGAGATGTTGTCGAGCATCTCATCGCGCGTGAAAGCGCGTTCCGGCTCGCCACGGCTGAATACCCAATCGCCGTACTTGTCGTAGAACCAGGCCGCCAGCCCGGCCGGCGAGTCCGCGAGACCGTAGCCGAGGGTTTGTGGCCGGGTGCCCATGATGGCGGCGAAGCCGAATCCCTTGCCGAGGAACTCCCGGGCCGTATCGAACACTTCCCGTTCCTCGGCATTCAGATTCGCCGGAGCAGGGTCGCCGCACTTCAATGCCTTGCCCACCTCGGGCGGAAGGGTAGTTGCGCGCTCCACCCGATTGACGTGGATGCCGAGCAGGCCGGCGGGTGCCTGGCGTCCCATGGCGTCCGAAATAATGGCGCCCCAGTCGCCACCTTGTGACACGTAGCGCGTGTAGCCGAGGCGCTTCATCAGCGCATCCCAGGCGCGCGCGATGCGATCGGGGTTCCAGCCCGTGCTGGTGGGCTTGCCGGAGAAGCCGAAACCCGGAATCGAAGGCAACACGAGGTGGAAGGCTTCCTTGGCCGTGCCGCCATGTGCCGTGGGGTCGGTCAACGGCGCTATGACCTTCAGCAACTCGAAGACGGAGCCGGGCCAGCCGTGGGTCATGATCAGCGGCAACGCATCCGCGTGGCGGGAGCGGACGTGGATGAAGTGGATGTCCAGGCCGTCGACGTTGGTCAGGAACTGAGGAAAGGCGTTGAGCTTCGCTTCCGCCTTGCGCCAGTCGTAGCTGCCGTCCCAGTAACGCACCAGCGCTTGCAGCTTGGCGAGCGGCACCCCCTGGGAGCGATCGTCGACGGTTTCCCGGTCCGGCCAGCGGGTCGCGGCCAAGCGGCGGTGGAGGTCCTGAAGCGCCGATTGCGGGACCTCGGCGCGAAAGGGACGCAGCGCATCGGCCGCAGGCGGCGCCGTATCGGACGCGGAGAACGCCGTCATTGGACGAAGCATCGTGAGGGCTGTCAGAGCGGCGCCTTTCAACATCAGGGAACGGCGGGACAGTGCAGTGGCGGTGATCGATGGGTGGAGGGCCATGGTCGTATTTCCTAGCAGATGCAGGATCAGGGTGACGAGCAGGCGCTTGCGTCGAGATCACAGCTGAAGTTCTGGACGGGTCGGATGTAAATGGAACTCTAGTGGATGGCCGGGGGGGCCGCGAGGCACGCGGAGCGTTCAGGCGTAGGAGCGAGCTTGCTCGCGAAAGCTTGGCTCAGGTGGTTCGCGGGCAAGCCCGCTCCTGCAGGTGCAGCGGCCGGGTTGGCTCCCACCCTGGCCACGGCCTGGCCCTGTCGGGACGAATTCATTCGCCAAGGGCAACGCAGTTGCGCCCTATCACCCAAGCCCGCCGCGTTATCCGACGAAGTGCAAACCGACCCTGTAGGCGCGACTTAAGTCGCGAAGCGGCCTCCCACTGCCCGCGAACCCGGCCACCTTCGGGTGGCTGTTTTGCATTAGCGGGCAATACTTCTCTGCAAAGGTGGGCGTGTGGCGCGCCGCCGGGAGGTGTGAGGTGAACAAGCTATCAATTGTGGGTGTCGGGATGGTGGGTGAGGCGGCGGCTCAGATCATCGCCCGGGAAGAGTTCTGTCGTGAGTTGATGATGATGGATGTGCAGGGCGACCTGGCGAAAGGCAAGGCGCTGGACGTCTGGCAGGCGGCGGTCGAGTCAGGCTCCGATACGCGGGTTTACGGCGGGTCCGATGCCGAAATGCTGCAGGATTCTGACCTGGTGGTGATTACCGCGGGTGTGCCGCGCAAGCCTGGTCAGTCGCGCCAGGATGTGTTGAGTATCAATCTGCCAATCCTCGATAGCATCATGGCGGATATCAATCGTCATGCTCCCGCGGCGACGGTGTTGGTGGTGTCAAACCCGGTGGACGTGCTGACCTATCGGGCCTGGAGCCTCAGTGGGCTGGGACGCGACAAGGTGTTCGGGCAGGCGGGAGTGCTGGATACCGCGCGCATGAAGTGTTTCATTGCCGAGGAAACAGGGTTTTCTGCTCGGGATATCACGGCGCTGGTGCTGGGAGGGCATGGCGATAGCATGGTGCCGCTGATGCGGTACTGCGCGGTCGGTTCGGTGCCGCTTTCTCACTTCCTGTCCAGTCAGCAGATAGAGCGGATCGTGGAGCGCACACGCCAGGGCGGCGGCGAGATTCTGGGTCTGAAGAAGGTCGGCAGCGCCTGCGATGCGCCGGGCGTGGCAATTGCACAGATGGTGGATGCCATCGCCAATGGGCGAAACCGCATTTTGCCGGCGGTGGTGATTCTCGATGGCGAGTACGGGCGAACGGATATTGCCATGGGTGTCCCCTGCGTACTGGCAGGGGAAGGGGTTGTACGGGTGATCGAGTTGCCCCTGGATGCGCAGGAGCAGGCGATGTTCGACCACTCTGCGGATCAGGTGGTGCGTGATATTGCCGAAATGAAGGCTTTGTAAGCACGGAAAGGGACAGACTCTGAACCTCCGCATCTGGCCGATTTCTGCTCTTCGCGAACGGCAGCAATCGGCCAAAACGCTCTTTCATGGCTGCCCTGAATGGGCAGCGGCCGACCGTTCGCCCCACCGTACAGTTGCCTGGATCAGACCCGACACTCATCTGAGGACTATTACGCCAGGCGCACTCAACGACCTGCCGCTGAACGCTCCCGCGCTCAGACTCTTGTCTGCATGAATTCTGGCTGTTGATTGGCAACGGTTTCACGCAAGACATCCACCACCACTCTGGCGCTCGGCGAGAGCGTCCTTCCGAGCAAATGGACGATATCGATATCGGTGAAGAGTGACTCAATCCCCTCGATCGCCAACTCCCTGAGCCTGCCCGCACTCAGTTCACGGGCGAGCGATGCCCGGGGCGCAAGCAGAATCAGGTCATCGTTCAGGGTCTGCTGTTGCAGCAGGGTGAAGTTATCGCACTCCAGGGCGATGGGCAGCGCCTGCTCCGCGCTCAGGCCCAGGAGCTTCTTGAGTCCGGCATGGAGCGACGTGGGCATGGAGCCGACTACGAAGCTGTAGCCGAGAAGGTCTTCGGGGCTGTATTGGGCGCGCTCAAGCAGAGGGTGCCCCGAACGACAGAAGAACCCACCCGGTTGCCGGCAAAGCGGCGTGATGGCCAGATCATCCCGGCTGCCGATATCTCGGGTGTCGGCAACGAAGAATTCGATTTCTTCCGCCTGCAGATGCATCAACAGATAGTGCCAGTTGTTGCTGTCCACCCTTAGCGATATGCCCGGATGATGCCGTCGTAATGCTGCCAAGGCTTCATTCATCAGGCTGTTGGTGGGAGATGGGCCGGCGCCGAAGGCGACATGCCCCCCAATGCCGTCACGTAGCTGAGCCATGTTCAGCTCCAGCGTGCGCATCTGGAAGAGAATGCCCTTGGCCTGCTGCAAGAACGCATCACCCGCGCTGGTGGTGGCAACGTTGCGCTTGTTTCGGTCGAACAGCAGAAAACCCAGCTGCTCCTCCAGCGCCTGAATGGCCCGGCTCAAGGCCGGCTGGCTCAGATGCAGCTTTTCTGCAGCCCGCGCAAAGTTGAGCTCTTGAGCAAGCGTCGTGGCATAGCGCAGGTGTTTGATATCCATCGAAAAGACACTCAACTAATACCTAAAAATCATTATTACAATGATAATAATGCATTGGATACATTAAACCCGACTACATAGACTCGCGGCTACCTAACCATTCCATCCTTGATGGGGGCGCTGCGATGCGTGTCGATTCGTCTGAACCTGCCGTTGGCACAGGCTTTACCTTGAATGTGGCCGGCACCCACCTGCTGGCAGTGGGCAAAGCCGGTGATTCCCTTTTGAGCGCGGGCCTGCGTGGCGGCGTACGGATTCCCCACCTCTGCCGGGTCGGCGAATGCGGTTCCTGCCGTTGCCGCTTGGTGACTGGCCAGGTGAGGCTCAGGCGAGACATCTCCCAGCACGTCGATAATCAGGCGCTACGCCAGGGCTACTTGCTGGCCTGCCAGAGCGAAGCGCTAAGCGATGTAACAGTGGAAGTTCCAGGTCAATCGCCCGCCGCAGAGGGCGATGGGGTCAAGACGCTGACCGGGCGGATCACGTCGATTTCCGTCCTGAGCCACGATATCCGCCTGCTGATCGTCAAGCTTGATGGGCCGATTCACTACAGCGCCGGTCAATACGCCCAACTGAGCGTGACGGGCCATGCTGCTCTCGCTGGCGCTCCCCGCTGCTACTCCTTCGGCTCCGCTCCCTCCGCGCCAGGGCAGACGGAAGTGGCGTTCCATGTGCGCCATGTGCCGGGCGGGTTGTTTACCGAGTGGCTGTTTGGTCAGGATCGCTCGGGGGAACGCGTCGAGCTGACGGGACCGTTGGGCGACTTCCGGGTACGGGACGATGGCCGGCCCATGGTCTGCATCGCCGGTGGCAGCGGCCTGGCTCCCATCAAGGCGATGCTGGAGGAGTTGTGCAACCGTGAGCGTGCCCCGGATCTCACTCTGTTCCTCGCGGCGCGGAGCCAGCGCGATCTGTATTGCCAGCCGGAACTGACGGCTCTGCAGGCCCGCTGGCCGGGGCCAGGGCGCCTACTGGTGATGCCGGTATTGTCAAATGAGCCGCAAGGTTCTGGTTGGACCGGCCTCAGGGGATATTGCGGGGAACACCTGGCCCGCTTCTGCAGCCTCGCGGACAGCAGCTTCTACCTCTGCGGGCCTCCCGCAATGATCGACAGCATCCTTCGGCGCTTGCGCGGCGAAGTCGCCCCCGAATATGTCCACTACGACCGTTTTCTCGATCGCAGCACGCTGGCCGCCGTCGACGCGCAGGTCAACACACATCCCCCCAAGGAGATGACTGTATGAAAACGCCTCTGATCGCTACCCTCGCAGCCCTGTTGGGCAGCGTACCGGTCCATGCGCAAAGCACTGTCGACGCTGCGAGCTACGACCTGGATATCGGCGCGGCCATCAAGTCCATGTCCTCGGTGGAGTTTGCGCCGGGAAGATCCAGCTTGAGCATCGTTGCCGAAGGGGCAGGCAGGATCGCCACGGCAGGCGAGTCGGTGCGCTTCCATGCAATGTGCGCCATTGTCGACACGCTGGAGGGAGAAAAGGTGACCGCCGGCAGTGGTGATTGCGAGCTGAGCTCACCCAGCGGCTCCAAGCTGTATGCACGCTTCCAGACCCTGCCCGGTATGGGCGACCGTGGCCATTTGGCATTCAGCGGCGGCACAGGGGAATTCGCGGCGTTCTCCGGCAATCTGCCGGTCCAGGTGACGGTCAATCCGGCGCTGGTTGGCAAGCCGGTGTTTCTCCTGGAGACACTTCAACCAGCTGACGCCAAGGGGCACTGATCATGGAAATCGGCCTGAGCGTGTTCATGCTGTTGCTACTGCTCGATTTTTTCGCTGGCGAATTCCGCAAACCTCATGCCCTGAGCATGAACGAGCTGGGCGTCAACCTGATCAGCACCACCCTGGCGCTGACGATACGCGCCGTTCCGTTTGCAGCGATCATGTTTCTGGTGGTGCATGGCCTGCCCGGGCTGAAGGGTGCGCTGGCGGAGAGCAACGTCTGGCTGGTTTTCCTCGTCGTCCTGCTGGTCGACGATTACGCCAACTACTGGCTCCACCGTTGCGCGCACAAAGTGCCGTGGCTGTGGCGCCTGCACAAGCCGCATCACATTCCGACGCAGATGAATGTGCTGATGGGGGTACGCGAGAACCTGTTCTACTACTTCCTGCTACCCGTCAACGTCATGGCTCCGCTGCTGGTGTTCATGGGCGCCGAAGAGGCCGGGGCAATCATGCTGGCACTCAAGCTGACGGTGGTTTATCTGCAGCACGCCAGCTTCCGCTGGGATCTGTGGCTGCGGCGCTCTGGCCTGGGGCGTGTGCTGCTCGACGGTCTGGAGAAAGTCTTCTCCCTGCAGGACTTCCATCATGTGCATCACGGTATTGGTCGTTACGGAAATGCCTCTTCCAACTACGGCAACGTGCTGAATATCTGGGACGTTTTGCACGGCACCAGCAGCGGTCACGTCCACCGCCCCCAGGATGCCTATGGCCTACCGGTTGGCGTGAAGGTGGAGCCCTGGTTCGTGCAGTTGTTCTGGCCGCTGCTGCGGGAAAAAGAGTGCAAACAGGTCGCCGGACAACCGTTGCAAGCAAGCTCAACGGCCGAGTTGGCCGAGGCCCGGGCGGTGATATACACCGCCGAGGGAATCGCGGTGGCGGTGAGATAGGAAGATTCTGGCCCCAGCGGATGTCCCACCACGTCCACTTCGCTCGGAAGCAGCAGCCGTCACGAAGGCAGAAATCGGCACCTCGTCCTCAGGGGACGTCGCCCTGCAGGTAGTGGCGGACGCGAATTACCACGCCTGGGGTCTGGAACTGCCGGGCGGCCGCCTCTATCCGCAGTTCGCCCCGGGTCACTCGCTGGTGGTGGCGCAGGTGCTCCAGCCAGGATTCGTCGACGAAACACTCCAGCCACAGGCGCGGGTTCTCGCTGTCCTGCACAAGCGTCCAGGACATCGCGCCATTGCGCCGGCGCATGCTGTGCACTTCTTTCATGGCGACCTGGAATTCCGGCGCCTTGGCAGCATCGATGTCGTATTCCAGGGTGACCATCACCGGGCCGCGTTCCTGGTCCATGCCTTCCGCCAGGATTGGCGCCGGCCAGTGCAAGGAGGGCGCCAGATCCTCAACCTCGGTCACTGGCAAACGGAAGCGCAGGGCCGCAAGCAGTCCTAGCAACACCAGAACGCTGGCGCCCAGCAGCGCCACGGGAATGGAGGTGCGGCTAGCGACCAGGCCCCAGAGGGTGCCACCCGCCGCCATGCTGCCGAAGAACACCAGGATGTACACGGCCAGACCACGTGCCCGCACCCAGCTTGGCACCGAGGTCTGCGCTGCCACTTGCAGGCTGGACAGCACGGCAATCCAGGCCGCGCCGCTCACCAGCATTACGGGAAGCAGAAAATAGAGTGGGCGCAGCAGCGCCAGGGCCACCAGCACCAAGGCGTAGAGCGCGCTGGCCAGCACGACCAAGCGGTCGCTACCTAGTCGTTCGCGCAGGCGCGGCAGGAGCATGGCGCCGAGCACCGCGCCAACGCCGACACTACCCAGCAACAGGCCGAAGTCGATGGCGCTACCCTGCAGCTCACCGCGGACGATCAGCGGCAGCAGCGCCATGCCGGCACTGGCCCCGAGGAAAAACGCTGCTGCACGTACCAGCACCGCCTGCAGCGGTCGGGAGCTACGGCTGTAGCGCCAGCCGGCGCGTAACGCGCCGAACAACCGCTCGGCGGGCAGCACGGAAGGACGGGTCTCGCGCTTCCAGGCCGCCAGCACGGCGATCACCGCGAAGAAGGAGACCGCGTTAAGGGCAAAGGTCAACCACGGGCCGACCAGGCTCACCAATACGCCGGCGATGGCTGGGCCGACCGCACGCGCCAGATTGACGCCGACGCTGGACAGCGCCACCGCTGCGGGCAACTCGTCCTTGCCTACCAACTCCGGCGTTGTCGCGCTCCAGGCCGGCATCATCAGCGCGGTGCCGATGCCCATGCACAGAGTCAGCGCCAGTAACAGCCAGACGTTGGTCAGGCCGAGCAGCGTGAGCGCTGCCAGCACAGTGGCCACTGCCGCCATCCACAGCTGCACGCCGAGCAAGTAGCGGCGTTTGTCGACAATATCGGCCAGGGCGCCGGCCGGCAGCGCCAGAAAGAACATCGGCAGCGCTCCGGCCACCTGTACCAACGCCACGTTCAGCGGGCTGGCCGAGAGTGAGGTCATCAACCAGCCGGCGCCCACTTCGTGCATCCAGGTGCCAATGTTCGAAGCGATGCTGGCCAACCACAGCCAGCGGAAGAGCGCTTTGCGCAGCGGGCTCCAGGGAGACGAGGAGGTCATGGTCACGGCAAACCTTCGAGCAGGTACACGAAGATCAGGTATAGCCGGTCCAATCCGCGACGCCGGATTGCGGATGAGTTGGTCCCCTGAGGGACGGTGTGGCCACAGACTTCATGAAGGTTACGGATGAAGTGGCCGATCATTCCCGCCCAGACGCCACGTACACGCTCCACCCCGGGTACCGGAATGGCTTTATCCAGCACCATCCCGGCGATTTCTCGGAGGTTACGGCCTTAGAAGTGCCACTCGACATGTAATGTCGGGGCGTAGGTGTTGACCCCCGGTTTGTTCACCGCCCCGTACTTGTGACGCCAGTATTCGTAGCCGGGGCCGACCCAGAATCTGTTCTTCTGGCCGAATGCCAGCTTGCCGACATCGACCATCAATGCGGTGCGAATCAGGCTTTCCTCACCCGTGTCCTGGCGGAAGTAGTCCTCACCCTTTTCGGTCTTGTAGCTGGCGAAGCCCTGGAACTTGAGCGGTACGTCGAGCAGTTGGAAGGGCAGTCCCCAGGCCAGGTGGACCACGTAGTAAGGATCAAACTGGATGTTCTCGGTCTGGCAACTGGGCAGCCCGCAATGGTTCCATTCCATCGAGTACAAGAGGCTCAGGTCGAGATAGCCCGGCACGTCGAATTTCAGCGTGGGGCCTAACAACAGTTGGCGCTTGCGCGTCGAGAAGTCGGTGTTTTTGTAGTTCAACTCGAATCCGCTGCTGAAGGCGACTTCCTTGACCGGCCCGAAGGCGAAGGAACGGTCGAAGACTTTGCTCAGATACAACTGGTGGCGATAGACGAGGTAGGCCTCGACCGCGCCCGAATCGCTGTCTTTCTTCGGGTCGTTGCCATCGGACTTGAGGATGTCGAGATTGAAAAAATGCTGGCCATGGGAATAGCCGCTGGCATGGCCGAGCTGGTAGATCTCCTTCTGGATTTTCTTCGTCACCGCCGGTTCTGTGAAGTGCTCGCCGTAGCGGAAGCCGACGAAGGTGTCGCTCCAGTCCATGGCCTGGGCAACTGTAGCCATGCCAAGCGCGCCAATGATCAGTACCTTGCAAAAGCTCTTTTGTAATTGTTGTGCGTTCATCGAGGTCTGGTTCCGAATTTACTGGAGCCCGGCTGGAATGATCCTCCGGGCGCCAAGGGGGCAGGGGGGCTGCCGGTGGCTTACTTCATGGTGGGCATGACGAAGTCGGCGCCGTTGCGGATGCCGCTCATCCAGCGCGAAGTGACGGTCTTCAGGCGGGTGTAGAAGCGCACGCCTTCGGGGCCG
>MTEW01004959.1_pt4 | contig 42433 bp, 37 predicted proteins | sample 1042681 | NCBI WGS metagenome assembly MTEW01 (sample SAMN06185811, study PRJNA358809) | soil metagenome | isolation source: soil biostimulated with citrate as carbon source | place: India | collected 2015-05-23
GAGGCTGGTGTGCTCCTCGATCTGGTAGATGCCCATGGCGATATCCAGCTCCTCCGGCTGCACGTCGTGCGGCGCCACCGGATCGGCGTTGGCCGGCGAGCCGAGCAGTTGGCCGGCGTCGGGTTTGAAGTAGAAGGCCTCGTGCAGATCCACCACACAGGGCCAGGCGTGGCAGTCGACGCCCTCCGGGCTGTGGAAGGTGAAGGCGGCGCGGCGCTTGGGCACCAGGCCGATGGGGGCGACCCCGGCCAGCCGGGCCAGCTCGTCGCACCAGGCGCCGGCGGCGTTGACCAGCACCGGCGCGCGGTACTGTTCGGCGCCGCAGTCGACCAGCCAGGCGTCGCCGTCACGGGCGATGCGCAGCACTTCGCGATCGTTGTGAATCTCCCCGCCCTGCTGGCGAATGCCGCGCAGGTAGCCCTGGTGCAGGGCATCGGTGTCGATGTCGGCGGCGCTGGGGTCGAACAGGGCGCCCTGAACCTTGTCGCGGCACAGCACCGGTACCAGCGCGCAGGCCTGGTCGGCATCGAGCAGACGGGCCTCGGGCACCTGGGCGCGGGCCTCAAGGAACTGGCGCTGCAGCTCGGCGGTATCGCCGCTGAAATCCACCACCAGTTCGCCGCGCGGGCTGAGCAGTGGGTGCTCGGCGAAGCCGGGCGGCGGTGCGTCGTAGAAGGCGCGGCTGGCGGCAGTCAGGGCACGCACCTGCGGCGTGCCGTAGGCCACGGTGTACAGCGCCGCCGAGCGGCCGGTGCTGTGGTAGCCGGGCTGGCGCTCGCGTTCGAGGACGATGGTCTTGCCCTGGCCGGCGAGGAAGTAGCCGGTAGAGGCCCCGGCGATACCGGCGCCGACGATCAGGTAATCGGCATGCTGCATGCTCAGCCCTCCGCGGCCTGCTTGAGTTGATGGAGTGCGTGGGCCAGGGCGACGTCTTCCAGACCCAGGCCGATGGAGCGGAAGAATACCGGGCGACGGTAGTCGGGCAAGGGCGCCGAGTCGTCGAGCAGCTCGGCCAGGTCGCCGCGGATCAGCGCGCGGTCCCACAGGTGCTGCTCGCTGGCCAGGCGCATCTCGCCGGCGCTGGCCGGGGTGGTGGCGCGGTAGTCGCAATAGACGTCCATCTGCGCCAGGCTGGCCGGCGGCACCTCATGAGCGCGCGGCGCATTGGTGCTGATCGAGGTGACCAGCGCCGGCTTGTGCAGTTCGCCGGGGTCGAGCACCGGGCTGGCCGAGGACGTGCACAGCATCACCACATCGGCGTCGGCGCAGGCGTCGGCCTGGCTGGCGCACAACTGCATGCGCGGATCGAGCTGCTGCAGTTGCAGCAGCTCGACGCCGTGCTTGCCCACCAGGCTTGGCGAGTACAGGCGGATGCTCTGCCAGTCGCGCAGGCCCTGCGCATAACGGACATGGGCACGCGCCACCGGGCCGCTGCCGATCACCGTCAGGCGTTTGGCCGTGGCCGGCGCCAGGGCGTCCACCGCCACGGCGGTGGTGGCCGCGGTACGGGCGGTGGTGAGTTCGCCGGCATCGCACAGCAGCAGTGGCTGGCCGTTGTCCATCGACATCAGCAGGGTCCAGGCGGTGACGATGGCGCCATGTTCACCCGGGATGTAGGGCGAGGTCTTGACCCCGTAGACGCGCTGTTCGGCGAGCACGCCGAGGTAGTTGATGAAGTCGCCGCCGCCGGGAAATTCCACCAGCTGCTGGGCCGGCTGCACCGCCTGGCCGCGCGCCAGGCTGCGGAACATCCCGCGCATGGCTTGCACGACATCGATGCGGGCAAGGAGCTGGGCGGCTTCGGCCTGATGGATCAGATAGGGCGGGGTGCTGGGCATGGCGGTGAAATCCAGGATGAACTTATTTGTCTATTCTGGACTTATTTGTATTTGTTCGGCAAGGGACATGGCCGCCGGCTGTCCGTGGATGACGCATGGGTATAGATGGGAGGGATCGGATGGCTCGTCGTTGCCTGCGTCGCTGAGCGGTGCGGCGATCAGGCCCGGGCCGGTGTGCTCGGCCCACCCGGCGAAGTGGTGCACCAGGCCTGGCCGGAAAATGGCCGGGAGTGATTCCTCATCCCGCCCCGCGACAGCCTGAAGGGTGGCGGGCAGGGCTTGGGGCAATAAAAAAGGCGAAGCCTCGCGGCTTCGCCTTTGTTTTACCTGCGCTGGCTCAGTGCTTGCGCGGTACCGGCTTGAGCAGCTCATCCGGCGGCATTTCGCACTGGATCTTGCGGCCGATCAGCGCTTCGATCGGCGGCAGGGCGAAGGCGTCGTCCTCGCCGGCGAAGCTGATCGAGGTGCCGCTGCTGCCGGCACGGCCGGTACGGCCGATGCGGTGCACGTAGTCGTCCGGGTCTTCCGGCAGGGTGAAGTTGATCACGTGGCTGATGCCGTCGACGTGAATGCCGCGGCCGGCCACGTCGGTGGCCACCAGCACGCGGATATGCCCGGCGCGGAAGCCTTCGAGCACCTTGATGCGCTTGTGCTGCGGCACGTCACCGGACATCTGCGCGGCGCTGACGCCGTCGCGGGTCAGGCGCTCCTCGATGCGGCGCACTTCGTCCTTGCGGTTGGCAAAGACCATCACCCGGTCCCAGGCGTTCTGCGTCACCAGGTTGTACAGCAGTTTGTACTTGTCGCTGGAGGCCACGGCGTAGACGTGCTGCTCGACGGTGTCGCTGGCGACGTTCTCCGGCTCGATCTCGACGATGGCCGGGTTGACCGTCCATTGCTTGGCCAGGTTCATCACGTCTTCGGTGAAGGTGGCGGAGAACAGCAGGGTCTGGCGGTCGCCCTTCATCGGCGTCTGGCGGATGATCTGGCGCACCTGCGGGATGAAGCCCATGTCGAGCATGCGGTCGGCTTCGTCCAGCACCATCACCTCGACCATGTCCAGGTGCACCTCGCCGCGCTGGTTGAAGTCCAGCAGGCGGCCCGGGGTGGCGACCAGGATGTCGCAGAAACGCGATTCGAGCTGCTTGAGCTGCTTGTCGAAGTCCATGCCGCCGACGAAGCTCATCACGTTGAGCTTGGTGTACTTGGTCAGCGCGACGGCGTCCTTGGCAATCTGCACCACCAGCTCGCGGGTCGGCGCGATGATCAGCGCGCGCGGCTCGCCCATGTAGCGTTCCTTCGGCGGCGGCGTCTGCAGCAGCTGGGTGATGATCGAGATGAGGAAGGCGGCGGTCTTGCCGGTGCCGGTCTGGGCGCGGCCGATGGCGTCCTGGCCCTTGAGGGTGTAACCCAGTACGCCGGCCTGGATCGGCGTGCAGTAGGGGAAGCCGAGGTCGTGGATGGCGTGCATCAGCTCGGGGGCGAGCTTGAAGTCGTGGAAGCGCGTCTTGCCTTCGGCCGGCTCGACCACGAAGTCTTCCAGCTTCCAGTTGTCCACCGGCTTGGCCGGGCGCTCGCGGCGCGGTTTGTCGGCCTTGGGCGGGCGAGGCTGCTGTGGCGCGGGGCTGTCGCTCGCAGTCTCGCTGGCTGGGCGGGCGGGCTTGTTCTTGCGGGGACGCTTGTCGTCTGCGCCACGGCTCTGGGCGGGCGCTGCTGCGGGTGACGGCGCTGGTTGTGGCTGCTCGTCTTCGGCTTTGCCGAACATTTTCTTGAGTGCTTTGAGCACGGGCTTCTCATCGATTGGTTAAGGAGTGAACGCCCGCCAGTGTAATGCAAGACGCGGGCGTGGCGAAGTGCTTCGCTCGCGCCTGTCAAGGGGCGGGACTCAATTCTCCGGCAGACTGGCCAGCAGCAGGCGCTGGACGTTGCCTCCCATGATCGCGGCGATGGCGGCCTCGTCGAAGCCGGCGCCCTGCAGGCCTTCGGTGAGCTGCGCCAGGCCGGTGACGTCGAATGGCGTGTGTACGGTGCCGTTGAAATCCGACCCCAGGGCGACGTGCTCGACACCGACCTTGTCCGCCGTGTAACGGATGGCGCGGACTATGGCCGCGACCGAGGTGTCGCACACCGCGGTGCTCCAGTAGCCGATGCCGATCACTCCACCCGTGGCGGCGATGGCCTGCAGGTGCTTGTCGCTGAGGTTGCGCGTGCCGGGGCAGGTGCCCTCGACCCCGGTGTGCGAGACCAGCACCGGGCGCGTGGCCATGGCCAAGACGTCGTCGATCAGCGGGCGCGAGGCGTGGGCCAGGTCGACCAGCATGGATTTTTCTTCCAGGCGCGCGATGACCTGTCGCCCCAGCGGGGTCAGGCCGCCTTTCTTCAGGCCGTGGGCCGAGCCGCCGACCTCGTTGTCGAAGAAGTGGGTCAGCCCGGCGATGCGAAAGCCGGCGTCATACAGCGCATCGACGTTTTCCAGCCTGTTCTCGATGGGTTGCAGGCCCTCGGTGGCGAGCAGACCGGCCACGCGGCGCGGGTCCTTCTCCCAGGCCTGGATGAAGCGGGCAAGATCGTCGCGGCTGCGGATCAGCACCAGGCGGCCGTCGCTACCGGCCGCGGCGTCCTGGAGTTTCTGCGCCTGGTACAGCGCGCGCTGCAGCAGGCTGTTCCAGGTTTCCCGCGGCCAGCGCTGGGCCATGGCCAGCAGGGTGATGTTGTCGCTGTCCGCCTCGTTGCTCTCCATGTTCAGGCCGCGCGGGGTCTTGGTCACGGTGGAGAACACCTGCAGGCCGAGACGGCCTTCGAGCATGCGCGGCAGGTCGGAATGACCGTAATCGTAGCGTTTGAGCAGATCGCGCTCCCAGAGCAGGGCGTCGTCGTGCAGATCGGCGACGAACAGGCCCTGGTGCAGCTTCTGCGCGCTGGCGCTGGCCGGATAGGGCGGCGGGCTGGCGACGCTGTTCATCTGTGCGTCGATGACCTGAGGCAGGCCCAGCACGGCGAGGGCGGAGAGGGGAAGCAGCAGAAGCGGGGCGATCAGCAGTTTGCGCATCGAGGGCCATCCAGGCGTGTTGTTATGCCGGCCACTCTAGCAGGGAAGCGCTGCACCCTTGGAGTAGGGTGAGCCCTGCGCAGCATGCTGAGCAGGGCTTAACCGCAGAGGCAGTTGCGCCCCTGTTGCTTGGCCTGGTACAGCGCGGCATCGGCGCGGGCGATCAGGCCCTGCAGGCTGTCCTTCTGCTGCATCTGCGCCAGGCCGATGGAGATGGTCACGCCGGGCAGGATGCCGACCGGGGAATAGAAGGAGGCGATCTGCTCCAGGCTGACACGCAGGCGCTCGCCGATGCCGCGTGCGGACTCGGCGGAGATTTCCGGCAGGAGGATGACGAACTCCTCGCCGCCGAAGCGGATCAGGCTGTCCTTGGGTCGCAGCTGGCTGCGCAGGGTATGGGCGACCAGGCACAGGGCGTAGTCGCCGGCCAGATGGCCATGCTGGTCGTTGTAGGCCTTGAAGTGATCGACATCCAGCATCAGCAACGACAAGGGCTCGTCATTGAAGGCGCAGCGGGTGCTTTCACGTTCGAACACATGCTCCAGCCAGCGCCGGTTGAAGCAGCCGGTCAAGGTGTCGACGTTGGCGTTCTGCTCGCTGTCGAGAATCAGCCGATTGCCCTTGCGCACCCGCTCGCAGAGCAGCTCCAGCAGGTTCTGCATCATCTGTGGCGACTCCTGGAACAGCGCCACCAGCGACTCGCGGTGCAGGCGCAAGACGGTGGAGCGGCGCTCGGCCACCACGTAGGCAGAAGGGTGCTCGTTGTCGATGAAGCTGATTTCGCCGGCGCAGTCGCCGACTTCCAGGGTGCTGACCGCCTGGTTGTCCAGCGAGCCGAGGTAGACGCGCAGCTGACCTTCGATCAGCAGGTAGAGATGCTGGTTGCGGTTGAAAGGGGAGAGCAGGACTTCGCCAGCCTCCAGCTCGCAGGCGCGGAACTCCTGCAGCAGGTGGTCCAGGCTGCTGGCGGCCACCTTGTGAAACAGCCGCAGTTGTCGGATTTGATGCAGGTCTGCCTGCCAGTGCGCCGGTTTCATCGCGGTTCTGTCGCGCCTGGCTTGGCATCGAGGCCAGATGGCATCACAAACGCTCCTTGTCGTGGTCACGTACGCCCTTCGACATTATTCCCGCCCCCGAGGCGAGGCAATGCTTGCCCGTGGCCAGGCCGACCAATGGTTACTTGACGATTCCGAGTTGTTAACTGGCGCGCGTCCCTGCGCGAAAGCCGTCACGCTTGCGGGTTGATGCGATGCGCCACGGCGTAGCCGGCGAGGCGTTGGCCGACCGCTGCAATCAGCGTCTGGTCCTGGCTCGGCAGGTACACCTGAGCCAGTTGGCCGAGCTGGTCATCGCTGCTCACCTCGACGCGAATATCGGGGTGCAGCTCACGCAGGGCGCTCTGGTAGACGCGGGCAATGGCATCGAAGCGCAGCGCCGGTTTGAAGGTCTTGCCCACCGCCGTGACCGGGATGGCGTCGATGATCCAGGCGTCCTTGGGCACCGCGGCGCGCTCGGGAATGTGCGCCGCGGCGTGCTCGAGCAACTCGGCCTCGCTGGCCTGTGCGCCGGGTTTGAGCTGCACGTACACCACTGGCAGTTCGCCGGCCTTCTCGTCGGGTTTGCCGACCGCGGCCGCCAGGGCCACGGCCGGGTGCTTGTGCAGCGCTTCCTCGATCATCTGCGGATCGATGTTGTGGCCGCCGCGGATGATCAGATCTTTGCTGCGCCCGGTCAGCCAGATATAGCCGTCTTCGTCCTTGCGGCCGAGGTCGCCGGTATTGAACCAGTCGCCGTCGACCCAGATGTCGGCGTTCTTGCTGGCCTGCAGGTAGCCTTTGAACACCGTGGCGCCGCGGATGCACAGATTGCCGATCTCGTTCGGCGCGGCATCTCGCAGGTAGCGCCCCTGTTCGTCGAGCACCTTGATGCTCACGTCGCAATAGGGCATGCGCAGGCCGATGGAGCCGGGGCGGCGCTCGCCGGCCGGCGGGTTGGCGCAGCTGCCGCAGGTGCCTTCGGTCAGGCCGTAGCCTTCGATCAGGGTCAGCCCGGTCTTGGCCTCGAACTGGCGGATCAGCTCCACCGGCATCGGCGCGGCGCCGCACAGTGCGTACTTCAGCGAGGACAGGTCATACCCCTCGCTGGGAACCTGCAGCAGGCCGGCATAGATGGTGGGAACCCCGCTGAAGAAGCTGACCCTGTAGCGTTCGATCACCTTCCAGAAGTTGCCGATCAGGCTGGTGTTGCGATAGCCCTGCGGGGTGGCCAGCAGCACCTCGGCGCCGCCGATGAAGGCGGTCAGGCCGGTGACCACCACGCCGTTGACGTGAAACAGCGGCAGGCCACAGAGGGTGACATCGCCCGGGGCGAAGCGGGTCACCAGATTCATGCTGTAGGCCATGGCCACTTCGTTGGCGTGGCTGTGCGGCGCCAGTTTCGGCGTGCCGGTGGTGCCGCCGGTATGGAAGTAGCTGGCGATGTCCTCGGGCAGGATGTTGCGGCCGCTTTCCAGATGGTCGGCGGGGCAGGCCGCGATGGTCTCGTCGAAGTCCAGCACGCCGTCGGGCAGGGGGCCGCGCTGGGCCTTGAGCGCGCTGCGCTGCGGTTCCGGCAACAGGTTGGCCAGGTCCACGCAGAGAATCGCCTTGAGCTCCGGCAGATGGTCGCGCATGGCGCTGACCTTGTCCCACAGGTCGGTGCCGGGGAAGGGCGCCAGGGTCACCAGCAGCTCGGAATCGGCGGCGTGGATCAGTTCAGCGATATGCGCGGGTTCGAGCAGCGGGTTGATCGCGTTGACGATGCCGGCCGCCTCGCCGCCCCAGATAGTGAAGTGGGTCTGCGGCAGGTTGGGCAGGAGGAAGGACACCGCCTTGCCCGGCCGCAGGCCGAGGCGGTGGAAGGCATTGGCGGTCTGGGTGATCTTGCCCAGCAGCTCGGCATAGCTCAGGCGCAGCGGCGTTTCATCGCCCGTGCCCTGCAGGATGAACGACAGCGCCGGGGCGTCCGGCTGGGCGGCGGCACTGCGACGGATCAGCTCGTAGGTGCTGGCGGGCAGCTCGCGCGCCGCGAGCGAGGTTTTCTCGATCTGCTCGATATCCTGCAGGGTGCGAATCAGGGGCGCTGTCGTCATGCGTGTAGCTCTCCATTGAAGCAGAGGATGTCTGCAGCCTGTTTGGCGTGAAGCCGGGGCCATCGAATCGCGGTGACGCCGAGAGCCGCTAGTGCGCGCGGCGCACCCTGCCGATCAGTCGGCGAGCCGTTGACTCAACCAGTCGCCGATGTCGCGAATCTCTTCCGGAATGACCTCGTGGGCCATGGGATAGTCGCGCCACTGTACCGGTACAGATCGAGCGTGCAGGCGGTCGAAGGCGGCGCGCCCCATGTCGGGGGTCACCACGTCATCGAATCTGCCATGCAAGCAAAGCACCGGCAGTTGTCTTTTTGTATCCGCCACCTGCATGTCGTCGCCGAAGGTCGGCGCATAGGTGGACAGCGCCAGCACTCCGCCCAGGGGCTCGAGGTAACGCATGAAGGCGGTGTGCAGCACCACGGCGCCGCCCTGGGAGAACCCGGCGAGAACGATGCGGCCTGGCTCGATGCCGCTTGCGCGTTCGGCCTCGATCAGGGCGATCACCTGCTGTGTCGACTCTTCCAGCTGGTCATGGTCGATGGCACGCGCCGGGCTCATGGCCAGGATGTCGTACCAGCTCGGCATGCTCCAGCCGCCGTTGATGGTCACCGGGCGGGTCGGCGCCTGCGGCAGCACGAAGCGCGTGGTGGGCAGGCGCTCCTGCAGCATCTCGGCAACCGGCAGGAAATCGTAGCGGTCGGCGCCCAGCCCGTGGAGCCAGATCACGGCGGCGTCGGCGACCTGTGGGGGCTGCAGAATCATGGGTGCGGTCATTGGTAGCTCCAGTGTGGTGCGGGCGCCTCAAATTGGGGCGGCGCCCTGTGCAAGGCTTGTCTAATCTGTGAATAAGTTGTCGCACGGGTGCAACTTTTGCTCTTGACCCTTGCTTATCCTGCATTCTGCAGGAGGCTGGTACGGGCCTTGCTAAAGCACATCCGGACTGACGACGCGGTGTGGTAACGGTAACACTTTGCCATTGCCCATCGCTCAACAGGCAGGAATCTGCTGTGTGGGGTTCCTAACCAGAACCGTCGGGTGCTGTATCGCCCAGACGGGTGACGATCCGTCTCTGGCCCGTTCAACCAATGGGCAGGGTGGGAACAGTTGGCCAGCAGAGGGCATCGCCGACTAGACTCCCGCCTGACGTCCGAACTTCTCGTCGATGCGTTGCTGCCAGCGTATCGCGTGCCTCAAAAGGGTGGGGAAGGCGGACGGAGACTCCAACACAATAAGAGCAACTGGAGGTTTTTGATGAAGATGGTGAAATCCACCCTGGCTGTGCTGACCACCGCAGCTGTTCTCGGTGTCAGTGGCTTTGCTCAGGCAGGCGCCACCCTGGATGCGGTGCAGAAGAAAGGCTTCGTGCAGTGCGGTATCAGCGACGGTCTGCCGGGCTTCTCCTACGCCGATGAAAAAGGCAATTACCTGGGTCTGGACGTCGACGTCTGCCGTGCTGTTGCAGCCGCGGTTTTCGGTGACGCCACCAAGGTCAAGTACAGCCCGCTGACCGCCAAGGAGCGCTTCACCGCGCTGCAGTCCGGCGAAGTCGACATCCTGTCGCGCAACACCACCTGGACCAGCTCGCGTGACTCCGGTCTGGGTCTGAACTTCGCTGGCGTGAACTACTACGACGGTCAGGGTTTCCTGGTTAACAAGAAGCTGGGTGTTTCCAGCGCCAAGGAACTGGACGGTGCCACCGTGTGCATCCAGGCCGGTACCACCACCGAGCTGAACCTCTCCGACTACTTCCGTGCCAACGGCCTGAAGTACACCCCCATCACCTACGATACCTCCGACGAGAGCGCCAAATCGGTCGAAGCCGGCCGTTGCGACGTGCTGACCTCCGACCAGTCGCAGCTGTACGCGCAGCGCATCAAGCTGGCCAACCCGGACGACTACGTGGTGCTGCCGGAAGTCATCTCCAAGGAGCCTCTGGGCCCGGTCGTGCGTCAGGGCGATGACGAGTGGTTCAACATCGTGCGCTGGTCGCTGTTCGCCATGGTCAACGCCGAGGAGCTGGGCGTGACCTCCGCCAACGTGGAAGAAACCGCCAAAACCACCAAGAACCCCGACGTAGCCCGTCTGCTCGGTGCCGAAGGTGAGTTTGGCAAGGATCTGAAACTGCCGAAGGACTGGGCAGTACAGATCGTCAAGCAGGTAGGTAACTACGGCGAGTCCTTCGATCGCAACGTCGGTGCCGGCAGCGAGCTGAAGATCGAGCGTGGCCTCAATGCCCTGTGGAACAAAGGTGGTCTGCAATACGCACCGCCGGTGCGTTGATCGTCTGTACCGGCGCGCCTGCATGGCGCGCCGGTTGTTCCTGATGACGTGAACTCCATGCCCGCGCAAGCGGGCGTGGGGCTTCCAAGAGGGCTGTTATGCAAACTACTGCTAATGCCCCGCGCCCGCGAGGTTCGGTCTGGACCGATCCTCAGGTGCGCGCGTGGCTGTTCCAGATTCTCGCCGTTATCGCCGTCGTGGCGCTCGGCTGGTTCCTGTTCCAAAACACTCAGACCAACCTGGAGAAGCGCGGCATCGTCTCCGGCTTCGGTTTCCTCAGTAACAGCGCCGGTTTCGGCATTGCCCAGCATCTGATCGACTACAGCGAAAGCGATTCCTACGGACGGGTATTCGTCATCGGCCTGCTCAATACGCTGCTGGTGTCCTTCATCGGCATCGTGCTGGCCTCCATCCTCGGCTTCATCCTGGGCGTGGCGCGGCTGTCGCCGAACTGGCTGATCAGCAAGCTGGCCACCGTCTACATCGAGATCTTCCGCAACATCCCGCCGCTGCTGCAGATTCTCTTCTGGTACTTCGCGGTGTTTCTCGCCCTGCCGGGACCGCGGCAGAGCCTGGACATCGGCGAAACCTTCTTCCTCAACAGCCGTGGTCTGTACATGCCGGCGCCCGGTCCGTCGGAGAGTTTCGGTCTGTTCGCCGTGGTCCTGCTGGCCACCATCGTCGGCATCATCGCCCTGGGCCGCTGGGCCAAGAAGCGCCGTGAGGCCACCGGCAAGATCTTCCCGCTGCTGTGGACCTCCCTGGCGCTGATCGTGGTGATTCCCGCCCTGACCGTGCTGATCGGCGGCAACCCGCTGGTGTGGAGCGTGCCGGAGCTGCGCGGTTTCAACTTCCGCGGCGGCTGGGTGATGATCCCCGAGCTGATGGCCCTGACCCTGGCGCTGACCATCTACACCGCGGCCTTCATCGCCGAGAACGTGCGCTCGGGAATCATGGCGGTCAGCCATGGCCAGACCGAGGCAGCCCGTTCGCTGGGTCTGCGCCCCGGCATCACCCTGCGCCTGGTGATCATCCCGCAGGCATTGCGCGTGATCATCCCGCCGCTGACCAGCCAATACCTGAACCTGGCGAAGAACTCCTCGCTGGCCGCCGGCATCGGCTACCCGGACATGGTGTCGCTGTTCGCCGGCACGGTACTCAACCAGACCGGCCAGGCCATCGAGGTGATCGCCATCACCATGAGCGTGTACCTGGCGATCAGCATCAGCATTTCCCTGCTGATGAACTGGTACAACAAGCGCATTGCGCTGATCGAGCGGTAAGGAGCAGCCATGCAGTCTCATACCTTCAAACCGGATCTGCCGCCGCCACGCATGAGTGTCGGCGCAGTGGGCTGGCTCAAGGCCAACCTGTTCTCCAACTGGTTCAACACCCTGTTGACCCTGTTTGCCATCTACCTGATCTGGCTGATCGTGCCGCCGCTGATCCAGTGGGCCTTCATCGACGCCACCTGGAGCGGCAGCACCCGCGCCGACTGCACCGGCGGAGGCGCCTGCTGGGTGTTCATCCAGCAGCGTTTCGGCCAGTTCATGTACGGCTTCTATCCCAGCGAGCTGCGCTGGCGTGTGGATACCACCCTGTGGCTGGCGATCATCGGCGCTGCGCCCTTGTTCGTACCGCAGATGCCACGCAAGGCGTTCTACGGCCTGGCGTTCCTGGTGATCTACCCGGTCGTCGCCTGGTGCCTGCTGCACGGCGGCGTGTTCGGCCTCAGCGTGGTTCCCACCAGCCAGTGGGGCGGCCTGATGCTGACCCTGGTGATCGCCGCCGTCGGCATCACCGGTGCGCTGCCGCTGGGCATCCTGCTGGCGCTTGGGCGCCGCTCCAACATGCCGGCGATCAGGGTCATCTGCGTGACCTTCATCGAGTTCTGGCGCGGTGTGCCGCTGATCACCGTGCTGTTCATGTCCTCGGTGATGCTGCCGCTGTTCCTGCCCGAGGGCATGCACTTCGACAAGCTGATGCGGGCACTGATCGGGGTGATCCTGTTCCAGTCCGCCTACATCGCCGAAGTGGTGCGCGGTGGCCTGCAGGCCATCCCCAAGGGCCAGTACGAAGCGGCCGCGGCCATGGGCCTGGGCTACTGGCGGATGATGGGCCTGGTGATCCTGCCGCAGGCGCTCAAGCTGGTCATCCCGGGCATCGTCAACACCTTCATTTCGCTGTTCAAGGACACCAGCCTGGTGATCATCATCGGCCTGTTTGACCTGCTCAACAGCATCAAGCAAGCGACCACCGACCCGGCCTGGCTGGGCATGGCCACCGAAGGCTATGTGTTCGCGGCGCTGATCTTCTGGATTTTCTGTTTTGGTATGTCCCGCTACTCCATGCATCTGGAGCGCAAGCTGGACACCGGCCACAAGCGTTAGGAGTGAGTCATGAGTGAAGTCAACAAACAACCCAGCGCCGAGCCGATGATCCTGCTGCAGGGCGTGAACAAGTGGTACGGCCAGTTCCACGTGCTCAAGGACATCAACCTCAGCGTGCAGCAGGGCGAGCGTATCGTCCTGTGCGGGCCGTCCGGTTCGGGCAAGTCCACCACCATCCGCTGCATCAACCGCCTGGAAGAACACCAGCAGGGACGCATCGTGGTCGATGGCACCGAGCTGACCAGCGACCTTAAGCACATCGAGGCGATCCGTCGCGAAGTGGGCATGGTGTTCCAGCACTTCAACCTGTTCCCGCACCTGACCGTGCTGCAGAACTGCACCCTGGCGCCGATGTGGGTACGCAAGATGCCCAAGCGTCAGGCCGAGGAAGTCGCCATGCACTTCCTCGAGCGTGTACGCATCCCGGAGCAGGCGCACAAGTATCCGGGCCAGCTCTCCGGCGGCCAGCAGCAGCGCGTGGCGATCGCTCGCGCGCTGTGCATGAAGCCGAAGATCATGCTGTTCGACGAGCCGACCTCGGCCCTCGACCCGGAGATGGTGAAAGAGGTGCTCGACACCATGATCGGTCTGGCGCAGGACGGCATGACCATGCTCTGCGTGACCCACGAGATGGGCTTCGCCCGCACCGTGGCCAATCGGGTGATATTCATGGACAAGGGCGAGATCGTCGAACAGGCCGAGCCCGACCAGTTCTTCACCAACCCGCAGAACGAGCGCACCAAGCTGTTCCTCAGCCAGATCCTGCACTGAGTCGGTTGCGTCAGATGACAAGGGAGCCTTCGGGCTCCCTTTTTCATGGCCGCGGGATGCGCCTGGAAGTAGGGTGTGCCGCGCGCGCCGCGAACCCATAGCCCTATCGAGTGTCCAGCGTCCCCAGAATGGTGCGCACAGCGCACGCTACGGGGCCGACGGCGCAGCCCCGTTGCCCTGCATGCGCTTGCGAAACGCGCCGGGCGTCTCGCCGCACAGCTGCTTGAACAGCTTGGCGAAGGTGGCGCGATCGGCATAGCCGACCGCGGCGGCGATCCGCTCCAGCGAATCGCCGGAGCGGGCCAGCGCCTGCTGCGCGTTGGCGATGCGCAGGCGCTGCAGGTAGTCGTTGGGCGTCAGCCCGGTGGCGGTCTTGAAGCGGCGCAGCAGGGTGCGCGGCGAGCAGTGCGCCTGCTCGGCCAGGCTGGCCAGATCGACGGATTCGGCATGATGGCGGCGCAACCAGTCGAGCAGCGGCGCCAGGGTCGTGTCATCGCTGGCGGGCAGCAGAGGGGCGAAGCGTGACTGCGGGCCGCGCTGGCGCTCCACCACCATGGCGCTGGCGACCTGCTGAGCCAGCCATTCGCCGCCATGCAGGGCGATCAGGTGCAGGCACAGGTCGAGCCCCGCCTGGGCTCCGCCGGAGCAGAACAGCGGGCCGTCCTCGGTCAGCAGCAGGTCGCTGCGCAGGTTCACGCGGGGAAAATGTCGGGTAAAGGTCTCGGCCAGGGCCCAGTGAGTGGTGGCCTGGCGACCGTCGAGCAGCCCGGCGGCCGCCAGCAGAAAGGCGCTGCTGCACAGGCTTGCCACCTGTTGCTGGCGGCGAGCCAGCCAGGGCAGCAGGCCGGCATTGCCCTCCAGCGTACGGGAGATGGCGCTACCGGTGGCCGGCAGGATCAGCAGGTCGGCCTGCTCGGCCAGGTCCAGACCGCCGTTGACCTGAACCTGGGCGAACTCCAGTTGCACCGGCTGGCCATCGAGACTGAAACGCTGCAGGTGAAAGCGCGGTGTGCCCGCCAGCCGATTGGCGAGACTGAAGGCATCCTGCGCCATGCTCAGGCTCGAGCAGATGGTTTGCGGGCAGACATAGAGGGCGACAGTGAGCATGGCGCTGCTCCGGAGCAGAGGTTGGCGATTATTGCCACGAAGTTGTCGTTATAGCCAATCGCCGTAGCACCTGTCGCCGCCGCACAATGGCCTTCATTCATCGAGCTGCTGGCGCCTTGCGCGTGCTGCTCGGCGCACAGGACCGATAACGGGAGCGCTCCATGAGCCATGCCAATGCCGAATTGATCCAGCGTTTTTACCGCGCCTTCCAGAACCTTGATGCCGAGACCATGGCGGCCTGTTACGCCGAGGACGTGCATTTCTCCGATCCCGCCTTCACCGACCTCAACGGCAGCGAGGCGGGCGACATGTGGCGCATGCTCTGCGCTCGCGCCGAAGGTTTCTCGCTGACCTTCGATCAGGTGCAGGCCGACGAGCGCGAGGGCAGTGCGCGCTGGGTCGCCACGTACCGTTTCAGCGCCTCCGGCCGCCAGGTGGTCAACCATATCCAGGCGCACTTCGTGTTTCGCGATGGGCTGATCGTCGAGCACCGCGATCACTTCGATCTGTGGCGCTGGACGCGCCAGGCACTGGGGGCCAAGGGCCTGCTGCTGGGCTGGGCGCCGCCGGTACAGGCTGCCATTCGTCGGCAGGCCGCCCGTGGCCTGGCCCAGTTTCGCGCGTCTCGCTGAGGCAGGCGACTGAACGCAGTGGTAGGCTAGTCGGTCTTAGCCTTCAATGAAGAGTGCGCACATGGGGTGCACATCTCCACTGCCAATCGAGACCTGCCGTGACCGAACTGATCGTTGCCGTTAAACAGGCCAAGGCCTGGGGGGTTCATGCCGTCACAGCCAGTGGTGTGATTCTCGCTCTGCTGGCACTGCTCGCCGTACTCGACGGCCAACCCAAGCAATGCCTGCTGTGGCTGGGCCTGGCCCTGCTGGTGGATGGCCTCGACGGCTCGCTGGCGCGGCGTTATGACGTCAAGGGCGTGCTGCCGCATTTCGACGGCTCGACCCTGGATCTGGTGATCGACTACCTGACCTACGTCTTCATCCCGGCCATCTTCCTCTACCGCTTCATCCCGCTGCCCGATTACACCCCGCTGTTCGCCGTGGGCCTGATCCTGGTGTCTTCGCTGTTCTGTTTCTGCAACCTGAACATGAAGAGCAAGGACAACTACTTCGTCGGCTTCCCGGCCGCCTGGAACGTGGTGGTGCTGTATTTCTACATTCTCGATGTGCACCCCTGGGTCACCTTGGGCATCATCGTGCTGCTGGCCGGCCTGACCCTGACCAAGATGAAGTTCCTGCATCCGTTCCGCGTGCGGCAGTTCATGCCGCTGAACATCCTGGTGACCTTCGTCTGGATGCTTTCCAGCGCGCTGCTGATTCTGCAGTACCCCGCCAACCAGCCCTGGCTGCTGGCCCTCTGGTGGCTGGCTTCGGCCTACTTCGTCGGCATGTGCCTGTGGCGCTCGGCGCGTGAGTGGTTCCCGGCGCGCGGATGAACGCAGCAGTCGAAAAGGCGTGGTTCGTCTACCTGATCCGCGCCGCCAACGGCGCGCTGTATTGCGGCATCAGCGACGACCCGCAGCGACGTTTCGCCCAGCACCAGGCGGGCAAGGGCGCACGATTCTTCCACACCAGCCCGGCGCTGGCCCTGGCCTATGTCGAGGCCTGTGCCGGCAAGGGCGATGCATTGCGCCGCGAGCGAGCGATCAAGCGCCTGAGCAAGGCCGCCAAGGAAGCCCTCATTCTGGCCAATGATGCCGCTGCATCAGCCTGAAGCGGTGGGCGGCGCCAGGCAAGGCGGGTAAGCTGGGACCTTCGATTGCGCAACGGAGCCCACCATGCACGAACTGATCCTGCACCACTACGACGCCTCGCCCTTTGCCGAGAAGGCCCGCCTGATGCTGGGCTTCAAGCAGCTCTCGTGGCGCTCGGTGGAGATCCCGCGGATCATGCCCAAGCCCGATCTGACCGCACTGACCGGCGGCTACCGCAAGACTCCGGTGCTGCAGGTGGGCGCCGACATCTATTGCGACACAGCGCTGATCGCTCGCCGCCTGGAGGCGGAGAAGGCTACCCCGGCACTGCTGCCCGAAGGCCAGGAGTTCAATACCAGTCTGCTGGCGCAATGGGCCGACTCGGTGCTGTTCCAGCATGCCGTGGCCCTGGTATTCCAGCCGCAGTCCATCGCCGTGCGCATGGGCCGGCTGCCGGCGGCGGCGCAGCAGGCCTTTATCGCTGATCGCAGCGCGCTGTTTTCCGGCGGTAGCGCCAGCCGCGTGCCGCTGGAGCAGGCCAAGCATAACTGGTCGGCGCTGATGGGGCGTCTGCAGCAGCAGTTGCAGCGCGAGGACGGCGACTTTCTGTTCGGCGAGCCGTCGCTGGCCGATTTCTCGGTGGCGCACTGCCTGTGGTTCCTGCGCGGCACGCCGGTGACCGCGCCGCTGGTCGACGACTACCCCGAGGTGTCCGCCTGGCTCGCCCGGGTACTGGGCTTCGGCCACGGCTCGTTCAGCGAGATGAGCAGCGAGCAGGCCCTCGCGGTGGCGCGTGAGGCGACGCCGGCGGCGCTGCCGGAGGAAGAATTCATCGAGCCCAACGGCTTGCAGGTTGGCCAGTCGGTAACCATCGCCGCAGTCGATTACGGCGTCGACCCGGTACAGGGCGAGCTGCTGTTCGCCGGCCGCGAGGAACTGATCCTGCGCCGTGAGGACGAACGGGCCGGTGTGCTGCACGTGCACTTCCCGCGCCTGGGCTTTCGCATCGAGGCGCGCTGAGCGCCTGTTCTCCCGCTGGCGCAAGGCCCGGAGGGTATCCGGGCTGTGCGGGGGGGCACGGCCGGGTCAGTAGGCAGCGCGAATCGCGCGTACGTCATAGCCGTGGATGACCTGCCCGCGCAGGTCGATCACCGGCACGCCACGCCCGCCCAGGGCCTGGTAGCGGGCGCGGCCGGCGCTGTCCTTCTCGATGTCCACTTCGCGGTAGGCGACGCCATCCTCGGCGAACAGTTCGCGGGTCTTGGCGCAGTAGCCGCACCAGGCGGTGGCGTAGAGCACGATCTCGCCGCTGCCATTGCCGGCCTGCGGCGGGTTGAGCCAGCGGTCGATGCTGTCCCAGTTCTGCCACAGGGCCAGGGCGGCGAGGATCAGCAGAATCTTCTTCATTGCGGCGCGTCCTTGTGCGTGGTGGCGGCGGCTTGCAATTGCTGCAGAGTAAAGGGTGCCGGCCGATCCGGCCACTGCAGCGCGAGCTTTTCCAGCTCGCGGGCCAGCAGGCTGGCAACCACAAGGTCGCGCAGCCAGCGCTTGTGCGCCGGGATCACATACCAGGGCGACGCGCTGCTGTGGCTGGCGCCCAGCAGGTCGGCCCAGCGCCGCTGACGCTCGTCGAACTGGCGGTGCGAGAGCAGGTCGCTGGTCTTGAGCTTCCAGCGTTTGGACGGTTTCTCGATGCGTTCGACCAGGCGTCGGTACTGCTCGGCCTTGTCGATCTGCAGGTAGCACTTGAGCACCACGGTGCCGCTCTGCGCCAGTTGCCGTTCGAAGGCCAGCACCTCGGCCAGGCGCGCCGGCAGTTCATCCTCGCCGCACAGCCCGTCCAGCGGATCGCAGATCAGCGCCTCGTACTGGCTGCGATTGAACACGCCGATCATCCCGGGCGCCGGCAGGCGCTGGCGATAGCGGTGGAGAAAATGCTGGCCGCGTTCCTGCGCCGTGGGCGCCTGGAAGCTGTGTACCGCCAGGCCCTGGGGATTGCAGGCGCTGAGCACGCGGCGGATGACGCCGTCCTTGCCGCTGCAGTCCGGGCCCTGCAGCACCAGCAGCAGGGCCCGCTGACGATTGGCCCACAGGCGCGTCTGCTGCTCCTGCAGCCAGGGCTTGAGCTGCTCCAGGCGCGCCTTGCAGTCGGCCTTGTCCAGGCCGAAAGCGCGTGCCGGATCGCCTGCCAGCGGTGCCTCTGGCCGGCACAGGCAGGCGTCGAGCAGCGCATCGGCCAGGCGCGGGTTCATCTCAGTCCTGACGACGTTTGAGCTGATCCTTCAGCTGGGTCGGCAGTTGGCGAATGATCAGCATGTCGCGGCCCTCGTCGTACTCGATCTTCGAGCCGAGCAGGTGCGCCTCGAAGCTGATCGACAGCCCCTCGGCGCGCCCGGTGAAGCGCTGGAACTGGCTGAGGGTGCGCTTGTCCGCCGGAAATTCCGGGGCCATGCCGTAGTCCTTGTTGCGGATGTGCTCGTAGAACGCCTTGGGGCGCTCCTCGTCGATCAGCCCGGACAGCTCCTCCAGGGTGATCGGCTCGCCCATCTTGGCCTGGCCGGTGGCGTAGCCGACCAGGGTCTTGGTCTTCTCGCGGGCCTGCTCTTCGGGCAGGTCCTCGCTTTCCACGTAATCGCTGAAGGCCTTGAGCAGGGTGCGGGTCTCGCCCGGGCCGTCGACGCCTTCCTGGCAGCCGATGAAGTCGCGGAAGTAGTCCGACACCTTCTTGCCGTTCTTGCCCTTGATGAAGGAGATGTACTGCTTGGATTGCTTATTGTTCTGCCACTCGCTGATGTTGATGCGCGCGGCCAGGTGCAGCTGGCCCAGGTCGAGGTGCTTGGCCGGGGTCACGTCCAGTGCGTCGGTCACCGCCACGCCTTCGCTGTGGTGCAGCAGGGCGATGGCCAGATAGTCGGTCATGCCTTGCTGGTAGTGGGCGAACAGCACGTGGCCGCCGGTGGAGAGGTTGGATTCTTCCATCAGCTTCTGCAGATGTTCGACGGCCTGGCGGCTGAAGGCGGTGAAGTCCTGTTCGCCGTCGAGGTAGGCCTTGAGCCAGCCGCTGAACGGGTAGGCGCCGGACTCTTCGTGGAACAGGCCCCAGGCCTTGCCCTGCTTGGCGTTGTAGCTCTCGTTGAGGTCGGCCAGCAGGTTCTCCATGGCTTGCGAGGTGGCCAGTTCGCTGTCGCGGGCGTGCAGCACGGCGGGGCTGCCGTCGGGTTTCTTGTCGATCAGGTGGACGATGCAGTGGCGGATCGGCATGGGGGCTTCGGTCTTTGGCGGGTTCGCGATGGGGTTGGCCGCGCGGCCGGGCGGGGGAGGGCCCGCGTCGGCAGCGCGGCGGCTGGGCAAAGTCTACCTGACATCGCCACGCGCTGCCGGTGGTGCAAACTGGGGTGTGGATCTTTGCTGGCTAAGTGCCGCTATCTGCAGTGATAGAACTCTATTTTCTGCAAAAATCGCGATTTTCGATTCGCGCGATGGCGCAACTCGGTCTAGCGTCTTTCACGTCCACACGACGCAGTAAAGGGACGCACCGCGGTGGCGCCACAAGCGTTGCCGCCTTTCTCGATCTCCAGATATGGATTGGAGGATTACATGCGCAACAAGACCAATAATCGCCGTCTACTGGGCGCCGCCTTGCTGGCGGCCATTTCCGGGCAGGCCACTGCGGCCAAGGGGCTAGACGTCACCGAACTGTTCGATCAGTTCTGGAGCCCGACCCGGCTCGGGCCGGCGGAGTGCCGTTCCGGTGTGCTGAGTGCCACGCCGCTGCTGCTGCCGCGCTGCATGCAGGCGGCCAACAGCATGACCCATCTGCAGATGTTCAACGACATCGCCCTGGCCAACGGTGGCAACCGTGCCGCCGGCCTGTCCGGTTACGAGCGCTCGCTCGACTATGTGCAGGCGACGCTGGAAAGCGCCGGCTACAAGGTCACCCGTCAGGCCTTCCCGTTCAGCGCGTTCTACCCGCAGGGGCCCGGCGTGCTGCAGAGCCTGGCGCCGACCCCGGCGCAGTTCGAGTGGGAGGTGGATTTCACCTACCTGTCGCAGACCGATGCCGGCGACGTCAGTGCACCGGTGGCAGCGGTGGACATCGCCCTGGGCGAGGGCAACCAGTCCAGCAGCGGCTGTGAGGCCGAGGATTTCGCCGCTTTCCCGGCTGGCTCCATCGCCCTGCTGCAGCGCGGCACCTGCAACTTCCAGATCAAGGCCGAGAACGCTGCCGCCGCTGGCGCCGTGGGCGTGGTGATCTTCAACCAGGGCGACAGCGAGGACCGCAAGGGCCTGCTCAACGCCACCCTGGGCGATGCCTATTCCGGTGGCATTCCGGTGCTGTTCACCACCTATGACGTGGGCGTGAGCCTGGCGCAGACGGCCGAGCAGCAGGTGCGCATGGTCACCGACGTGGTGCGCGAACGGACCCAGACCCACAACCTGGTGGCCGAGAGCAAGCGCGGCAACGCGGGCAACGTGGTGATGCTCGGCGCGCATCTGGATTCGGTGTTCGAGGGAGCCGGCATCAACGACAACGGTTCGGGCAGCGCCGCGCTGCTGGAGCTGGCCGTGCAGATGGCCAAGGCCAAGCCGAAGAACAAGCTGCGTTTCGCCTGGTGGGGCGCCGAGGAGTCGGGGCTGGTGGGCTCGACCTACTACGTCAACCAGCTGCCTGACGAGGAGAAGGCGAAGATCAAGGCGTATCTGAACTTCGACATGATCGCCTCGCCGAACTTCGCCTACTTCATCTATGACGGCGACGGTTCGGACTTCGGCCTGCAGGGCCCGCCCGGCTCGGCCGCGCTCGAGCGTCTGTTCGGCGAGTATTACCGCCTGCGCGGTCTGCCGTTCGAGGGTGACGAGATCAGCTTCCGTTCCGACTATGCGCAGTTCTTCCTCGATGGCATCGCCTTCGGCGGACTGTTCACCGGGGCCGAGGTGGTCAAGTCCGAAGAGCAGGCCAGCCGTTATGGCGGCACTGCGGGCGAAGCCTTCGATCCGTGCTACCACGAGGCCTGCGATGACCTGAACAACGTCGATCTGCGCGCGCTGGAGGTCAACGGCGATGCCATGGCCTTCGTCGCCAGCTGGCTGTCGCTGTCGACCAAGATCGTCGATGACGAGATTGCCGCGTCCAGGGATTCGCGCATGATGATGCGCAGCGCCCAGGCTTACGACATCACTCATTGGGGCAAGCACTGGGTCAAATAGCATCGTGTGACCTGGCGTAGGGCGCCGTGCGTAGCGCAAGCCGGTGCGCACGGCGCACCCTACGAAAGAAAAGCCCGCGATCGTATCGCGGGCTTTTTTGTGGCCGCTGCCCGAAGCTAGCTGCGCTCCGGGCTCGGCACCACCGAGGGCGCCTGCTCGGGGCCTTCGCCGCGGCGCTTTTGTAGCGCGCGCAGGCGCTCGATCACGTAGCGCAGGTGCATGTGCAGCTCGTACAGCTCGTTGGAGTACGACAGCGGCACCTCCACCGCGGCCAGTTCGTCCTCGAGCCTTTCCAGGCGCTGGATCTCGCTTTCCAGTTCGGCCGGCAGCGAGCCGGCGTGCAGCTTGCGGTCGATGTCGCGCAGGTACTTGTACCAGCGGTAGATGCGCGCGCGGATGCGCCACTGGTAGATCGGCCCCACCGCCTTGAGCAGCGGGATCATCACCACGATCAGCGGGATCAGCAGGATGATGTAGCGGTCGGCCAGCGAGGCGATGCGAAACGGCAGGTAGCGCTGCAGGATCGGCAGGCCCTTGTCGTAGAAGTGCTCGGCGTCGCGGTGCAGGTCGAAGGTGCGCGGTTCGGCGCTGGGAAAGGCGCCGGCGGCATCGAGCAGGGTGCCGCTGCGCATCACCTCGCGGCTGGCGGCGAGAAACAGCGGCACCAGTCCGGGGTTGAACTGGTCGTTGACCACCAGCGTGGCCACCGGCGCCAGGGTGACGATGTCGCGATCCGGCGCGTTGCTGGCCAGGTCGAGCAGACCTTCGCCCACCTTCACCTGGTTGAAGAAGGGCAGGCGCGCCTCGTAGGCGGCGGCGCGGCGAAAATGCGCCAGGGCGATCTCCGGCGCGGCGGCCAGTTGCTGCACCAGGGCATTCTCCGCCGGGCCGACAAAGAAGGCGGCGTCCAGCTCGCCGGCCAGCAGGGCGCGGGCCGCCTTGCCGCCGCCGGCGTCCTGCCAGGCGGGTGGATACTGCTCGGCGGCGATGCCGTTGGCTTCGAGGATGGCCTCGCTGGCGGCGCGGGTTCCGCTGCCTTCGCCGCCCAGGCCGAGGCGCAGCGGCAGCAGATCGGCGATGCGGTCGAGGCTGACCTCGCGCCGGTAGAACAGCCACAGCGGTTCCTGATAGATCGCCCCGAGGCTCTGCAGGCGCGCCTGCTGGTCAGGCGCGAGCTGGCGTTCCAGGCCGCTCTGCACCAGGGCGATCTGCACATCGGGGTCGTCTGCCAGCAGGCGCTGCAGGTTGTCGCGCGAGCCGGAGGTCGGGATCAGGTTCAGCTCGAAGCCTTCCTTGGCCAGCTCCTCCTTAAGGCGCTCGGCAAACATCCGGTAGGCGCCGCCCTGGGTGCCGGTGGCCATGCTGGCGCTCATCGGCGGTGGCGGAGCGACAAACTGGAACAGTGCCCAGACCAGGGCGGCCACCACCGGAACTATCCACAGGTTGGCCAGGATCATGATCTTCAGGTCGTGCAGTACGCGGCGCATGAGGCTTCCTTGGCGATGAAAAATGCGAAGCGACGTCTGCCCCTTTCCCTCTCCCGCATGGGAGAGCCTGGCGCGTAGCGCCGGATCGGGGCAGACGAGTTCATAGCAAGGATAGAACCCCATCGCCGTTGGGGTCACCGATGGCGCATTGGCACCTCCGATGGTCGCGCTCAGCCGGCCGTTGAAAAGCCTCGGCTTTGGCTTCCTGCCTCCATGCAGCCGTCGCCGGCCTGCTAGGTGAGGGCCTTGTGCCTGACCCGCAGCTGATCCAGCGCCAGCAGCAGGCCGAGCAGGCCCAGGGCGTACAGCGCATCGCCACCAAGCATGACCAGCACCGCCGCGCACAGCAGCGTCGCCAGTGCAGCCAGCCAGCGCCAGATGCCATGCAGCAGTACCGCGCCTGCGGCCATGCTGAGCAGGTAGATGAGCACGAAGTTGCCATTGGCGTAGCGGATCAGATCATCCACCGACAGCGTCAGCGCCCCGGTCAGCAGCGCGCAGACGGCGCAACTGATAACCACCAGGAGCAAGGCGCGTCCCGGCACGCCATGGCCATTGCGCACCGCCAGCGGCGCCGGCAGGCGGCCTTCGTCGGCGAGGCTCCAGATCAGCCTGGCGAAGCCCTGGATGTAGACGTTCATCGAGGCGAAGCAGGCCAGGTAGCCGAGCACCGCCACCAGCACACGGGCCTTGTCCCCCAGCAGCACTTCGAACAGCCGCGGCAGGGCGGTGGCGTCGCTGTGGATGTCGCCATAGGTGGCGAAGGTCAGCACCGCGACCGAGCAGGCCCAGTACACCAGGCCGGCCAGCAGCACCCCGAGCAGCAGGGCCAGGGGGAAGTCGCGCTCGGGGCGCCTGAACTCCTCGCCCAGGTGGGTGAAGGCCTCGATGCCGACGAAGCACCAGAACATCACCCCCAGCGCAGCCGGCAGCAAGTGCCACTGGCCCGTCATGGGCGGCAGCAGCGGCTGGCTGGCGCGCGGCAGATCGCCGATCCACCAGATCAGCGCCACGCTGCCGACGATGGCCAGGGCGATGATCCCCTGCAGCACGCCGGAGGCTCGCGCCGGACGCTGGCCGAGCAGGAGGATGGCGGCCAGCGTGGCCAGCTGGATCAGCAGCAGGCCAGTGGCGTCGAGATCGAACAGCGCCAGCCAGAAGCCGCTGGCGATGTGCAGCGCGGCGGGCAGACCGACCGGCAGCACGGCGAGAAACAGCAGGGCGCTGACACCTTCCAGGCGCAGGCCGAAGGCGCGCCCGATCAGGTGCGGGGCGCCGCCGGCGTGGGGAAAGCGTCGGCCCAGCTGGGCGAAGGTGAAGGCCACCGGCAGCACCAGGGCGATCAGCAGCAGCCAGGCCCACAGCGAGGCCGCCCCGGCGGCGGTGGCGGCCAGTGCCGGCACCACGAAGATGCCGGTGCCCAGCAGCGAGGTGCTGAGCAGGGCGATGCCCTGCAGCAGGCCCAATTCCTTGTTCAGTCGACTCATGGGGTATGCTCACGCCGTTGCACGAACCGCCATGGTAAGGGCGCAGGCCAGGTTCAGGCTGTCGCCTTTTGCCGTCGAAATGGCGGTTCTTCCCGTCAAACTGCCTAGTGCCCGAGAACCCCGTGGACAAGTTCGATCGCCAGATCCTCGCCCTGCTGCGCGCCGATGCGCGTACCACCGTCAGCCAGATTGCCCGTGAGATCAACCTGTCGCGTTCGGCGGTCAGCGAGCGCATTCGCCAACTGGAGAGCAGCGGGGTGATTCGCGGCTATCACGCCCGGGTCGCCGAGCCGGGCGAGGGTGGGGTGAAGGCCTTTCTCGAACTCTTCTATCAGGGGCGGCGCTGCGAGGAGTTCGTCGAACGCATGCGGGCCTTTCCCGAGGTGCGCCATTGCAGCGGGATCAGCGGCGAGACCGACATGCTGGTGCTGGTCGAGGCGCCGAGCATGGCGCGCCTGAGCGAGGTGCGTGGCGCCATCGAGCAGTTTCCCGGCATGCAGAAGGTCAAGACCCATGTGGTGGTGACCGACTGGGCCATGTGAGCCGGCGCCTTCACTCCGCCGTGTCGGGCTGCTCCTGCAGGGCCGTGCGCTGCAACAGCAGCAGCGGTGCTCCGGCCGCCAGCACCAGCAGGCCGAGCAGCGCGCCGCTGCCGGCATACAGGGCGCTGGAATAGAACAGGCCCAGGCAGGTCAGGGCGAACAGGATCGGCGTCAGGGGATACAGCGGCACGCTGAACGGGCGCCGTACCCAGGGCTGGCTGCGGCGCAGGCGGATCAGCGCCAGGGCGGTGAGCGACATGAACAGCCAGAACACCGGCGCGGTGTAGGCCACCATGGTCTGCACGCCGTTCTCGCTCAGCGCGCCGAACAGAATCAGCGGCAGGGTGATCGCGCATTGCAGCAGCAGCGCGCGCAGAGGCGTGGCGCCACGTTCGTTCCAACGACCGAGAAAGGCCAGCTGCGGTACATCGCGGCCCAGCGCGTAGTACACCCGCGAGCCGGTGAAGATGGTGGCGTTGAGCGTGCTCAGGGCAGTCAGGCAGACGAACAGCGCGAGCATGGCCTCGGCCCGCGGCCCGGCGACCATGTGCATCAGGTCGGCGGCAACCGCATCGGTCTGACGCAGGCCGTCGAGGCCGAAGATATCGAGGAACACCAGGTTCGCCAGCAGGTACAGGGCGGTCACCAGCGCCGTGCCGATCAACAGCACGCGGCTCATGTTGCGCGCCGGATTGCGCAGCTCGCCGGAGAGGTAGGCCGCCTCGTTCCAGCCGCCATAGGTGAGCAGCACGAACACCATGCCCATGCCGAGCATGGCCGCCGCACTGCCGCTCGCCTGCGGCGGCGCGGCCGCTGCCTGCTGTGGCTCGGCCAGGGCCAGGCCGGCCAGTATCACCAGCAGGATCGACGCCACCGTGGCCGCGCTGAAGAACACCTGGGCGCGGCGCGATTCACGGGTGCCGAGCAGGTTGAGCAGGGTCAGCGCCACCACCACCGAGGCGGCATGCCAGGCGCTGCCGTACGGCCCGAGGGGCAGCAGGCGCTGGGCATAGTCGCCATAGATGAAGGCGACCACGGCGATGGCGCCGGTCTGGATCACCGTGCCGCGCGCCCAGGCGAACAGCAGGCCGACCTGCGGCCCCCAGGCCAGATTCAGATAGTGGTATTCGCCGCCCTGATCCGGGTGCGCGGCGCCCAGCTCGCCGTAGCACAGCGCGCCGATCAGCATGACCAGGCCTCCGGCCAGCCACAGCGCCAGATACAGTTCGGCGCTGCTGGCATGCTGGGCGACCAGGGGCGGCAGGCCGAATATGCCCACCCCGATCACCACGCCTGCGAGCATGGCCACGCCGTCGACGACCGACAGGCCGGCCCGCGATGAGGCCTGCGCAGTCATGGCTCAGCTCCTGCGGGCGACCCAGTCCCGCACCGCCCCCTTGCCCGGTACCGCCTCGATGCTGCGGCCATTGACCTGGCCCACGTACAGCCGGTCATTGAGGGTAAAACTCAGCTCGTTGCCCCTGAGCTGGCCGTTCAACCCGCCGTACTGACCGTCCACGCTGCCCACCACCTTCTGGAAGTGCTGGTCCAGCTCCACCTGATAGCGCTGACCGTCCGCCTCGATGGTCCACTGGCCGGCGACCTTGGCCGGCACTATCCACAGGTACACCGCGTTGCCGTTGACCACATCGCTGCGATCCGGCTCCCAGTCGCCTAGGTTGAAGGCATGCGACACCACGCGGGTGCCGGGCTTGAGCGTGTCGAAGATGACCGGTCGCAGGCGCATGTTGACGGTGGAGAGCAGATACATGGTCAGCACGTCGGCCTGGGAAATATCCTTCTCGAACAGATCGCCCTGCTCGAAGGTGACCCTGTCCGCCACGCCTTCGCGTTCGGCGTTCTCCCGCGCCTCGCTGACGCGCTCGGGGTCCAGGTCGATGCCATAGGCCGCTCGGGCGCCGTGATCCTGCACGGCGGAAATGGCGATGCGCCCATCGCCCGAACCGAGGTCGATGACGTAGTCGTCCGGGCCGATCTCGGCCAGTTCCAGCATGTGCGCCACCACCGGTTCGGGGGTTGGCACGTAGGGCACGTCGAGTCGCGGCGGTTGCGCCTGCGCCGTGTCGATCAGCAGTCCGGCCAGCAGCCCGGCGGACAGGGTGAGGGACGAGAAGGTACGAACGGATGCAGCGCTCATCGGTGGAATCTCCTCACAGGGGGGCGATTTTGGTCCGACTGACGGGGCTGGCCAAGGTTCGTACCGAGGCCTTGCGGGATTGGGCAAGAATGCCCGGCAGGCCAGTGGCGGCCTTGCCTGTGGCTGTGTAAGCGGATGTTAACGCACCCCGCGCAAGCGCCGACGTTGCCTTGGCGCAGGCGCGCAGGCACTGTAGGCGGGTTATCCGCTTTGGTCGTTTCCCGCATGCGCATCCTGCACACCTCCGACTGGCATCTGGGCCAGCACTTCATGGGCAAGACCCGCCAGGCCGAGCATCAGGCCTTCTGCGCCTGGCTGCTGGAGCAGGTCCGCAGCCAGGCCGTGGATGTGCTGCTGATCGCCGGCGACGTGTTCGACACCGGTGCGCCGCCCAGCTATGCCCGTGAGCAGTACTACCGCCTGGTGGTGGAGCTGCGCGACGCCGGCTGCGCGCTGGTGGTGCTCGGCGGCAATCACGACTCGCCGGCCATGCTCGGCGAGAGCCGCAGCCTGCTGGCGCAACTGGGTACCCAGGTGGTGCCGGGTGTCGGTGTCGATCTCGCCGAGCAGGTGCGGGTGCTGCATGACCGCGAGGGTGTGCCTGGCGCCATTCTCTGCGCGGTACCCTTCATCCGCCCGCGTGATGTCACGGCCAGCCAGGCCGGGCAGAGCGCGCAGGACAAGCAGCAGTCGCTGCAGCAGGCCATCGCCGAGCACTACCGAGCCCTTCACGAGCTGGCGCAGCGCAAGCGCGACGAGCTGGGCCTGGGGCTGCCGATCATCGCCACCGGTCACCTCACCACCGTGGGCGCCAGTGCCAGCGAGTCGGTGCGGGAAATCTACGTCGGCAGTCTGGAGGCCTTTCCCACCAGCGCCTTCCCGCCCGCCGATTACATCGCCCTCGGTCATATCCACAGGCCGCAGAAGGTCGGCGGCTTGGAGCACATACGCTACAGCGGCTCGCCCATCGCGCTGTCCTTCGATGAGGCGCGGCAGCAGAAGGAAGTGCTACTCCTGACTTTCGGCGATGGCTCGCTGCAATCGATCACCCCCCTGCCCGTGCCGGTGTTTCAGCCCATGGCCAGCCTGCGCGGCTCGCTCAAGGACCTGGCCGGCGCCATCGTCGAACAGGCCGCTAACGGCACGCCCGAGCGGCCTGTATGGCTCGAGGTACAGGTCAGCACCGACGATTACCTGAGTGATCTGCAAAGCCGCATCAATGCACTGTGCGAGGGGCTGCCTGTCGAAGTGCTGCGCATCCGCCGCGAGCGCGGCACGGCCAGCGCCAGCCTGGCCAATGAAGCACGGGAGACGCTGGACGAGCTGTCGGTGGAGGACGTCTTCTCACGCAGGCTGCAACAGGAAACGCTGGATGAGGACGATAGCCAGCGCTTGCAGGACCTGTATCGGCAGGTGCTGGAAACGCTGCCAAGAGCCTAGGTGCCCTAATGCGCTTATGACCGGGTACATGCGCCTAGCAACGTCAGGCGCAAGATCGAGAAGACCATGGCGCGGTTCGGTGCCAGGGTGAGCCCCCGTTCCGGATGATCAACGCCAGATGCGCCGACGCACTTCCGAGCGTTTGGCGAAGACTTCGGTGCAGTGGCTGACATTGTGCCCACCTATTCTGATCAGACCGCCGCTTCAAAACGACGGATCTCCTCCAGCGCAGCCCTTGGCGAATCCGATGGAACAACGCCGATAGATCGACGCTCTCAATCATTGTCGTTTCGCTCCCGGGAATGTGGGGGCTGGAGCAGATCTTCAGACCGACTTCGTGCCGATAAATTGCCTCAGGCGACGCAAGTTGGGCGCATTAATCCACAGCTTGATGCGGACGAGGAGTAGATAAATTGTGAAAGCAGCAGTCTACGATACAGCCGGCGCCCCTAGTGTTCTGAAATACATCGATCTTCCAACACCCGCTATTGAACCAGGCGATGTGCTGATTGCCGTCGAGGCCATTTCGCTTGAGGGTGGCGATCTGATAAACCGTCGCTCTACACCGCCGCCCCATCCATCATGGGTCGTCGGTTATGCGGCATCCGGCACCGTGGTGGAGATCGGCTCGGGCGTTACAAGCCGCAAGGTCGGGGACAGGGTCGTAGCGTTCAATATGCAGGGATCGCACGCGGAACTCTGGTCGGTGCCGGAGGCGCGAACATGGCGCATACCTGATGGCCTGGATGCGTCGGATGCTGCAGTTGTGCCGATCTCGTTTGGGACCGCTTACCACTGTCTTTTCACGCGAGGCGCGCTTGAACGGGGAGAGACTGTTCTCATCCAGGCGGCTGCCGGCGGAGTAGGGGTGGCTGCTCTTCAGCTCGCTGCACAATCGGGGGCGACGGTAATCGCGGTAGCAAGCGGCGCGCAACGCAGAGGTCGCCTGCTTGAGCTCGGCGCTCACCACGTAATAGACCGCGCTGACTGTGATGTGGTGGAAACCGTTCATGCACTCACAAAGGGCGCAGGCGTTGACCTCGTTATCGATCCGGTCGGAAAGACTCTGCAGGCCTCCCTCTCTTCGCTCGCGCACGAGGGCCGTCTTGTCTTTGTCGGTAATGCGGGTGGCGGTAGCCTGACAGCTGACCTGTGGCCGCCGATGCAGGCCAACCAAACACTCTTGGGAGTGTTCATGGGAACGCTTTTCGAAAGATCCGCCATACGGTCGAATGTCGACGACATGTTGAAGGCCGTCGCTACGGGCAGTGTTCGCAGCGTCATTGACCGGACGTTTAAGTTGTCGGAGGCTGCCGCAGCCCATGAATATGCCGAGAAGGAGAAGCCGCTCGGACGTATCGTCATCAAACCGTGAAACCCCGTTCCGTGCAGGCGGCAATCCGCTTTCTTTGCCAACATTTGTTCCATATCGCTGACCTTGGACCAACGGTTAAATCAAAGCCAATTGCCGCAGTAAACTTCGCTTTTTCTCCCGTTTTTGCCCCGTCTGGCCAGTGCCACGGTCGCTTTGTCGTGGCCAATACGGTTGACCGTTTGAGTTGCCGGGACGTGGACTCGGCTCACTACGCTCCTACCTGTCCACAGCCCTGACGCCTCGTCTTGTGGTCCGTCATGCGACAGGCGTTCTATGCTGTGGGTGATGGCCATTTGGCAGAGGTGCGAAAGTGCCGTTATTCAATGCATTGGCGCGATCGCTGGATCCGTTGCACGGGGTGCAGGCTGCCACTCGGCAGGCGTTCGACCACTGGTATCGTCAGGCGAAGATTCCGCAGATTCGTTACGTCGCCTTTCTGACCATGGCGTTGTATCTGATCTACGCCGCCATCGAGCAGAACGTGACGAGCGAGCAGGTGCTGGCCCGATTCATCGTTCATGGCCTGATGGTGCCCGGGGCGCTGCTGGCGGTGGGGGTGCTGAGCTTTCAGCCGAGCCGCCAGCGAACGATGTTCACGATTCTCACGGTGGCGCCCGTATGCACGGCGGCGGCCAATCTCCATTTCAGTTTCGGCACGCCGCTGTTTGTCCATTTCGCGCCGGAAATCTACCTCAACCTGATGTGGACCTTCGCCGTCTCCGGCCTCACCCTGCGTCAGGCCCTGGCTACGGCCTCGGCATCGGTGCTGGTGATTCTCGTCGTCACCCTCGACCATTCGCTGGAGCCGGGCATGCAGCGGCTTCACCTGATCTGGATTCTGGCGTCGTTTTCCTTCGGGCTGCTCAGTGCGTTCCTGCTGGAGCGAGCGCATAAGCGCATGTTCCTGCATCAGGACCGGCTGGCCCTGAGCGCCAGCCTGGACGGGCTGACGGGGCTGTGGAACCGCTCGCGCATGGAGCGCTTCCTGGTCGAGGAAATCGCCAGGGCCAACCGGTATGGCACTCCGTTTTCCGTGGTGCTGATCGATATCGACCATTTCAAGAGCGTCAACGATACCCACGGCCATGCGGTGGGTGACAGCGTGCTGCGCCAGTTCGCCACCTTGCTGCGCGACAGCGTGCGGGTATTGGACAAGGTGGGGCGGCTGGGCGGTGAGGAGTTTCTGATCGTCCTGCCGGAGAACGATGCCGCGCAGGCGAAGCAGGCCGTACAGGCGCTGCAGCAGCGCATCAACGGGTTCGCTTTCGACAGGGTGCAGCGCAAGACGGCCAGCTTCGGCATTGCCGAGTATCGCCCGGGCGAGAGCCTTGATAGCCTGCTGGAGCGCGCCGATCAGGCGATGTATCGCGCCAAGGCCAGTGGCCGCGACCGCATCGAGGCGCTCTGATGGGCACGGGCACGCCTGAACCGCCACCGCAGCGCGACGGTCGAACCCTGGCCAACCCCCACCCTTGAGCGCACGACAACGGAGTCGGACATGCAGCGAGTTCTCTTTCCTCCCATTGCGGCAGTGGCCGTGTTTGCCGGTCTGGTCGGTTGCGGCAGCTCGCCGGCGCCGAATGCCGCCGTGACCGAGCAGTGGCTGGGGCGCTGGACGGGGCCGGAGGGCACCTACCTGGAGATCAGCGGTACGCCCGCCGACTACCGGCTGACCATCGCCAACCTCGACGGCCCGCGACGCTTCGTCGGCCGTGCGCAGGGAGCGCAGATCGTCTTCGTGCGCGACGGCGTGGTGGAGCGCATTCGCGCCACCGACGGTGAGGCTACCGGCATGAAATGGCTGCTGGACAAACAGAACTGCCTGACCGTGCGCAGCGGCGAGGGCTACTGCCGCGATTGAGTCGTTACGCCACACGGATATGCCAGAATGAACGCCTTCAACGGCTTACGACCTGTGCATGAAAATCCTCAGCCTGCGCCTCAAGAACCTCAACTCGCTCAAGGGCGAATGGAAGATCGATTTTGCTGCCGAGCCCTTCGCCGGCAGCGGCCTGTTCGCCATCACCGGGCCGACCGGCGCGGGCAAGACCACCTTGCTCGATGCCATCTGCCTGGCCCTGTACCACCGCACACCGCGAATGAGCACGCTGTCGGCCAGCGGCAACGAGCTGATGACCCGGCACACCGCCGACTGCCTGGCCGAGGTGGAATTCGAGGTGAAAGGACAGGGCTATCGCGCCTTCTGGAGCCAGCGCCGCGCGCGGGACAAGGTCGAAGGCGCGCTGCAGGCGCCCAAGGTCGAGCTGGCGCGCATTGCCGACGGTGAAATCCTCACCGACAAGATTCGCGAGAAGGAACATCTCACCGCCGAATTGACCGGCCTGGACTTCGAGCGTTTCACCAAATCCATGCTGCTGGCCCAGGGCGGCTTCGCGGCCTTTCTCGAGGCCAACGCCAACCAGCGCGCCGAGCTGCTGGAGGAACTGACCGGCACCGAGGTGTACGGACTGATCTCGCAGCAGGTCTACGAGCGCACCAAGGCGTCGGAACAGGCGCTGAATCTGCTGAAAAGCCGCGCTCAGGGCATGGAGCTGCTGGACGAGGCGCAGCGTGCCGAATTGCAGGCCGAGCATCAGCGCCTGAACCAGGAGGAGGCGCCGCTGCTGGCTCGGCAACAGGCCCTGCAAGGCCAGCGCCGCTGGCGCGAAGCCCTGCAACAGGCCGAGCAGCAATGCGAGCGCGCGCGGCTGGGACTGGAGCAGGCGCAGCAGGCGCGCAACGAAGCGGCCGGCGAGCTGCAGCGTCTGGCCGCCAGTGAACCGGCCGCGCGCCTGCAGCCGCTGTATCAGAGCTGGCAGCAGCTGCAGCAGGATCGACAGCAGGCGCAACAGGTGCTGGACGATCTGCAGGCGCAGCAGCGCCACAGCAGCGAGCGCGAACATCAGCAACTCTGGCTGGCCAGCCGCTATGCCCGGCAATGCCTGAGCCTGCACCAGAGCGAACAGCAGCGTCTGACCGAGCAGCGTGAAACGCTGCAAGCACGCCTGAGCGATGCGCCGCAGCGAGCGCGGTTGGGCGAGTTGCTTGGCGGCTGGCGCGCGCAGTTCGATCAGCGCGGGCAGCTGCTCATGCGGCAGCAGACGCTGCGCGCGGGCATGGCGCAGGAGCGCGAGCAGCTCGCTACCTTGCAACGGCAGCGTGATCAGCTCGCCGCGCAACAGACGGACGCGGCGACGCGGCTGGAGCAGGCGCAGGCCCGCGAAGCCGGACAGCACCGCGAGCTGCAGGCGTTGCTCGGCGCGGACGACGACGCCGGGCTGCGGCTGCGCTGGCAGCAGCTGCAGGTGCAGGGAAGGGCGCTGGATCGCCTGGAGCAATTGGCGCAGAGCCGCGAGCAGACGGCCGAACAGATCGCCGAGCTGACCCCGCACCTGGCGCAGCTGCACACGCAGCACGCCGCCAGGAACGATGAAATCACCGGCCTGCGCGAGCGCTACAAGGTGCTCAAGCAGCAGGTTGCCGACAAGGAAAAGCTGCTGGAGCAGGAGCAGCGCATTCAGGATCTGGAAGCCTATCGTGCCCAGTTGCAGCCGGGCGAAGCCTGCCCATTGTGCGGCTCGCACGAGCATCCGGCGGTCAGCCAGTACCAGGCGCTGGATGTCTCCGCCACGCGCCAGGCGCTGGAGCAGTGCCGCAGCGACCTGGCGCAGCTGGAAAGCCAGGGCGGCACCCTGCGCGACGAACTGACCCGTCTGGCCACGCAGATCGCCCAGCTGCAGCAGCAACTGGAACAGGCGCAACAGCGCGTCGCCCAACAGGACGCGCAGTGGCAGCAGCAACTGGCCGAGCGGGCCCTGCAGATCGCCGATGGCGCAGCGCTGCGTCAGTTGCAGCGGGAGCATGAGCAGCATCTCGCGCAGCTGCAGCAGCGTCTCGCCCAGGTCGAAACCCGCCAGGCCGAGCTGACGCAGGCGCGCAGTGCCCGCGAGATTGCCGAACGGGCCCTGGCCGATATGCAGCAACGCCTGGCGCTGCTGGCGCGCGATGAAGAAAACCTGCAGGCGCGTCAACGCGAACAGAACGAGCGTCTGCAGGGGCTGGAGCAGGAACTGCGGCATCACGATCAGACATTGCTGGCCAGCCTCGAGGGCTTTGCCTCCGAGTTGCCGGCGGACGCCGACGCCTGGCTGGCCGAGCAGGCGAGTGCCTGGCGCGACTGGCAGCAGGCCCAGGTGCAGGACCAGCAGTTGCAGGAGCAGCTGCGCGAAAGCCAGCGTCTGCTCGCCGAAGCCGAGGCCCGGGCCGAGCAATGGCAACAGCGCTGGCAGGCCGAACAGGCGCAGGCGCTGATCGAGCCCGAGCCAGTGGCGCAGCCCGAGCAGGCCCTGCAAGGAGCCATCGACAGCCTGGCCAGCGCGCAGCGCGAAAGCGATGCCCTGCGTGGCCGGCAGCAGAGCCAGCAGAGCCTGCTGCAGCAACTGCAACAGCGCCTGAGCGAAGCCGAGCAGCGCTGGCAGCAGGCGCTGGCGGCCAGCCCCTTCACTGACCTGCAGGCATTTCTCGCCGCGCTGCTGAACGAGCACGAACGCGAGCGTCTGACGAGTTTGCAGGCGCGTCTGCAGCAAGCCCTTACCGAGGCCACGACGCTGCTGGCTGCCGCCGACGCGCAATGGCAGCAACTGAGCACGACGCCGCAGACCGAGCTGACGCTGGTCGAGCTGGACGAGCAGCTGCAGGCGCTGCAGCTGACCTTGCGCGAGCTGAGCCAGCGCCAGGGCGAGCTGCGCGCCCAGTTGCAGGCGGACGATGCGCGGCGCAGCAGCCAGCAGGCGCTGTTCGCCGAGATCGCTGCACAGGAGAGTGAACACGCGTTGTGGCAGCAGCTCAACGGCCTGATCGGTTCGGCCGATGGCGCCAAGTTCCGCAAGTTCGCCCAGGGCCTGACCCTCGATCACCTGATCCACCTGGCCAATCGCCAACTGACGCGCCTGCACGGGCGCTACCAGCTGGCGCGCAAGAGCAGCGGCGAACTGGAGCTGGAGGTGTGCGACACCTGGCAGGCCGACGTGGCGCGCGACTGCCGCACCCTGTCCGGCGGCGAGAGCTTTCTGGTCAGTCTGGCGCTGGCCCTGGCGCTATCGGATCTGGTCAGCCACAAGACCAGCATCGACTCGCTGTTTCTCGACGAAGGCTTCGGTACCCTGGATGGCGAAACCCTGGAAGTGGCGCTCGATGCCCTGGACAACCTCAACGCCAGCGGCAAGACCATCGGCGTGATCAGTCACGTCGAGGCGATGAAGGAACGCATTCCCGTACAGCTGCGGGTGCACAAGGGCGTCGGCCTCGGCTACAGCCGGCTCGACGCGTGTTTTGCAGTGAAGGAAGGAGCGTAGCGATGCTGATGCGAGCGAAGGATTCCACCCTGCTGGTGATCGACCTGCAGGAGCGGCTGCTGCCGGCCATCGACGGCGGCGCGGCGGTGGTCGAGCAGGCCGCCTGGCTGGTGCAGGTGGCGCAGCACCTGCAGGTGCCGGTGATCGCCACCGAGCAGTATCCCAAGGGCCTCGGCGCGACCGAGGCGGGCCTGCGTGCGCTGCTGCCGCGCGAGGGGCTGCGCGAAAAGATTCATTTTTCGTCCACCGCGGGCGCCGGGCTGTTCGATCTGCCGGGCGGCGAGCGCCGGCAGTTCATCGTCTGCGGCACGGAAACCCATGTCTGCGTGCTGCAGACGGTGCTCGGTCTGCTGGCGGCCGGGCGCGAGGTGTTCGTGGTGGACGAGGCCGTCGGTTCGCGTCGGCCGCGCGACAAGGCCCTGGGCCTGGCGCGGATGGAACGCGCCGGGGCGGTGATCGTCTCGCGCGAGATGGTCGCCTTCGAATGGCTCGAGCAGGCTGGCAACGACCTGTTCCGCCAGATCAGCCGCGAATTCATTCGCTGAAGTCCCTGTTGCCGCGCGGCCCGAGACGGATGGCGCGGCAGGGGTGATGGCTAGTGGCTATCGCATCGGCGGAACCGGCCTATGCTTGATGGCAGCATAGGTATAACCCGTCAATTACTGCCGACAGCTTGCGGCCAGGCCGCACTGGTTCAGGCTCATGGAGCGTCGTCGTTGCGCCAAGTTCTGTGTTGCTGTCTGCTCTGGCTGGTGGCCTGTGCCAGTCATGGGGCGGAGCCGGGCCTGACCCTGTGCCATGAGGATCAGGACTCCTTTCCCTGGGTGATGACCGACGGCACTGGGCTGAATTTCGAGCTGCTGGGGCTGGTGGAGCGCTCCCTGGCACTGCACTTCGTTTACGTGGCGGTGCCCTGGAAGCGTTGCCTGGCCGGGCTGGAGCAGGGCCTGTACGACGGCGCCTTCGCCGCCAGCTTCAAGCAGGAGCGCCTGCGCATGGGGCATTACCCCAGCGATGGCGCCGGACAGGTGGACGAGCTCAGGCGCCTGCACACCTCCCGTTATGCGCTGTATCGCCGTATCGGCAGTGCCGCGGCTTGGGACGGTCAGCGTTTCAGCCATTTCACCCGGCGTGTCGGCTCGCTGAGCGGATTTTCCATCCGTGATCTGTTGCTGGCCCACGGTCTGGAAGTGGACGAGTCCAGTCGCGATCCGCTGGCCTTGCTGCGCATGCTGATTCACGGGCGCGTGGATGCTGTGGCGTTGCAGACCCAGCGTGGCGACTTTCTGCTCAAGGCCCATCCGCAGTTGGCGCAGCGGCTGGAGAAGTTGCCCCAGCCCCTGGAGGAGAAGGCCTATTACCTGATGCTTTCCAAGGACCTGCTGGCGCGCGAAGCGAGCCTTGCCGAAGCAATCTGGGATGAGGTGCGGCGCCAGCGCGAGTCGCCCGAGTATCAGGCGCGGGTGGCCGACTACCTGGCGCGTCCCTGAGCGGGGCGGAAAACCGCGGCGGACTATTCCCGTGTGGCGTCATGCTCGCTAGAGTCCGCATCCTCGAATCGCGTCTGTTCTGGCGGGCATAGCATGACCTTCGCTTCCTGGCTGACCATCGGCCTGTTCGTTATCACCTATCTGGGCATGGCGGCCGGCGGTATTCGCGGCCTGCGCATCGACCGCAGCTGGATCGCCTGCAGCGCGGCGGTACTGCTGCTGGTCAGCGGCGCGCTGAGCATGCAGGACGCCGCCCATCACCTCGATCCCGGCGCGCTGTTGCTGCTGCTGGCGCTGATGCTGATTTCCGCCCAGTTCGACTTCTCCGGCGTCTACGCCTGGCTCAACGAATACCTGACCCATTATGCCGAGCGCCCGGCCGTGCTGCTGGCCGGCGTGGTGCTGCTGGGCGGCCTGCTGTCGGCCATTCTGGTCAACGATATCGTCGCCTTCGCCCTGACCCCGCTGCTGTGCCGCAGCCTGCAGCTACGCGGCCTTGATGCCCGACCGTTTCTGCTGGCGCTGGCGTTGTCCTGCAATGCCGGCTCGGCGGCCAGCCTGATCGGCAACCCGCAGAACATTCTGATCGGCCAGGCCGGCGGGCTGGATTTCTGGGGTTATGTCGCCGTGGCCGGGATGCCTGCGCTGGCGGCCATGGTCATCGTCTATGCGGTGATCTGGCTGCAGTGGCGGCATCGCTGGGGCGAGCCCAGGCCACTGCCGGCGGATGACATGCCGGTGGAGCGCATCTACGGCGCGCACAGCTATCTGAAACCGCTGCTGGCCAGCCTGGCGCTGCTGGCGCTGTTCGCCACGGCACTGCCGCGCGAGTTGTCGGCGCTGCTGATCGCGGTGCTGGTGATGGTGTCACGGCGGGTGGACAGCCGCGACTACGTGAACAAGGTGGACTGGAACCTGCTGCTGCTGTTCGTCGGCCTGTTTCTGGTCAGCGGCGCCGCGCTGCAGTTGCCGCAGCTGGCGCAGGGCGCGGCGTGGCTGGCCGAGCATGGGCTGTTGCCGCAGGGCGTGATTTCGCTGGCGACCTCGTCGCTGCTGGCGAGTAACCTGATCGGCAACGTGCCCTTCGTGGTGCTGCTGCTGGGGCTGATGCCGGAGCTGTCGCACGCCGTGCTGATCGGTCTGGCGGTGATGTCGACGCTGGCCGGCAACCTGCTGCTGATCGGTAGCGTGGTCAACCTGATCGTCGCCGAAGGGGCGAAGCGTCAGGGCGTGCGCATCGGCTTCGTCGACTATGCCCGCAGCGGCGTGCCGGTGACGCTGCTGAGCATGACGCTGGCCGGGCTCTGGCTGGGCCTGGGCGGCTGGCTGCCCTGGTAGCTCGATCGGTGCGCGCGGCGCACCCTACGGCCCGGCGCGCTGGACCAACATGTAGGGTGCGCCCTGCGCACCAATGGTTCTCCGGCCGGTTGGTCTAGCGCCAACGGTTTTGCCGCCAGGCACCCCGCGCTTCGCCATCCTTGAACGTCCAGGCCACCAGGCGGCTCTGCTTCTGCCCCTGGGACATGCCGAGGATGCGTACCTCCGCCGCGCCGGCCTTGGCCAGCCAGCCCTGCAGCAGCTCGACGTTGCTGCCCTTGGACACCAGGCTGCTGAACCACAAGACCTGCCCTGCCACCTGCGCACTCTCGCTGGCCATGCGCTTGAGAAAGGCGGCCTCGCCACCCGGGCACCACAGCTCGGCCGCCTGGCCACCGAAGTTGAGCACCGGCAGCTTGCGCCTGGGGTCTAGCTTGCCGAGGTTGCGCCACTTGCGCGTGCTGCCACGGGTGGCTTCGTCGGCGCTGGCATGGAAGGGCGGGTTGCACAGGGTCAGGTCGACGCGTTCGTCCGCCTGCAACAGGCCGAGGAAGATATGCTCGGCATTGGCCTGCTGGCGCAGCTCGATGCCGCCGGCCAGCTGCGGGTTGGCCGCGACGATGGCGCGCGCCGAGGCCAGCGCCGCCGGGGCGATATCGGCGCCAATGAAGTGCCAGCCGTATTCGCAATGGCCGATCAGCGGGTAGATGCAGTTGGCGCCGACGCCGATGTCCAGCGCGCGGATGCCGGCACCGCAGGGTATCTGTCCGTCGTTGTCAGTGGCCAGCAGGTCGGCCAGGTTGTGCAGGTAGTCGGCGCGGCCGGGAATCGGTGGGCACAGATAGCCATCGGGAATGTCCCAATGCCGGATGCCGTAGTACTGAGCCAGCAGCGCGCGATTGAACACCTTGACCGCCGCCGGATTGGCGAAGTCGATGCTCGGCTTGCCATAGGGATTGGTGATGACGAAATCGCCCAGTTCCGGGCTGACCTTGATCAGCGCAGGAAAGTCGTAGCGGCCCTGGTGACGGTTGCGTGGATGCAGCTCGCCCTTGGCCGGTGCGGTTTTCACGGCAGCGGGAGCAGGTTTGCGCGGGCGTTTCGGCGGCTGGGGCATGAACGGGCATCGGCGAGTCGGGCGCGGGATTTTCCCATGCTTTGTTCGGCTTTGCAGGCGTATCGATGAATTGAAGAGCGCGTCCTTGCTTAGATGCCCCCATTCTGAGGCTGCGCAATGCTGTTCGGCGGCAGCTTAGGGCGGCTTCGACTGCCTCTAAACACGCCCAGCCTCTAGGTGCTTTACGCCGCCTCTGCTTGCTCCTGCGGCGCGTGCAGCTGCAGGGCGCTGGCGATGATCGCCTGGCTGTGTCGGGCCAGTTCGTTGCGGCTGCGCGATTCGCTGGGGATCGGCGAAAGCAGGCGTATCTCTACCTCGCCGGCCGGGCTGGAGAGCAGGCGCAGCAGGTGCGAGAGCATGTCGTCGTCGCCGACGAAGGGCGCCACCGAGCAGGGCTGGCCACCGCGCAGGTAACGAATGGCCACCGGCTGCACGGCCACGCCGCTGTCGATGGCGCTCGCCAGCAGGCGGCCGTGGAAGGTGCGCAAGGTCAGGCCGTCGGTGGTGGTGCCTTCGGGGAAGATCAGCAGGTGGCGGCCGAGTTGCAGATGGCGGGTCAATTGCTGGCCGACCAGGTTGCTGTCGCCCGCGCCGCGGCGGATGAACAGGGTCCCGGCCTTGTGCGCCAGCCAGCCGGCCAGCGGCCAGGCGCGTACCTCGGCCTTGGACAGAAAGGAGATCGGCTGTAGCGCACCGAGCAGCGGGATGTCGGTCCAGGACACGTGGTTGGCGACCCAGAGCATCGGTTGTTCGGGCAATTCGCCTTCGACCCGCACGCGAAAGGGCAGGGCGCCGCCGAGACGCGCGAGGAACCAGCGCGTCAGGCGCTGACGCAGGGACATCAGGTCATGCCGGGCCACTCGTTCGCAGAGGCTGACGACGGCGGCCAGCAGTGCGCCGAAGGCGATCACCAGAGCCAGATGAAAGAGGCGCAGGGATAGACGCAGTTTGGCCATCGAGGCCTCCGCTTGTGGACGAGTGCCGGCATTATCCATGGATAGCGGCGTTTGGCGATGCCTGGCCGTCGTGCGTTGTGCAGGAGCGTCTCTGCTCGCCAGTGGCGAGCGGTCTCGTGCGCGAGCAGAGCGCGCTCCTGCCTTCAGACCGCGGCCTTGAAGTGCCGGGCATAGCGCGGGCACAGCTCGTCGCGCTTGAGCAGGATGAACACGTCGGCCACCTGGAAGTCCTTGTCCCAGCAGGGTTCGCCGCAGATCTTCGCGCCCAGGCGCATGTAGGCCTTGAGCAGCGGCGGCATTTCGGCGATGACGTTGCCCGGTACGTCCAGCGGCGGCAGCGGGTGCCTGGGCTCGGCCCGCAGGTGCTCGGTGCACAGGTAGCGTTCGCGCAGGCGCTGCATGATGGCTTGGGCCTGGATGCCGCCGTCCTGCATGGAAATGCTGGCGCAGCCCATCAGGTAGCGGTAGCCGCCCTCGTTGAGGACCTCGGCCAGTTCGCCCCAGAGCACGGCGATGGTGGCGCCGTTGCGGTAGGCGGCATCGACGCAGGTGCGGCCGATCTCCAGCACCGGGCCTTCGAGTTTGGCCAGGCCGTGCAGGGCGAATTCCTCTTCGCTGTAGTAGCGACCGAGACCGGCGGCAGCCTGGTGGTCGAGCAGGCGGGTGGTGGCTACCAGCTCGCCGCTGTTCATGTCGCGGACGCCGATATGGCGGCAGTGAATGTCGTAGTCGTCCATGTCCAGACCCAGTTCGGCGCCATTGAGCTTGGCGTCGAATTCCGCGCTGAATACGCGGTAGCGCAAGGCCTGGGCTTCACGCAGGGCGGCGGGGCCTTGCAGGCGTTCGGCCTGCAGACGGCGAGCGGGTTGAGTCATGCCAGATCCTCCGTGTGCCGGCTGAATGCTTGCAGCCGGTCGATCTTGTTGGGCAAGCTCAGGCTAGGTTCGCGCGGTGTCACCACCGTGACGTTTTTTTGATGCTTATGTGACGGCGCCTGCGCCGCTGCCGCGAGGAGGTCTGCGATGCCCTGGTCGAGCCTGTTTCAGCCCATCGAGCGCCTGACTGCCGAGGCGGGGCTGGAAGACTGGTACGCCCGCCTGCTGGCGCGTCTGGGCGGCGCGCCGTACCCCTTCGAACTGGCGCTGGCGGGCGGCCTGCAGGCGGCCACGCCGGGGCTGGCCTTTCTCGCCGGCTACCAGGCGGCGCTGCGCATGCTGTGGCCGGCGGCGCCCTGGACGGCCGGTGCGCTGTGCGTGACGGAAAATCGCAGCACTCGCCCGGCCGACATGAGCACGCGCATCAATGGTCTGCAGATCAGCGGCCGCAAGGATTTCGTCACCGCCGCCGAATGCGCCGACTGGCTGCTGGTGGCGGCGCGCGAGGAGCAGGCGCACGAGGCGCCGCGCCTGGCCCTGGGTGTGGTGCGCCAGGGCGCGCCGGGCGTGCGCATCGAGCCGCTGCCGGCACTGCCGTTGATGCCGGATATCGGTCATGCCCGCCTGCATCTGGATCAGGCGCACGGCGAGCGCCTGGCCGGCGACGGCTGGGACGATTACGTGAAGCCCTTCCGCACCCTGGAGGATGTGCACGTGCTTGCGGCGGTCTGTGCCTGGCAGTTCGGCGTGGGCCGCGAATGTGCCTGGCCGGACGCTCTGCTGTTGCGCCTGCAGGCGCTGCTGGCCGGTTGTGCGGAGGTGGCGCGGCAGGCGCCCAATGCACCGACCACGCACCTGCTGCTGGCCGGCCTGTTCGCCCAGCAGCAGGCACTGAGCGGCGAGCTGCAGGCGGCCTTCGCCGCCGGCCCGGCGCACTGGGCCGAGCTGTGGCAACGCGACCAGGGCCTGCTGCGCATCGCCGAGACGGCGCGCACCAAGCGCCTGGAGAAAGCGCGGCAGATTGTCGCCGCGCGTTGACCCATATCAGTACCGGCTGGCCCGCCTGCGCATAAGGTTACCTCGCGATTCATCTACGAGGTTTCCATGCGCCGCGAGCCCATCGTGCTGTTCGATAACGGCAGCCACCAATGCCTGATGTTCGATGACCTGGTCAGCGGCGAGGGCGTGCAATCCAACCAGTTCCTGATCACCGACCACGAGCAGTACCTGCTGCTCGATCCGGGCGGCGACCTGACCTATACGCCGCTGTCGCTGGAGCTGTCCAAGCACATCCCGGTGCAGGACCTGACCTACATCTTCGCCTCGCACCAGGACCCGGACATCATCGCCTCGC
>MTEW01002227.1_pt1 | contig 41766 bp, 37 predicted proteins | sample 1042681 | NCBI WGS metagenome assembly MTEW01 (sample SAMN06185811, study PRJNA358809) | soil metagenome | isolation source: soil biostimulated with citrate as carbon source | place: India | collected 2015-05-23
CCGAATCCGTCTACGGCAACGAGGGCGCCCTGTTGCGCATCGACATGTCGGAGTACGGCGAGCGCCATACCGTGGCGCGGCTGGTGGGCGCTCCACCGGGCTACGTCGGCTATGACGAAGGCGGCCAGCTCACGGAGAAGGTCCGTCGCAAGCCCTACAGCGTGCTGCTGCTCGACGAGATCGAGAAGGCCCACCCCGATGTCTACAACATCCTGCTGCAGGTGTTCGACGACGGGCGGCTCACCGACGGCAAGGGTCGCGTGGTGGACTTCACCAACACCATCATCATTGCCACCTCCAACCTGGGATCCGACATCATTCAGCGCCGGCTGAAGGCGCGCGGAGCGGCCGGCGAGGAGTACGAGAAGACCAAGGCAGAGTTGATGGACGTGCTGCGCGGGCACTTCCGCCCCGAGTTCCTCAACCGCATCGACGAGCTCATCGTCTTCCATGCGTTGGGCAGGGAGGAAATCCGCCACATCGTCGGCCTGCAACTCGATCGCGTGGCCCGCAGTGCCGCGAGCCAGGGCGTGACGCTGACGTTCGATGGGACGCTGGTCGATCACTTCGCGGAAGAAGGCTACAAGCCCGAATTCGGCGCTCGCGAGCTCAAGCGACTGATTCGCAGCGAGCTGGAAACGGCACTGGCGCGCGAGATGCTCGGCGGTGGCATCGGCAAGGGCGATCACGCCCATGCACGTTGGGACGACAAGGCGGAGCGGGTCGCGTTCGACCGCAAGCAACCCGCTCCGACCAGCGCCGAAGCACCCTCTGAATCTGCGCAACCGCCGGGCCCGCCCAGGGAGTCGAGCAAGGGGACGCGCAAGAAGAAGTCCGAAAGTGGCAAGGCATGACGCACGGGGCTGCCCTAATCCTGAAAATGGGAGACGGGCAGCCCGTCCATCCAGGTGCGACGTCCCTGCGTGCGCGTGGGGGGTACGCGCGACATCCTGTCGTGACGAATTGGTGGGCTGCCGACATCGCCCGCGCAATGACCACCTGCTTCGGCATGGACGAAGGCCTGGGTTGGCACAAGAGGCGTAGCGACCGCGATTTTTAGGAGTGGCCTGTTTCTGAAGGAGTGGTGCATGAACAACAGCAATCAGACCGGGACGACACTCGAACGACTCCGCCGTGACTGGGCGGTGATGACGTTTTACGAACGCTTCGAGCAGGCCGTCGCCATCATCCTTTCAGCAGTGATCGCGGTGATTATCCTGGTATCCCTGGTGCAGCTGATTCAGATTGTCATCAGCCTGCTGATCATCGATGCATTCAATCCGCTCGACCACAAGATCTTCCAGAGTGTGTTCGGCATGATCATGACACTTCTGATCGCGATGGAATTCAAGCACTCCATCGTGCGCGTGGCCCTGCGCCGTGACAGCATCATTCAGGTCAAGACGGTCATCCTGATCGGGTTGATTGCCCTGTCGCGCAAGTTCGTGATTCTCGATCCCGATGTCGGCCCGGCCAAAGTCGCCGCATTGGCCGGCGCCACTTTGGCCCTGGGGCTGACCTATTGGCTGTTGCGTGAGCGCGATGACCGAATTGTCTAGGACGCCATGCCTGCCAGCGGGTGGCCCAGGCCACAAACGTCGCGTCTGGCTACGGCATCGCTTGAGCAAGCGCCTACAGGCAGTGCTGCCGGTTTGCACTTTGATCGGTATCACTCGCCGGCGGCCTTTTACTCGGCGAAAGGGGGCTGTGGATCGCCCCGCGAGCAAGCCTACTTGCCTCGTTATTCGAACCGGCGGCAGCTGCAGCGCCGACGCTGAAGTTGTACGGCGCACGTGCCATCCGGTCGGGTGAGGCACCAGAAATCGAAGGTGTACGAACGTTTACCTGCAACCGCTCCTGATACGGACTGAGGGTCAAGGCTATGGCTGCTGAAGGCAACGCAGGGCAATTATTGGGTGTCGTTACGTTGCTTGCCGCCGCCGTGGTGGCAGTGCCGCTGCTCAAACGCATCGGGTTCGGCTCGGTGCTGGGTTACCTGGCGGCGGGGATGATGATTGGTCCCTTCGGACTGCAACTGATCCATGACCCCCACACCATCATTCGGGTGGGCGAGCTGGGTGTGGTGATGTTTCTCTTTGTGATCGGACTGGAGCTGAAACCCTCGCATCTATGGGAGCTGCGCGGGCAGATATTTGGGCTGGGCAGCCTGCAGGTGGTGGTCTGTGCTGTTCTGCTCACCTTCGTCGGCATGGCCCTTGGTTTCCCCTGGCAGGTGTCGTTTGTGTGCGCAGCCGGTTTTGTACTCACATCCACGGCCTTGGTTATGCAGGTCCTCTCGGAGCGCGGTGACATAACCGAGCCGAGGGGGCAGCGCATCGTGTCCATTTTGCTGTTTGAAGACCTGTTGATCGTGCCGTTACTGGCCGTGGTGGCATTTCTCGCGCCCACTGAAGTGGTGCATGAACCCACCTCGCCGCTTTGGCAGCGCATAGGTATCGCCGCCTTGTCCTTGGGCGCACTGGTGGCCATCGGATTGTGGCTGCTCAATCCGCTGTTTCGGGTATTGGCTCAAGCCCGGGCGCGCGAGGTGATGACCGCCGCTGCGTTGCTGGTGGTGCTGGGTGCGGCGCTGCTGATGGAAATCGGCGGGTTTTCAATGGCGATGGGGGCGTTCGTTGCCGGCGTGCTGCTGTCGGAATCCACATTTCGCCACCAGCTGGAGGCCGACATAGAGCCGTTTCGCGGTCTGCTGCTGGGGCTGTTTTTTCTTGGCGTCGGCATGGCGTTGGATCTGCAAGTGGTGGCCACGAACTGGATGCTCATCACCTCTGGTCTGCTGGCGCTGATGCTGGTCAAGGCGCTGTGTATTTATGCGGTCGCGCGCCTCGCGAAGAGCTCCCATGGCGACGCGCTGGATCGCGCCGTGCTTATGGCGCAGGGGGGCGAATTTGCTTTTGTGCTGTTTGCCGAGGCGCTCAAGCTCAGGGTCATCAGTCCCGAGGTCAACGCCAATATGACGGCTATCGTGGTGCTCTCCATGGGCGTTACGCCGGTGGCCTTACTGCTGTACAGGCGGTTTGCGCGCGCACAAAGCGTTTCCATGGACGGCGTGGAGCCCGCACAGAATCTGCAAGGCAATGTACTCATCATCGGCTTTGGCCGCGTGGGCCAGATTGCCTGCCAGGCACCGCTCGCTCAGGGAGCGAAACTTTCCATCATCGAGATAGATCCGGAGGTGATCCGCGCCGTGGAACCCTATGGTTTCAAGGCCTATTACGGTGATGGTGCCCGCCATGAAATATTGCACGCTGCCGGTGCCCATCACGCCCGCGCCATCATCGTTTGTGTGAACGACAAGAAAGCCGCGACACGCATAGTCGAAAGTACGCGGCATTACTGCCCGCAAGTGAAATTGCTGGTGCGTGCCTTTGACCGCGAACACGCCCTGGAGCTGGTCAAGCACGACGCGGACTACATCGTGCGGGAAACCTTTGAGTCGGCCCTGCTGCTCGGACGTCAGGCCGTGCTGACCCTGGGGGCGTCTGAGCACGAAGCCGACGCGGTGACCGAGGAAGTGCGCATGCGCGATGCCGAGCGTTTTGCCCTGGAAACGACGGGTGGTCTGTTTGCCGGGCGAGCGTTGGTACTGGGAAATATCGAGCGTATCGAACCGCCGAACCAAGAAGCGCGGGACGCCCAGTGAGCATTCATTCGGGATCGTATGGGGCTGTCGCCGTCGACCGTCTCGCTCTGTATCGCTGCCTTGCAGCAGGGGTAACTGGTGACCTCGCAACGCATCGCCCCCGGACTATCACAAACGCCCTGCGCGGAGCTCCAGGTGGCCTTGATAACGCTGATTTGATATCCGCTCGCAAGGATTTCTCAGCTCCTCAACATCTTTTGAAATAGGTAGGAGGGCGCATGTTCACTCCGAATTCCATTCCCTATCAGCAACAACCTGGCTTTCAGCGCACTTACCGCCAAGGCCGCCTGACCCTGGGTCTTTTCTTCCCTCTCGAAGCCTTTGCCGGTGATACGCCGAGCATGCTCGACCAGGCGAGCCTGGCCCAACGTGCCGACAAGCTGGGTTTCTCTGCTCTCTGGTTTCGCGACGTGCCGTTACGTGACCCCAGTTTTGGCGATTCGGGTCAGGTCTTCGATCCTTGGGTCTACCTGGGTTTTATGGCGGCGCACACACACTCGATTGCCCTGGGTACCGCCTCGATCATCCTGCCAATCCGCAATCCCCTGCATACCGCCAAGGCCGCAACCAGTGTCGATCAGCTCAGCGGTGGCCGCCTGTTACTCGGTGTGGCTTCCGGTGACCGGCCGGTGGAGTTTCCCGCATTCGGTGTCGACCCGGAGCAACGCGACAGCCTGTTCCGCGAATACCTCGCAGTATTTCGCGAGGTTCAGCGCAGCAGTTTCGTGCCTTTGACCTGGTCCGGCGGGACGCTTGAGGGCGCGGATCTGATTCCCAAGCCGACCACGGCGGAAATTCCGTTCTTTGTCACCGGCCATAGCCGCCAGACGCTGGAATGGATCGCCCGCTACAGTCATGGCTGGATCAGTTATCCGCGCGCCCCGAAGACGCAGGCGCTGATTGTCGAGAACTGGCGCGCTGCGGTTCGTACCGAATGCGGTGAGCTGTTCAAACCCTTCACCCAGTCGCTATACATCGACCTGACGGATAACCCGCAGACACCACCTCGCCCGATCCACCTGGGCTATCAACTAGGGCGATATCACCTGATCTCGTTGCTGGAAAGCTTGCAGGAGATCGGGGTTAACCACGTGATCGTCAATCTGAAATACGGCCAGCGCCCCGCGAGCGAGGTTATCGAGGAGCTCGGTCAGTTCGTGCTACCCAACTTCGTCCTGTCGACATGAGGCAACAGGGCGCTGGACAGCTACGACCCACGCGCACTGCTTCGTACGTGAGACGGGCCACCTAGCCGCCACGCCGGCGCTGGGCTTGAACGAGCCGAGCAGCGCAAGCTCGACGACCACCCAAGGCAGCGCCGGCTCTCATAGCGCGGCTGCGCGTGCCGCAGAAGGAAGTTTGCAGGCCCATCGTCTCTCCGATGCATGCATTGCGTGGGGCGAGATCAGGTGCGGTGATTGAGGCGCTTGGCCAGGCGATCGCCGCTGAACTGGATCAGGCTGACCAGAACCACCAGGGCGACGATCACCGTGAGCATCACTTGGCTGTCGAAGCGCTGGTAACCGTAGCGGTAGGCCAGGTCGCCAAGACCGCCGGCACCGATGGCGCCGGCCATGGCCGAGGAATTGATCATGGTCACCAGGGTGATGGTGAAGCCGCCGACGATGCCCGGCAGGGCCTCGGGCAGCAGCACGTGCCAGACGATGTGCCAGCGCCGGCAGCCCATGGCCTGCGCCGCTTCGATCAGGCCATGATCGACTTCGCGCAGGCTGACTTCGGCGATGCGGGCGAAGAACGGCGTGGCGGCGATGGTCAGCGGCACCACGGCCGCCCAGACACCATAGGTGGTGCCGACGATCAGGCGGGTGAAGGGGATCAGCGCCACCATCAGGATCAGAAAGGGAATCGAGCGGAACAGGTTGACGATGGCGCCCAGCACCTGGTTCAGCCGCGGCGCCTCGAAGATGCCGCCCTTGCTGCTGGTGACCAGGAATACCGCCAGCGGAATGCCGGCCAGCAGCGCCAGCAGCGACGACACGCCGACCATCAGCAGGGTATCGAGCAGGCCTTGCCAGAGGCGATCAAGCAGCAGTGACATAACCCAGTACCTCCAGGTGATCGGCCTGCGGCCGTAGGTTGTCGAGCAGGGTGGGGTGGTCGAATGGCGACTGGCCGACAGCGAGGATCAGATGACCCACTGCGTGGCCCTGGATCTGTTCCAGGCTGGCGTCGAGCAGCGTGACGCGGCCGCCCAGTGCCGCGCCGATGGCCGGCAGGTCGGGCTCCAGGCCGCTGCCGGTGTAGTGCAGGCGCAGGATCAGATCGTCCTCAGGACTCTCGCGCTCGCTATGCAGACGCTCTTGCAGGCGCGCCGGCAGGGCATGCTGCAGCGGCGCGAGCAGGGTGCGCGTCACCTCGTGGCGCGGTGCGCCGAACACCCGCCACACCGGCCCCTGCTCGACCACTTCGCCATGCTCCAGCACCACCACGCGGTCGCAGATTTCGCGAATCACCGCCATCTCGTGGGTGATCAGCACTACGGTGAGGTTCAGGCGCCGGTTGATCTCGCGCAGCAGGCCGAGGATCGACTGGGTCGTCTCCGGGTCCAGCGCGCTGGTGGCCTCGTCGCACAGCAATATCTGCGGATCGTGCACCAGGGCGCGGGCGATGCCCACGCGCTGTTTCTGCCCGCCGGAAAGCTGCGCCGGGTAGGCCGCGTGCTTGTTTTCCAGACCCACCAGTTCGAGCAGTTCGCGCACCTTGCGCTGGCGCGCCTCGCGCGGTACGCCGGCCACCTTCAGCGGCAGCTCGACGTTCTGCCATACGGTCTTGGCCGACATCAGGTTGAAGTGCTGGAAGATCATGCCGATGCGCCGGCGCAGGGCGACCAACTGCTCCTCGTCGTACAGGGCGATGTCGATGCCGTCGATCAGCACCCGGCCGCTGCTAGGTTGCTCCAGGCGGTTGATGGTGCGCAGCAGCGAGGACTTGCCCGCGCCGCTGCGGCCGATGATGCCGAACACTTCGCCACGGGCGATCGCCAGGTCGATGTCGAGCAGCGCCTGCACCGGACCGTGGGCGCCGTCGTAGGCTTTGCCCAGGTTGTCGAAGCGCAGGTGCGCGTCGACCGCCTGGCTGGCCTCTGCGGCCTGTTGCAGATGGGGATCGAAGCCGCTCATCTCAGCTTTCCCAGCCGGGTTGGTAGAGCTTGCCGTGGGCCTTGTCCAGGGCAGCGCGCACGGCCGGCGAGTGCTGGTAGATGTCGATGAACTTGAGCAGGCGGGCGTCCTTGGCCTTGGCCGGCTGGGCGACGAACTGGATGATGTACTCGGGGTTGTCCAGGCCGTCGAACAGCAGCGCCGACTCCGGGTCATGGGTGCCGGCCAGGCGGATGTAGTGCGGGTAACCCTGGGCCACGTCCACTTCATCCAGGGCACGCACCAGTTGCACGGCTTCCAGCTCGATGATGCGGATGTTCTTCGGATTGGCGGTGATGTCCTCCAGAGTGGCCTTGTAGCCGACATCGGGCTTGAGCTCGATCAGCCCGGCTTTGCGCAGCAGTTGCAGGCCTCGTCCGCCATTGATCGGGTCGTTGGCGATGGCCACCTTGGCGCCGTCTGGCAGGGTGGAGAAGTCCTTGTGCTTCTTCGAGTACAGGCCGACGTTGTTGAGCACGCCGCGTGCCACCGGCACCAAGTCATAACCGCCTTCGGACTTGGCGTTCTCCAGGAAGGGGATGTGCTGGAAGTAGTTCACGTCGATGTCGCCGTTGGCCAGGCTGACGTTGGGCGCGATCCAGTCGGTGAACTCGACCAGTTCCACCTCCAGGCCCTGTTTCTTCGCCTCGGCCACGGCCACTTCCAGCGGCGGGGCGAAGGCGGCGGTGGTGCCGAGTTTCAGGGCAGGCTCGGCCAGCGCCAGGCTGCTGGCGGCGAGCAGGGTACCGAGGGTCAGGGTTTTCAGGGTCTTGAGCATGATGGCGTCCTTGTGGTGGGTCAGAGCAGGCTCAGCGCGTTGTGGCTGAGGCCTCGCAATTCGTGGGTGATGCTGGACTGGTGCTCCAGGCGGGCGGGGTCGCGCCAGGCGGCGCCGGGGTGATCGGCCGGCAGGCGCGGGCCCTGGCCGAACAGCTTGTGGCGCAGGGCGCCGTCTGCGTAGGCGGTCTTGTAGCGACCCCGGCGTTGCAGCTCGGGGATCACCAGGTCGATGAAGTCGGCGTAGCTTTCCGGGGTGACGATGCGCGTCAGGTTGAAGCCGTCCAGGCCGGTGGCGTCGATCCAGGCGATCAGTTGTTCGGCCACTTGCTCGGGCGAGCCGACCACCAGCGGGTAGCGACCGCCAAGGGCGTGCTGCTGCAGCAGGCGGCGCTTGGTCCAGCCGCTGAAGGTCTTGACCACCGACTCGATGGCATTGGTCTTGTGCGGCTGGATCGGCTCGTCCAGGCCGAAGGCGGCCAGGTCGATACCGGTGGAGCTGGAGAAATGCGCGATACCGGCTTCCGGGCTGGCGTAGCGCAGATACTCGGCGTGCTTGTCGCGGGCCTCGGCCTCGCTCGGCGCGACGATCACGGCGATGCCCATGAACACCTTGATCGCCTCGGCCGTGCGGCCGGCCGCCACGGCGCTGGCGCGTACCTTGTCGACCTGGGCGCGCACCGCCGCATGGTCGTTGCCGCCGATGAACACGCACTCGGCATGCTCGCCGGCAAAGCGCAGGCCGCGTGGCGACGAGCCGGCCTGGAACAATAGCGGCGTGCGCTGCGGCGACGGCTGGCTGAGGTGATAGCCCTCGACCTGATAGAACTCGCCCTGGTGGCGCACCTTGTGCACCTTGCCGGGTTGCGCGTAGAGGCGTCGCTCGCGGTCGGCCAGTACGGCATCGTCCTGCCAACTGCCTTCGAGCAGCTTGTAGAGCACCTGCAGGTACTCGTCGGCCTGGTCGTAGCGGCGGTCGTGTTCGACCTGCTGCGGGCGGCCCATGGCCTTGGCAGCGCTGTCCAGGTAGCCGGTGACGATGTTCCAGCCGATGCGCCCTTGAGTGAGATGGTCGAGGGTCGAAAGGCGCCGGGCGAAGGTGTAGGGCGCCTCGTAGGTGAGGTTGGCGGTCACGCCGAAACCCAGATGGCGAGTCACGCCGGCCATGGCCGAAACCAGCAGCAACGGGTCGTTGACCGGCAGCTGGATGGCCTCCTGCAGCGGCAGGTCGATGCCGTTCTGATAAACGTCGTAAACGCCGAGGATATCGGCGATGAACAGCCCGTCGAACAGCCCGCGCTCGAGCAACTGCGCCAGTTCCGTCCAGTAGCTCAACTGGTTGAACTCCGTCGAGCGGTCGCGCGGGTGCGTCCACAGCCCGTGATGGATATGCCCGATGCAGTTCATGTTGAAGGCGTTGAGGAGGATTTGCCGGGCCATCAGATGGTCCCCCGACGCGGCGGCAGGCGCTCGTTGAGCACGTAGTCGCCGATGGCGTGGTACTTCCAGCGCACCGGGTCGTGCAGCGTGTGGGTGCGTGCGTTGCGCCAGTGCCGGTCGAGGCCGTATTCGGCCAGGGTGGCGCGGCTGCCGGACAGCTCCAGCAGCTTGCTGGCCATCAGCAGCGAGACCTCGGTGCTGATGGCGCGCGCTTCGGCCACGGCGATCGAGGCAGCGGCCACGCTCTGTTCGTCTGGCGCGGCCTGGGCACGGTCGACGAATTCGCCAGCGCGCTCCAGCAGGGCTTCGGCTGCATGGAGGCGGATCACCAGGCGGCCGATTTCCTGCTGAGTCAGCGGGTCATCGCTGGCCTTGTCGATGCCGGCGTCGATCCAGGGGCGCGACTTGTGGCGGACGAACTCCAGCAGATCTTCATAGGCGGCGCGGGCGATGCCGGTGTCGATGGCCGCATGCAGCAACTGCGCGAAGGGACCGACGGTGGTCGGGCGGTCGAAGGCGCTCTGAAACGGCACCACGTCCTCGGCGGCCACCGGCACGTTGTCCAGCAGCACCGAGCCGCTGCCGGTGGTGCGCTGGCCGAAGCCGCTCCAGTCGTCGATCACCTGCAGGCCGGGCGCCTGGCGAGGGATAAAGGCCAGTTGGCCATTGCCGTGCTCATCCACCGCCAGGGTGGGAATGCGCTGGGCATACAGCGCGCCGGTGGCGTAGAACTTGCGCCCGTTGACGCGGTAGTGCTCGCCATCGCGGCTCAGCCGGGTGTTGCGATCCAGCGCGGTCCTGGTGCCGAGTTCGGCCAGGGCGTTGCCGAAGCGCTTACCGGCCAGAACTTCGCCGTAGAGGCGACGTTGCTGCGCTTCGCTGCCGTTGATGCGCAGCACTTCCAGGGCATAGAAGTGGTTCTGCGGAATCTGCCCGAGCGAGGCATCGGCCTGGGCAATGCGGGCGATGACCTTGGCCAGGGTGACGCTGGAAACGCCCGCGCCGCCAAAGGCCTTGGGCACGCTGATGGCCCAGAGGCCGGAGTGGCTGAACAGGTCCAGCTCAGCGTGCGGCAGGCGCCGTTCGCGGTCGCGTTCGGCACTGCCGGGGGCCAGAACCTCGGCCAGGGACTGGGCTACATCGAGGGCTTCGGCGTCGCTGCGAATCAGCGCCACCGTGGAAGTCAAAGGTGCGTTCATGGCTCAGATCCAAGAGTGGCGGGCGGGGTGACGTTGGTTGAGGTGCCAGGCGCCGACGGCGTGGTACTTCCAGCGCACCGGGTCGTGCAGGGTGTGGGTGCGCGCGTTGCGCCAGTGCCGGTCGAGGCCGAACTCGGCCAGGGTGGCGCGGCTGCCGGCCAGCTCCAGCAGCTTTTCGCTGGCCTGGAGGCTGATTTCGGTGGTGAGCGCCTTGGCTTCGGCCACTGCGATGGAGGCGCGGGCGGCGGCATCGGCATCGATGGCGCTTGCCGCGACTTCATCGAGCACGCGAGCGGCCTTGTGCAGCAGGGCTTCGGCAGCGTGCAGTTCGATCTGCAGGCGGCCGACATCGGCGATCACGTAGGGATCATCGCCGGCACGCTCGACCTTGGCGTCGATCCACGGGCGAGCCTTGTGCCGCACGAAGTCGAGCGTGTCGCGCAGCGCGCCGTCGGCGATGCCCAGATCGATGGCGGCCTGGATCAACTGGGAGAAGGCGCCCTGGATGCTCGGCTTGTTGGCCAGCGGCCAGAGCGGGATCAGGTTGTTCTCGTCCACCTCCACGTCATTCAGCAACACGGTGCCGCTGGCGGTGGTGCGCTGGCCGAAGCCGGACCAGTCGTTGACGATGCGCAATCCGGCGCGCCCGCGCTGGATAAAGGCCAGCCAGGGCCGGCCCTGTTCGTCCAGCGCCTTGCTGGCGACCCAGTGGGCGAAGAGGGCGCCGGTGGAGTAGAACTTCTCGCCGCTGAACAGCCAGCGGCCATCGCGCTGCACCAGGCGTGCCTGGATGTCCAGGGTGTGCTTGCTGCCCCGTTCGGGGCCGCCGTTGCCGATGCGCCAGCCAGCCAGCACGCTGGCGAACAGGCGCTGCTGTTGTTCCTCGCTGGCGGCCGCCTGCAGGACGCCGAGCAGGCCGAACTGGTTCTGCGGAATCTGCCCCAGGGCCGGGTCGACCGCGGAGATGATGCGAAACACCTCGGCGATGGTCACATGGGACAGCTGCGGGCCACCGAAGGCGCGCGGCACGGCGATGCTGCCGAGGCCGCTGGCGGTGAAGCGTTCCACCAGTTCCCAGGGCAGGCGGCGCTCGCGGTCGCGCTGGATGACTTCCAGCTGCGCCGCTTCTGCCAGTGCATGTGCAGCCTGCAGGGCTTCGGCGTCGGTGCTGAGAATTGCGGCGGGGAACAGCGAAGGGGCGACGTCCTGGTCGCTGTCCTCAAGGGTAATCGGACTGGTCATGCAAACCTCATCTTGTGGATGTGCCGCAACGGCACCGAGATGAGGGCGCAACGGAGCGGCGGGAAAATCGAGGCTCCGGTGGTCCGGTTTTTATACCCTAGAAGATTTAAAAATATCTGTTAAATATGCTTTAGGAATATGCATGTGCCTGGAAGTTGGATCGACCCTTTCCAGGCACGCTGCAAGCCGGTCCGTCCTCGCCTTTTCGCTGCTTGCAATCCGGCCTGCGCCTGTTGCGACGATTACCGCGACTCGTTGCGCAAGTGCAGCAGGCCCCAGCCGAGCAGCAGGACCACCGCCGTTGCGGTCATCAGCCTGGGCATCTGGCTGTCGCCGGCCGGTTCGCGCCAGCCGCCGTCGATGCGTCTTTCTCCAGACGGCGGATGGAAGAGGTTGCCGCTGGAAGGTCGGGCGCGCTGTCCCCGCTTCAGGGCTCGTCCGACGATCAGTCCGGAAAGCTGGGTGAAACCAGGCACCAGGAAATGGGCGAGCCGCAGCAGGGTGGCCGTGCTGCCCACCGTTTTGCTGGCTCTGGGCTTGAGCACGACTTCGATCATGGCTTCGGCGACCAGGCGCGGATCGTAGCGCGGCGGTGGCGGGGTCAGTGCCCGGCCGGTGAAGTTGCCGCCATCGCGAAAGCCAGGGGTATCCATCACGGCTGGGTAAAGATCGCAGACGTGAATGTTCGGCCAGGGCGTGAGTTCGCCACGCAGCGCTTCCGTCAATCCGCGCAGTCCGTACTTGGCCGCGGAATAGGCCGCGGCGTAGGGTTGGGCGACCCAGCTGCCGAGCGACAGGGTGTTGATCAATACGCCTGATTTCTGCGCTTTGAAATACGGCAGCACGACGTAGGCGCCGCGCAGGTAACCGAGCAGGTCGGTCTGCACGACCTGTTCGTGAGCAGCCAGCGGCGTGTCCTCGAAGCGGCCAACGGCGCCGACGCCGGCGTTGTTCACCCAGACATCGATACGCCCGGCGCCGAAGTCTGCCGCCTGCTTGGCCAGGTGCTCCATGGCCTGGTTGCGAGTGACGTCCGTGGGCACTGCCAGCGCCTGCGCGCCAAGCTGCTCGCACTCCCTGACCACGGCGGCAAGGGCTTGGGCATCGCGAGCGGCGAGCACCAGGCGTGCCCCGTGGCGGGCGAATTCATGGGCGGCGCAACGGCCAATGCCGCTCGATGCACCGGTGATCACCACGAGCGAGTCGTTCAGTTGAGCTGTAGCCATCGGGCCCTCCGCAATCGTTGGTAAAGCGCTGCCTGCCGCCATGGCTTGCGCTCTATCGGCACGGCTCGCGTTGCGTAGCCCGGCGGCTGATATGCAGGTATGACGAAAATAAAAAGGAGGCCCTGAGCGGGCCTCCCTGAGGCTGCCTATTGACGGCCGCCACCGTGGCTGTTTTGGCCACCCTTGCGTCCCGCCTCGGAGGCTTTTTCCCGGTCATTGGCGAAGTTGCCGCCGCTGGCCTTGCCGCCTTTCTTGCCGGCCTCGGAGGCCTTCTCACGATCATTTGCAAAGTTGCCTGGGTTGTTGCTGTTGCTATTGGTCATCTGGAATCTCCCGATGCGCAGAGGCGAGATTGCCCCTGTTACTCAATGGAGAAACAAGCCGCGCTGGGCGTTCACACTATTTCTCTGCCGCCGATTGCTGCGGCTGACGAACGGCTGGGCGGACCCTTGGCAAGCGTATCGGAGCCCGGGCTCACCGCGCCGGCTGGCTTCGCGCACGCCTGGAAAAGCGCCTGAACCCGAGCCGATTGCGCCGAGTCCACTGCAGACATCGCCTCGCGTCAGCGCTCGTGCTACGCGAGAGCTACCGGTCAATTCTTCACTGGAGAACGATCATGCATAACGCTCGTTTCGAATCCTGCATCAAGGCCTGCCTGGACTGTGCGGTGGCCTGCGACCATTGTTTCGGCGCCTGCCTGGGCGAATCAGAGGTGCAGATGATGGCGCGCTGCATACGCCTGGACCGCGAATGCTCGGAAATCTGCCGGCTCGCCGCGTCGCTGATGGCCAGCGGCAGTGACTCGGCAAGCGCAATCTGCAAGGTCTGCGCGGACATCTGCAGGCAGTGTGGGGAGGAGTGTGGCAAGCACGAGGCCGAGCATTGCCAGCAGTGTGCCAAGGCCTGCATGCACTGCGCCGAACAGTGCAGCCAGATGGCCGCCTGACGCCTCGCACATGAGCGCTGCGGCCGTCGGTCGCCGCGCTCCGTGGCAATCGCCGTGATCGCTGGTCAGCGACTGGCGTCAGGCGAGGGTGACGCTCAGATCAGCAGCAAGGCCAGCAGGACCGCGCAGATGCCCAGCACCGCGACCACCCGGCTGGCGCTCAATGTCCAGGCGTGCTTTCGCGCGTTGCGGGTAAAGCGCCCACGTACCTCGTGCAGACCGTTCACGGGTTCGAACAGGTTTCCGGCTTCGGGCTCCGCCTGGGTATCGTCCACCATCTGCCCGGACCACGCGGCACGTGCCATGAGCCGATCGAGCAAGCCGGGAAACAGCAGGGTGCCGATGATCGCCTTGAAGGTGGGCGTGCCGACCCAGAGCTCTCTTGGCGGCGCGCTGGCGACGCTGAGAATCGCCCGTGCGGCGACCTCGGGGTCATGTATCGGAGGCACGGGCTGCACCCGCTTGCCCAGCTTGTTGCGGGCCCAGTCGAATTGCGGCGTGTTGATCGCTGGCAGCTGAACCATGCAGAGCTTGATGCTGCTGCCCTGGTGGATGAGTTCGCAGCGCAGCGAGTCGGTAAAGCCCCGTATCGCAAACTTCGCCCCGCAGTAGGCCGATTGCAGGGGAATCGCGCGGTAGGCGAGCGCCGAGCCGACCTGGATGATCACGCCGCGATTGCGTGGCCGCATCAGCGCGAGCGCCGCCAGCGTGCCATGCACCGTGCCCAGATAGGTCACCTCGGTGACTCGCCTGATTTCGTCCGGCATCAGCTGCTCCACTGCAGCGAACACCGTCACCATCGCCGAGTTGATCCAGACATCGACGGGGCCGAGTTCGGCTTCGAAACGTTGCCCGGCCAGGGTGAGCGCCTGCGCATCGGCCACATCCACGCTGACCGCCAGGGTGGGCACGCCATAGGCCTGCAGCTCCTCTTCGGTCAGCGCCAGGCCCTCGTCGCTACGGGCGAGCAGACCGATGGCATAACCGGCGGCGGCGAAAGCATGGGCAGTGGCGCGCCCCACGCCTGCGCTGGCGCCGCAGATCACCACGACGCAATGGTCGACTTTGTTCATTCGCTTAGCCTCGCAAATACTCGAGAAGTAGAGGCGTTCGGCGAGCCGGGGTTCAACCCCAAGTACCCGGGCAGTGGACCCGATGTCCAGGCGCGGCCACTGCGTGAGCCGAACGACGATGCAACTCATCGCTCCAGGCAGGCCTCCAAGGCAGAGACAGGGCACTCGGCCAGCCGGCAGGGTACGCCCGGGCTTTGCTGCGAATCATCCGCGGAGCAGGGCGGCGCCATGCTGCCGTGCCGCGTGCGCCGAAGGGAGGCATCCATGCAACAGCTCTACCTGGGGCTCATGGCCGCGACGGCCATCGTTCTGCTGCTGGGGCTGCTGTCGCGCCCGCTGAAGCGCTATGGCCTGGCAGCTCCCTTTCTTGCCCTGCTGGGCGGGGTACTGCTTGGTCCGCAAATGCTCGGCCTGTTGCAGCCGGATGGCTGGGGCCGCACGCAGCTGCTGCTGGAGAAGGCGGCCCAATTGAGTTTGGCGATAGGTCTGATGAGCGTGGCGCTGCGCCTGCCGGCCGGCTACATACCGCAGCACTGGCGCTCGCTGGCGGTGCTGGTGGGCCTGGCTCTGCCGTTGATGTGCCTAAGCGCAGCGCTGCCGCTGTACTGGCTGTTCGATCTTTCGCCTCTGCTGGCACTGCTGATCGGCGCCGTGGTCTGTCCCACCGACCCCATCGTGGCCACCTCGGTGGTGACGGGCGAGATCGCCGAGCGCGATCTGGATGAACCTCTCCGTAATCTGATCTCTGCCGAGTCGGGGCTGAACGACGGGCTGGCCTTGCCGCTGGTAATGCTGCCGCTGCTGTTGCTTGGCCTGTCGCCGCTCGAGGCTGGCCGGCAGTGGCTGGTGACGGTGGTGCTGTGGGAGATCGGCGGTGCCGTGCTGTTCGGCCTGCTGCTCGGTTTGCTCGCCGGCCGGCTGCTGCGCCTGGCCGAACGCATGCGCTTCATCGAACAGCCCTCGTTCATGAGCTACACGGTGGCGCTGTCGCTGCTGGCACTGGCCGGAGCGGAGCTGCTGCATACCGACGGAGTTCTCGCGGTGTTCGTCGCCGGGCTGGCCTTCGATCAGATGGTCGGCGGCAAGGAGCGCGCGGAGGAGGAGCGGGTGCAGGCGGCGATGGACCAGTTCTTCACCCTGCCGATCTTCATGCTGCTCGGCGTCGTGCTGCCCTGGGCCGAATGGCTGGCCCTGGGCTGGCCGGCCGTGGCGCTGGTGCTGGCCGTATTGCTGCTGCGCCGGCTGCCGGCCCTGTTGGTGCTGCGGCCGCTGCTACCGGCGCTGCAGCGGCGGCGCGACCTGCTGTTCGCCGGCTGGTTCGGCCCCATCGGCATCGCCGCACTGCTGTACGCCTCGCTGGCCAGCGAACGCAGCGGCGAGCCGCTGGTCTGGCAGCTCGGCAGCCTGCTGATCTGCGCCTCGGTGGTGGCTCACGGTCTGACCGCGACGCCCTTTACCCGCCTGTATGGATACTGCCGACGCGCCAGCCGCGAGTAGGGTCAGTTGTCCTTGCGCTTGCCTGGCAGCAGAGCGCCGAACAGCTGCTTGGCGGTCTGCGCGAGGATGCCGCGCTGGTCGGGGTCGCCCTGCAGCAGGGTGGAGGCGAACTGCTTGGCCTGCTCCAGGCTGATGTGCGGCGGCAACGGCGGCACGTCCGGGTCGGTGCGAAATTCCAGCAGCACCGGACGCTCGGCGGCCAGCGCCTGCTCCCAGGCGGGGGCGACATCCTCCTCGCGCTCGATCAACACGCCGGTCAGGCCGATGGAGTTGGCGAAGGCGTGGTAGGGCACATCGGGGATGTCCTGAGAGGCCTCGAACTTCGGGTCGCCCTCCATCACCCGTTGTTCCCAGGTGACCTGGTTGAGGTCCTGATTGTTGAACACCGCCAGCACCCACTGCGGGTTTGCCCATTCGTGCCAGTACTTGGCCACGGTGATCAGCTCGGCCAGATTGCTCATCTGCATGGCGCCGTCACCCACCAGGCCGACCACCGGGCGATCCGGATGGGCGAACTTGGCGGCGATGGCATAGGGCACCGCCGCGCCCATCGAGGCCAGGCCGCCGGACAGCGAGCAGCTCATGCCGCGACGGATCTTCAGATCGCGGGCATACCAGTTGGCGCAGGAGCCGGAGTCACAGGTGACGATGGCGCGCTCCGGCAGGCGCGGTGACAGCTCGTAGACCACCCGCTGCGGATTGATCGGCTTGGCCGAGACCATGGCGCGTTTTTCCAGGGTCCGGTCCCAGTCGCTGCGCCAGTCCTCGATGGTGGCGCGCCAGCTGCGCTCCTGCTTGTCCTCCAGCAGCGGCAGCAGGGCGCGCAGGGTTTCGGCGGCATCGCCGACCAGGTTGACCTCCATCGGATAGCGCAGGCTGAGCATGTCCGGCTGGATGTCGATCTGCACGCCACGGGCCTTGCCCTCCTGGGGCAGGAACTCGGAGTAGGGGAAACCCGAGCCGATCATCAGCAGGGTGTCGCATTCCTCCATCATCTTGTAGCTCGGCACCGTGCCCAGCAGACCGATGGAGCCGGTGACCCAGGGCAGGTCGTCGGGCAGCACGGCCTTGCCCAGCAGCGCCTTGGCCACCCCGGCGCCAAGCTTCTGCGCCACCTCGAACACCTCATCGCCGGCATTCAGCGCCCCGGCGCCGACCAGTATGGCGACCTTCTTGCCGCTGTTGAGCACCTCGGCGGCGCGTTGCAGATCCTCCTCATAGGGCACCACCCGTGGCCGGCTGTAGCCGATGCCGCTGTGCACGGTGCCGTGCTTGTGCTGCGGCTCCGTGTACTCGGCTTCCTGCAGGTCGTTGGGCAGGATGATCGCGGTCACCCGTCGCTCGCCGATGGCGGTGCGGATCGCCCGGTCGACCAGGTGGCGCACCTGCGCCGGCGCGCTGGCCTGCTGGACGAAGGCGCCGGCGACGTCCTTGAACACCGACACCAGATCCAGTTCCTGCTGGTAATGCCCACCGAGCGCGGTGCGCGCCTGCTGGCCGGTGATGGCGAGCACCGGCATATGGTCCATGCGCGCATCGTACAGGCCGGTCAGCAGGTGGGTGGCTCCCGGCCCGGAGGTGGCGATGCAGACTCCCAGCTGGCCGGAGAACTTGGCATCCGCGGCGGCCATGAAGGCGGCCATTTCCTCGTGGCGCGCCTGGATGAACCTGATCTTGCCGTCCGCCCGGTTGAGCGCGCCGAACACGCCGTTGATGCCATCTCCGGGATAGCCGTAGATGCGCCGTACGCCCCACTGATAGAGCCGCTCGACGATGAAATCTCCGACTGTCATGGCCATGGGAACCCTCCGTTACGATCAGACTGTGGGCCAGACAGGGCGGACGCCTGAGCGTCGGAGGCGACGATCTATGCCGCCCGCCCTGCATGACCGCTGGAATAGGGTGGACGTGAGGAGGCGCCGGGAAGTTTCTACTGATTGACCTGTGGTCATGCAGCGAAGGCGCAGGCGGCGAGCGATGCGGCGCCAGGCTGGTCGCGGCGCCGGCTGTCATCATTCCTTCGCAACTCCTTCACATGACTGCCACCGCGCTTCGTTGCAATCGCTGCAACCGCCAGGAGGATGCAGCGATGCAGATATGCGTGATCGGGGCTGGATACGTGGGTTTGGTGACGGCGACCTGCTTTGCCGAAATGGGCAATCAGGTGGTTTGCGTCGAGCGCGACCCGCAGCGCGTCGCGCGTCTTGCCCAGGGCGAGGTGCCGATCTACGAGCCGGGGCTGGAAAGCATGCTGCGGGCGCAGCTGGCCAGCGGGCAGCTCAGCTTCAGTGCCCAGCTCAAGAGCGGCATTCGCCGCGCCGAGATCATCTTCATCGCCGTGGGTACGCCCAGCGGCGAGGATGGTTCGGCCGACCTGTCGCATGTGCTGGCGGTCGCCGACGAGCTGGGCGAGCGCCTGGAGCGCAGCTGCCTGGTGGTGGACAAATCCACCGTCCCGGTGGGCACCGCCGAGCGCGTGGCGCAGCGTATCAATGCCGGCCTGGCGCGACGAGACGTACGCGGGCGGGTCACCGTGGCGAGCAACCCGGAGTTTCTCAAGGAAGGTTCGGCCGTGGATGACTTCATGCGCCCCGACCGGGTGATCGTCGGTTGCGACGACGAGCGTGGGCGCGAGCTGCTGCGCAGGCTGTACGCGCCTTTTCTGCGCAACCACGACCGCCTGCTGTGCATGGGCGTGCGTGCCGCCGAATTCAGCAAGTACGCGGCCAACGCCTTCCTCGCCACCAAGATCTCCTTCATCAACGAGATGGCGGGTATCTGTGCGCGGCTGGGTGTGGATATCGAGGAAGTCCGCCGCGGCATCGGCAGCGACCGACGCATCGGCACGCACTTCATCTACGCCGGCTGTGGCTATGGCGGCTCGTGCTTCCCCAAGGACGTGAAGGCCCTGATTCGCACCGCCGAGCACGAGGGCATCGAGCCGGGCATCCTGCGCGCGGTCGAGGCGCGCAATGCGCTGCAGAAGACGCTGCTGTTCCAGGCCCTGCGCGAGCATTTCAACGGCCACCTGCATGGCCGTGTGGTCGCGCTCTGGGGGCTGGCCTTCAAGCCCGGCACCGACGATCTGCGCGAAGCGCCCAGCCTGGTGTTGCTTGAGGCCCTGCTCAATGCCGGGGCCAAGGTGCAGGCCTGCGATCCGGCGGCCAATGCCGGAGTCGCCGCGCGCCATGGGCAGGCGATCGAGAGCGGGCAGCTGGTACTCAGCGAATCGCCGTATGCGGTCTGCCAGGGCGCCGATGCGCTGGTGCTGGTCACCGAGTGGAAGCAGTTCCGCCAGCCCGACTTCGCGCGCATCCGTGGGGCGATGCGCATGCCCGTGGTGTTCGACGGGCGCAATATCTATGACGCCGATCAGCTGGTCGAGCTGGGTTTTCTCTATCGTGGCATCGGCCGGCCCGCTGTGGGCAGTTGTAAGGCTAGCGCGGCTTGATAGACTGAGCGCGTTTTTTCCACTACCCCCATCAGGGAACCCCATGATCAAGAAATGCCTGTTTCCCGCTGCCGGTTACGGCACCCGCTTCCTGCCGGCTACCAAGGCCATGCCCAAGGAAATGTTGCCGGTGGTGAACAAGCCGCTGATCCAGTACGGCGTCGAGGAAGCCCTGGAAGCGGGGCTGAACGAGATCGCCATCGTCACCGGCCGCGGCAAGCGTGCCCTGGAAGACCATTTCGACGTGAGCTACGAGCTCGAACACCAGATCAAGGGCACCGACAAGGAGAAGTACCTGGTCGGCATCCGTCGTCTGATCGACGAGTGCTCCTTCGCCTACACCCGTCAGGTGGAGATGAAGGGCCTGGGCCATGCCATTCTCTGCGGCCAGCCGCTGATCGGCGACGAGCCCTTCGCCGTGGTGCTGGCGGACGACCTGTGCCTGAACCTGCAAGGCGATAGCGTGCTGGCGCAGATGGTCAAGCTGTACAACCAGTTCCGCTGCTCCATCGTGGCGATCCAGGAAGTGCCGCGCGAGGAAACCTCCAAGTACGGCGTGATCGCCGGCGAGATGATCCGCGACGACATCTACCGCGTCAGCCACATGGTGGAGAAGCCCAAGCCGGAGGATGCTCCCTCGAACCTGGCGATCATCGGCCGCTACATCCTCACCCCGGACATCTTCGACCTGATCCGCGATACCCCGCCGGGCAAGGGCGGCGAGATCCAGATCACCGACGCGCTGATGCGCCAGGCCCAGCAGGGCTGCGTGATGGCGTACAAGTTCAAGGGGCAGCGTTTCGACTGCGGCAGCGCCGAGGGCTACATCGACGCCACCAACTTCTGCTTCGAGAACCTGTACAAGACCGGCAAGGCCTATTGAGCCTTCGCCACCCGCTGCGCACGGCTGTCTGAGCGGTGCGCAGCGAGCGCTGCAAGACGCCACCTGCCGGTGGTCTTGCATTTCAGGGGATCGGCATCTGTTCCGAACCCGGCCCCAGCGGCTGGCCGAAGCTGAATTCCACGTAGTTGCCGGCAGGATCGCGCAGGCCGCAGTAGTAGCCGACCGGGTAGGGTTCGTCGTGCGGCGGCCAGATCAGGCAACCGTCTTGCGCGGCCATGGCCGCGACGCGATCGACTTCCTCGCGACTGGCCAGGGCGAAGCCGAAGTGGCTGTAGTCGTCGCTCGCCAGGTGCCGGTCCTGGCCGCCGGGCATGATGACGAAGATGAACTGGTGCTCCTTGCCCGGCTCGGCCATCCAGACGATGCGCGTGCCCTTGCCGGGGCGCTGGTGGATCACCTGCATGCCGCAGTAGCGCTGGTAGAAGGCGATGCAGGCATCCAGATCGGGTACGTGCAGCGCCAGGTGAGTCAGGGTCGGGCGCATGAGGCTATCCTCCTGGTGTCAGCTTAGCCGCTGGCTTTCGGGTATGCTGGCGGCCTGTTCAAGGAGGCCGCAGATGAGTTACGACTTCGACCTGTTCGTTATCGGTGCCGGTTCCGGCGGTGTGCGTGCGGCGCGTTTCGCCGCCGGTTATGGCGCGCGCGTGGCGGTTGCCGAAAGCCGCTACCTGGGCGGTACCTGCGTCAACGTTGGCTGCGTGCCGAAAAAGCTGCTGGTGTACGGCGCGCATTTCTCCGAAGACTTCGAGCAGGCCGCCGGCTTCGGTTGGTCGCTGGGCGAGGCCAGCTTCGACTGGCCGACGCTGATCGCCAACAAGAACCGCGAAATCCAGCGCCTCAACGGCATCTACCGCAATCTGTTGACCAACAGCGGCGTGACTCTGTTCGAAGGGCATGCTCGGATTGTCGATGCCCACACGGTGGAAGTGAACGGCCAACGTCACAGCGCCGAACGCATCCTGATCGCCACCGGTGGCTGGCCGCAGATTCCCGACATCCCCGGTCGCGAGCATGCCATCAGTTCCAACGAGGCGTTCTTCCTCGAGCAACTGCCCAAGCGCGTGCTGGTGGTGGGCGGTGGCTATATCGCGGTGGAGTTCGCCTCGATCTTCCACGGCCTGGGCGCCCAGACCTCGCTCTTGTATCGCGGCGAGCTGTTCCTGCGTGGTTTCGATGGCGCGGTGCGCGAGCACCTGCGCGACGAACTGAGCAAGAAGGGCCTGGACCTGCAGTTCAACGCCGACATCGCCCGCATCGAAAAACGCGTCGATGGCAGCCTGGCTGCCACGCTCAAGGACGGCCGCGTGCTGGAAGCCGACTGCGTGTTCTACGCCACCGGACGGCGGCCGATGCTGGACAACCTCGGCCTGGAGAACGTCGAGGTCAAGCTGGACAAGCGCGGCTACATCGAGGTGGACGAGCTGTTCCAGACCTCCACGCCATCGATTCTCGCCCTCGGCGATGTGATCGGCCGCGTGCAGTTGACCCCGGTGGCCCTCGCCGAAGGCATGGCCGTGGCGCGCCGCCTGTTCAAGCCGGAGGAGTACCGGCCGCTGGACTACCGGATGATCCCCACCGCCGTGTTCAGCCTGCCGAATATCGGCACCGTGGGCCTGAGCGAAGAGCAGGCCATCGAAGACGGGCACAAGGTGAAGATCTTCGAGAGTCGCTTCCGCCCGATGAAGCAGACTCTCACCGAATGCCAGGAGCGCACCCTGATGAAGCTGGTGGTCGATGCCGACAGCGATCGCGTGCTGGGCTGCCACATGGTCGGCCCGGAGGCGGGCGAGATCATCCAGGGCCTGGCCATCGCGCTCAAGGCCGGTGCCACCAAGCAGGTGTTCGACGAAACCATCGGCGTGCACCCGAGCGCGGCCGAAGAGTTCGTCACCCTGCGTACGCCGGTCAGCCGCTGAGAAACGCATGGAAAAGCTGTTCTATGTTGCCGACCTGTTCGGCGTGGCGGTGTTCGCCATCACTGGCGCGCTGATGGCCGGGCGCAAATCCATGGACCTGTTCGGCGTGCTGGTCATGGCCATCGTCACCGCCCTTGGTGGCGGTACCCTGCGCGACCTGATCCTGGACAACCACCCGGTCAGCTGGATTCGTGACGACACCTACATCCTGGTGGCCTCGCTGGCAGCGCTGGGCACGGTGGTCTGGGTGCGCATGACCCGGCCGATTCACGAGAAGGGGCTGCTGATCGCCGACGCCTTCGGCCTGGCCGTGTTTACCGTCTACGGCACCGAACTGGCGCTGCAGCACGACACGCCGATCAGCACCGCGGTGATCATGGGCGTGATGACCGGCGTGGTCGGCGGGGTGATTCGCGACGTGCTGTGCAACGAGATCCCGCTGATCTTCCAGAAGGAAATCTATGCCACCGCCTGCATTGCCGGGGCGCTGACCTTCATCGGCCTGCGCGCGCTGGATACGCCGCACTGGCTGGATACCGGCGCGGCCATGCTGGTGGTGCTGGGCGCGCGCCTGGCGGCGATCCACTGGCATCTGGGATTGCCGCGCTTTCACCTGCTGGACAGGCATTGAAGATGATCGAGCGACTGGACCATCTGGTGCTGACCGTGGCCGATATCGAGGCCACCGTGGCCTTCTACGAACGGGTGCTGGGCATGCGCCACGAGCGTTTCGGGGCCGGGCGCAGAGCCCTGGTGTTCGGCCGGCAGAAGTTCAACCTGCACCAGGCTGGCCGCGAGTTCGAGCCCAAGGCCGCCAGACCGACGCCGGGCGCCATCGACCTGTGCCTGATCACCGACTGGCCGATGCCCCGGGTGCTTGCGCATCTGGCCGAGCAGGGCGTGGAGGTGGAGGAGGGGCCGGTGGCGCGCACCGGCGCCATCGGGCCGATCGAGTCGGTGTACTTCCGCGACCCGGACGGCAACCTGATCGAGGTCAGCCGCTACCCGTAGCCCGCACCAGGGTCTTCCTCACGTCTTGCCAGCGCGGCTCTGTTCCAGGTTTTGCCGCAATTGCCGTGCATCGTAGGGCGCGCGGACCTTCACGTCGTTGTCGAAGTAGCAGTACAGGTCGCGCGGCTTGCGCGGCGGGCGATGGCGGCTGTCGATCAGCTGCGCGTCGTCTGGCTGGTCTCCGGCCGTCCAGGCCTCGATGCGTGCCTGCCAGCGCCGCAGCGCCTCGTCCGAATAGCCGCTGACGTAGAGCTGGGCGTCGCCGTGCAGGCGCAGGTAGAGGAAATCGGCGGTGACGTCCTCGAGGTAGGGCCACTTGCCGGCGGTATCGGCGACCACCAGCGCCACGTTGTATCGGCGCAGCAGGTCCACGAAGGCCTGGCAGCGGAAGCTGTCGTTGCGAATCTCCACCGCATGGCGCAGCGCTCGGCCCGACAGGGCATCCAGATAACCGGTGACATGCAGACGGGCGTCGGCATGGCGGGCGAGCCGTCGCCCCTGATCGGTATCGCCGGGCAGCTGCGCGAGGAAGTCGCCGAACTGCTTTTCGTCGAAGCGAAAACTGGGCGGGAACTGCCAGAGTATCGGCCCGAGTTTCTCCTTCAGCGACAGCGGGCCGGAGGCGAAGAAGTTGGCCAGCGGCTGCTCGATGTCGTCGAGCCGGCGCACATGGGTGATGAAGCGCGGCGCCTTGACGCTGAAGACGAAATCCTCCGGCGTCTCGGCGTACCAGCCGGCATAGCGCTGCGGGCTCTGCAGGCCATAGAACGAACCGTTGATCTCGATGCTGTTGACCTCGCGCGAGGCGAATTCCAGCTCGCGACGCTGGACCAGGCCCTTGGGATAGAAGTCGCCGCGCCAGGGCGCATAGCGCCACCCGGAAATGCCGATGCGCACATCACTCATGCAAACCCTCCTGCTTGCGTCGCACAGGTGTCGACTCTATTTCCTACCCTGGCGCCGGCAGGAAGTTCAGGCTTTCTGGCGCGTTGCGCCGAGCACGCGAGCTGAACGATTCGCCGATAGCGGTCTCAGAAAATCATGGATGCCCCCAGACAGCCGACCGAGGTAGCCCCATGAGCACCCCCTGTACCGAAGGTTTCGCGCGCCAGGCGATATCCCTGACGCTGAACGGCAGCCCCTGCCAGGTCGAGGTCCAGCCCTGGATCACTGCGCTCGATCTGCTGCGCGAGCGGCTCGATCTGATCGGCACCAAGAAGGGCTGCGACCACGGTCAATGCGGGGCCTGCACCGTGCTCCTCGACGGTCGCCGGGTCAATGCCTGCCTGCTGCTGGCGGTGATGCTCGACGGCCATGAACTGACCACCATCGAAGGCCTGGCTGCAGACGGTGAACTGCACCCGATGCAGCGCGCCTTCATCCGGCACGATGCCTTCCAATGCGGCTACTGCACGCCGGGGCAGATCTGCTCGGCGGTGGGCCTGGCCGGCGAGGGCAGGCTGGAGGGCGCCGCCGACCTGCGTGAACGCATGAGCGGCAACCTGTGCCGCTGTGGGGCCTACAGCAATATCCTGGCGGCCATCGAAGAGGCCTTGCCCGCCTGTGAATCGGAGGTGCGCTCATGACGCCCTTCGCCTACAGCAAGCCCCGGCAGATCGAGGAGGCCTTGCGCCTGGCCGGCCCGGACAGCCTGTTCATCGCCGGCGGCACCAACCTGGTCGACCTGATGAAGGAGAACCTGCTGCGCCCGGCGCGGCTGATCGATATCAACGCGCTGCCCCTGCGCGAGGTGCAGACCACGGCGGACGGCGGGCTGCGCATCGGCGCGCTGGTCAGCAACGCCGACCTGGCCTGGCACCCCGAGGTGGAGCGGCGCTATCCGCTGCTGAGCCAGGCCCTGTTGTCGGGCGCTTCGCCGCAGCTGCGCAACATGGCCAGCGCTGGCGGCAACCTGCTGCAGCGCACCCGCTGCCACTATTTCTACGACAGCCAGACGCCCTGCAACAAACGCGAGCCCGGCAGCGGCTGCCCGGCGCGCGATGGTCTCAATCGCAACCACGCGCTGTTCGGTGCCAGCGAGCACTGCGTCGCGGTGCATCCGTCCGACTTCTGCGTGGCCCTGGCGGCCCTGGAAGCGCGGGTGATAGTCGCCGGCCGCCAGGGCGAGCGGAGCCTGGCATTCGCCGACTTTCACCGGCTGCCCGGCGATGCCCCGCAGCGCGACACCGTACTGGAGGCTGGGGAGCTGATCCTGGCCATCGAACTGCCTGCCGAGAGCTTCGCTGCGCACAGTGCCTATCTCAAGGTGCGTGACCGGGCCTCGTTCGCCTTCGCCCTGGTGTCGGTGGCGGCCGCGTTGCAGCTCGATGCCGCAGGCCGTATCCGGGCCGCGCGCCTGGCGCTGGGCGGCGTGGCGCACAAGCCATGGCGACGCGCCGAGGTCGAAGCGCTGCTGGTGGGCCAGGCGCCGGTCGAGGCGAGCTTCCGGGCCGCCGCCGAACGCCTGCTGCAGGGCGCCCAGCCGCTGCAACACAACGCTTTCAAGGTGGAGCTGCTGCGCCACGCAGTGGTTCGTGCACTGAGCCAGGCCGCCGAAGGAGTACGCGCATGAATTCGTCCAGCATCGGCCAGCCGCTCGACCGCGTCGACGGCGTGGCCAAAGTCACCGGCCAGGCGCGCTATGCGGCCGAGTATCCCGTCGACGGCCTGTTGCACGGCAGCGTGGTGTGCAGTGCGATTGCCCGTGGCCGCGTTCGTGCGATCGACGCTTCGGCGGCTCTTGCGCTACCGGGCGTGGTCTGGGTGCTGACCCACGAGAACCGCCCAGCCATGGCCGGTGACGACGAGAGCTACGAGGACGAGGATGCGGCGGACGGTTCGCCGTTTCGCCCGCTGTTCGATGCGCGGGTGCGCTACAGCGGCCAGCCGCTGGCCCTGGTGCTGGCCGACAGCCTGGAACTGGCGCGCCACGCCGCCTCGCTGGTGCGCGTGGACTATCAGCCCGACGAGCACGAAACCGATTTGCGCGCGGCGCTGCCGCGCGCCCATGACGCCCCGGCCGAACTGCCCGAACCACGTGGCGACGCCGAAGCGGCCATCGCCGGCGCCGAGGTGCAACTGGCGCTGGAATACGAACTGGCCAACGAGTACCACAACCCCATGGAACCGCACGCCTCGACGGTGATCTACCAGCCAGGCGGCGACCTGCTGGTGCATGACAAGACCCAGGGGCCGCAGAACAGTCAGCAGTACCTATGCAACGTCCTCAATCTAGAGCCTTCGCGCGTGCGGGTTCTCTCGGCCTTCGTCGGCGGCGCCTTCGGCTCCGGCCTGCGCCCGCAGTATCAGCTGCCGCTGGCGGCCATGGCGGCGCTGACGCTGCGCCGTTCGGTACGGGTGGCGCTGACCCGCCAGCAGATGTTCACCTTCGGCTACCGGCCGCGCACGGTGCAGCGTCTGCGCCTGGGGGCCTGCGCTGAGGGCAAGCTGCAGGGGCTGATCCATGAGGCCATCGGGCAGACCTCGCGCTTCGAGGACTTCACCGAACAGGTGGTGCCCTGGTCCGGCATGCTCTACCACTGCGACCACCTGCGCCTGGACTACCGCCTGACGCCGCTGGACGTCTATACGCCGCTGGACATGCGCGCCCCTGGCGCCGCCACCGGTCTGTTCGCCCTGGAGTCGGCGATGGACGAGCTGGCCTGGGCCACCGGGACGGACCCAGTGCAGCTGCGCCTGCTCAATTACAGCGAGACCGATCAGAACCAGGGCAAGCCTTACTCGAGCAAGGAATTGCGCGCCTGCTACCGGCAGGGCGCCGAAGCCTTCGGCTGGAGCCGGCGCAGCGCGCAGCCGCGCAGCATGCGCGAGGGTGAGCAGTTGATCGGCTGGGGCATGGCGACGGGCGTCTGGGAGGCCATGCAGAAGCCTGCCAGCGCGCGCGCGAGCCTCAGCGCCGACGGCCGTCTGATCGTCGCCAGCGCCACCTGCGACATTGGCCCGGGCACCGCCACCGCCATGACCCAGATCGCCGCGGACACCCTCGGCATCGATCCGGCGCGGGTGCACTTCAAACTCGGCGATTCCACCTTGCCGACGGCGCCGTTGCAGGGCGGCTCGTTCACCGTGTCATCGGTCGGCAGCGCCGTGCGCGAGGCCTGTCTGGCCCTGGCCCGGCGCCTGTGCGAAGCCGCCCGGCAACTGCCCGATGCCCCCTTCAGCGATGCCAGCCAGTTGCGCTGCATCGACGGCCGGGTGCAGCAGGGTGACGACAGCCAGCGCGCCATCGATCTGCTGGAGCTGCTGGCGCGCCACGGCAGCCTGGAAGCCGAGGTCGATGCCAAACCGGGCAAGCAGCGCGAGCAGGTCGCCAGCGCCACCCATTCGGCGGTGTTCGTCGAAGTACGGGTGGACGAAGCGCTGGGCACTGTCCGCGTCAGCCGGGTGGTCAGCGCCATCGCCGCGGGGCGGGTGGTCAACCCGAAAACCGCGCGCAGCCAGATACTCGGCGGCGTGGTCTGGGGCATCGGCATGGCCCTACAGGAAGAGGCGCTGATCGACCACCGCCTCGGTCGCTGCATGAACCACAACCTCGCGGACTATCACCTGCCGGTGCATGCCGATATCGGCGACATCGAGGTGATCTTCGTCGAGGAGGAGGACGCGCTGGTCAACGCCCTGGGCTCCAAGGGCGTCGGCGAAATCGGCATCGTCGGCGTCGCCGCCGCGGTGGCCAATGCCGTGTATCACGCCACCGGCAAGCGCATCCGGCAGTTGCCGATCACCCTCGACCGGCTGCTGCAGGGCGAGTAGGGCGGGCCGCGATCATTCGATCGCGGCGGGGTCCGTGGCATCGTCCAGGGTGCCACCGGGGCCGGAGCGTTCGGGGGAGTCGTCGCGCTTGCCATCGTTGGTCATGTTGCCATCGCGGGTGTTCACCGGCCGGCCATCCAGCGTCCGTACCTTGCCATCGGCATCACGGTAGGTCTCCAGCTCCTCCTGCGGGGCGGGATTGCCGGACGGGCTGGACACCGAGCCCCGACCACTTTCCTCGGTGCCGGCCGGCGCCTGGGCATGGGCGTGGCTGGAGAGGGCGAATGCGCTGCATAGCAGCAGTGCGAGATGTGCCTGGGACATGGTTTTCTCCTTTACGGACAAGGCGCGGTGGGTGGCGGAGAAGCCGCCCCGCAAACCGGCCTGACACTATTTCCTACCTTCAGCGCGCCAGTAAGTTCAGGTTCTGTGCGGCGGCGAAGCGCCGGAGCGCCGCCAGCGAGACGGTCACCGTTCAGTCCTCGGCGCTTTTGAATCCGGCTGCCTGGGTGTTCCATAGGGTGGCGAAGATGCCGCCCTGCAGGCACAGCTCTTCTGGCGAGCCATCCTCGACGATCTGGCCGTCCTCCAACACCAGCACGCGGTCGAAGCTGGCCAGCGTGGACAGGCGATGCGCAACGGCCAGCACCGTGCGGCCCTGCATCAGGTCGGCCAAGGCCGTCTGGATCTCGGCTTCCGAGCGGGTATCGAGCGCCGAGGTCGCCTCATCGAGCACCAGGATCGGCGCGTCCTTGAGGAAGGCGCGGGCGATGCCCAGGCGCTGGCGCTGGCCGCCGGAAAGCATAACGCCGCGTTCACCGACCAGGGTGTCGTAGCCCTGCGGCAGTTCGCGCACGAATTCGTCGCAGAAGGCGTGACGCGCGGCGGCAATGACCTCTTCGTCGCTGGCCTCGGGTCTGCCGTAGCGGATGTTCTCGCGAATGCTGCGATTGAACAGTGCGGTTTCCTGCGGCACCACGGCCATGCGCGCGCGCAGGCTGTCCTGGCTGACTTCGCTGATGTCCTGACGGTCGATCAGGATGCAGCCATGCTGCACGTCGTCGAGGCGCTGGATCAGGCTGATCAGCGTGGATTTGCCGGCCCCTGAGGCGCCGACGATGCCGACCTTCTGCCCGACCGGAATATGCAGGTTGAAGTGCTCGAATACCTTGCGCCCGTCCGGGTAGGCGAAGCACACGTCGCGAAATTCGATGTCGCCGCGCCACAGGGCCAGCTGCGGTTCGGGATCGTCCAGGCCGTGCGGCTGTACGATGATCTTCAGGGTGTCGTCGATCGAGCCGATCTGCTGCGTGGTGTCCACCAGAGCCAGCGCCAGGTCGCGCGAGCCATGCAGGATACGGAAGGTCAGGGCGCTGACCATGACCACGTCGCCGGCGGTGACGCTGCCGGCCAGCCACAGCTGGATCGCCCAGATCAGCATGCCGCCGGCCATCAGCGACAGGCAGATGTCATGGATCACCCGGGCCTTTTCCAGGTACATCCAGCTGCGCCGCTGGGCACGGGCCTCCAGGCCGATTTCCTCGGCCAGGCGCTGGCTTTCGCGGTCCCGTGCGGAGAACGCCTTGATCGTCCAGACGTTGGAGACCACGTCCACCAGCTCGCCACCGACCCGCGCGGCCTGGGCGGCGAAACGCTGGTGCTTGCTGCGGCCGCGGATACCGAAGGAGATGATCAGCACGCCGACCACCAGCACGAAGCCGATCAGCGCCCAGGCCATCTGCCCATGCACGGTGAACAGCACCACCACCGCGCCGAGGAAATCCACGCAGGGCGGCATGATCTTCCAGGCCAGGCCGCCGTAGATGGCACCGGCGGCCTGGCCGGTGGCCGAGATGCGATTGCCCAGGGCACCGGCATAGTGCTGTGCGAAGTAGCGCATGGGGTGGCCGGTCAGGTGGCGAAACAGGTCGACCCGGATGTCCACGCAACTGGCCACCACGGTACGGCAGCCCAGCCATCCGCCCAGACGCCAGAACACGTTTTCCACCACGATCAGGCCGATGAAGATGCCCAGCGGGAACCACACGTCGGCCTGCTGGCGGTCGTTGGTGGCCATCGCATCGACCAGCAGTTTCATCCCGTACTGCACGGCCACGGCGCAGCTGCCAGCGCCGGCGATCAGCAGGAACATGCCGCCGAAATGCCAGGGCCGCTTGAGCACGTAGCGCGCCAGGAAGGCGAGCGGCTTGCCCGGCAGGGCCTGCTGGGCGTCGTGGGCGCTGCTGCTCATGCCTGCCGGGCCAGTTGTCCGGCCAGCGCCTCGAACAGCGTTCGCTGGCGCTGCAGCTCCATGGCCAGAGGGGCGTGCACGGGGCGCCGGCCCAGCTCGTCGGCGAAGCCGAACAGACCTGTCGGGCAATGGCGGTCGTCGATCCAGCCGGGATAGTCGACGACCGGGTACAGGCAGATGCCTTCCAGCGGCAGGCCGCGTTGCAGGGCCAGATGCACCTGCTCGCCGACGTAGCGCAGCCAGTCGACACGCTGGTCGCCCTCGGCGCCGGTTTCGGCCACCAGGATGGGCCTGCGGTAGCGCTGGTGGACCTCGGCGAGAATGCCACTGAAGGGGCGGTAGTGCGGCTCGCCTCGCCACAGCGTATCGCCGCCGAGAAACCACTGGTTGTCGGGGTAGTAGTTGACGCCGACGATATCCAGATACTCCGGTTTGCCGCCGAGCCCCGGCCATTGCATGCCCGTGAGCATGTCCCAGGCCTGGAACTGCGACAGGCGATAGCGCTCGGCATCCTCCTGCTCGCTGGCGCGGTTGCTCCTGGCGACGACATGGATGACGGGGTCGACCTGCACGAAACGCGCTCGCGGATCGACCTCGCGGATCGCCTCGATGGCCGCGATGCTGGCGCGTATCAGCTGGTGCTTGAGCTCGTCGCCGCGGCCTGTCGCCAGGGGCGAGAAATAGCCGACTTCACCGCCGGCCCAGGCCCAGAATGACATCTCGTTGAGCGGCGAGTAGAACGGCACGCGGTCGCTGTGCTCGCGCACCAGGCGGGCCGCAGCAGCGGCGAAGCGGGCGAAGCGCTCGACGAACTGCGGGCGCCAGATATCGATGTGGTCAGGCCAGCCGTAATGGCACAGATCCCAGATGACCTGCACGCCAGCCTGTTCGGCGGCCTGCAACTGCGGCAGGAAGCTGGACCAGTCGTAATGACCGGGAGTCGCCTCGATCAGATGCCAGCGCAAACCATCCCGTGCGCTGCGCAGGCCCTGCTGACGCAGCGCCGTGTAGTCTTCGGCTGCCCAGCGCTGGTGGGCGGTGTTCTCGATCAGGTCGAGCCGCCGTCCGTCCTGTCGACGGTGGGTCGAACACTCGAAACCGCCCATGAAAAAGCTGTCGAACAGCGAAGGCACATGCATCGTCACTCCTTACCGTGCCAGATGGGTCAGTCTCTCTTCAGCCTCGGCGGGTGCCTCTTGGCTTTCCCGCTGAGCCTGCTCGATGCGCTGATACAGGGCCAGCGCCTGGCCCACGACCTGATCCATGTTGTAGTACTTGTAGGTGCCGAGACGCCCGAGAAAGGTGACCCCTGGCGTGGCGTCCGCCAGCTGCTGGTAGCGCTTGTACAGCGCGGCGTTTTCCGGTCGTGGGATAGGGTAGTAGGGATCGCCTTCGGCGGAGGGATATTCGTAGGTGATGCTGGTCTTCGGATGCGCCTGACCGGTGATGTGCTTGTACTCACTGATACGCGTGTAAGGCACGCCTTCGTCCGGGTAGTTGACCGTGCCCACCGCCTGGAAGCGCTCCTGGTCCAGGCTGCGGTGTTCGAAACGCAGCGAGCGATAGGGCAGCTTGCCGTAGCAGAAATCGAAGTACTCATCGATGGGGCCGCAGTAGATCAGCTGGTCGTGCTGGATGTCATGGCGGATTTCGCGGTAGTCGGTATTGAGCATCACCTTGATGTTCGGGTGGTCGAGCATGCGTTCGAACATCCGTGTGTAACCGTGCAGGGGAATCTGCTGGAAGCTGTCGGTGAAGTAGCGGTCATCGGTGTTGGTGCGGGTTGGGATTCGCGAGGTCACCGACTTGTCCAGCTGCGACGGATCCAGCCCCCACTGCTTGCGGGTGTAGCCGCGGAAGAACTTTTCGTACAGTTCGCGGCCGATCTGGTTGACCACCACGTCCTCGCTGGTGCGGATGTCATCGACGGGCTCGGCCCGGCTGGCCAGGTAGCGCTCGGCCTCTTCGTCGCTCTGCAGGTCCAGGCCATACAGGGCGTTGAGGGTGGTGCGGTTGATCGGAATCGGCACCTGCTGCTCATCGACCACGGCCAGCACCCGGTGCTCGTAGGGGCGCCATTGGGTGAAGCGGGACAGATAATCGACTATGCGCTGGGAATTGGTGTGAAAGATGTGCGGGCCATAGCGATGCACCAGCACACCGGCTTCGTCGTGGTGATCGTAGGCGTTGCCGGCAATGTGCGGACGGCGGTCGATCACCAGGACGCGTTTGCCCAGCCCGGCGGCCAGGCGCTCGGCGAGCACGCTGCCGGCGAAACCCGCCCCGACGATCAGGTAGTCGAAGCCGCGGCGCGGGGTATCGTTCAGGTAGCTCAAGCCAGACATTCGATCATCTCCTGCATACGGGTCTGGGTCTGATCCCAGGACATGTCGCCGAGGGTGCGGTCGGCGTTCTTCAGAAACGCTTCGCGATCGGCGGCCAGTTCGAGCGCTTTCTCGCAGGCGGCGACGAACGCCTCGGCGGTGTCGGCGATCAGCACCACGCCGCTTTCGCCGTAGCCGCGTGTCACGTCCGCCACTGGCGTGGACACCACCGGGCAGCCGCCAGCGAGGTACTCGGGGGTCTTGGTGGGGCTGATGAAGCGAGTCGACTCGTTCAGCGCGAAGGGCATCAGCGCGACGTTCCAGCCGGCGAGGTAGCCCGGCAGCTCGTCATAGGTCTTGCCGCCGAGGAAATGAATGTTCGGGCGGCGCGGCAGGGCGGCTGCATCGATCTTCACCACCGGGCCGATCATCACGAACTGCCAGTCCGGGCGTAGCGAGGCCACCTGCTCGAGCAAGGCGATGTCGAAGCGCTCGTCGATCACGCCGTAGAAGCCGAGGCGCGGCCGGCCGATGCCCGCCTGGTCCGGCGGATTGTTCTGAAAGCCCCGCGCCGTGGCGAAATGTTCGATATCCACGCTGCTTGGAAAGGGGTGAACGTTGTCATGCAAGGTGCGCTTGGCTTCCCACAGGCTGTAGCCGCCGGTGAATACCAGGTCGGCCCGCTCCAGCAACTCGCGCTCGCGCTGCAGCAGTTGCGGTGGCGCGCCTCTGAAGCCCGACAGTTCATCCATGCAGTCGTAGACGACGGTGCTGGCGTTCAGGTGCCGGGAGAATGCCAGGCTCATCGGCGTGTAGTACCAGAGCAGCAGGTCTTCCACACCGAGCCTGGCCAGGTAGTCGTCGAGCAGGGCGCGCAGCGCCTCGCTGCTCGCGTCGGCGTCGGCCTCGAGCCCGACGGGCAGGCGCGGCACCAGCACCTGCACACCTTGCTCATCCGGGCGCACCTCCAGCCAGGGCTCGGCCTCGTCGCAGGGCACCGGTTCTTCGAAGAACAGTACGTTGTACGAACGGGCGAAACGCGACATCAGGTGCTGTGGCCGCTGGTAGACGAAGCTCCAGCGCAGGTGCGACAGACACAGCAGGGTCGGGATCAGCGGGTCGAACACCACGGCCGCTTGCGACGCCTCCTGGGGTTTGGGGGATTTACCGATTGGCTGTTGAAAGGGGCCTGCCCAACTCATGTTTCCGATTCCCTTGGCTGTTGTCCAAGCAGGTCTGCCGATGCATGTACACCGCTGCCCGTGCAAGAAGTGATTCGAACAATGGACGGCCTGCTCCGCGGGGCAGTTCAACAAATCGGCTGAGCGTTGCGCTGCCGCGTGCGTTCATCTTTCTCCTTGAACTCCGGGACTCACCGCCTCGTCGGTATTTAGGACTGCGTTCCCAAACCGCCATGAAGTATCCGCCGACATGTGCATCACGGCGGCCTTCAGGCGACCCGTCGCTTAAGGAGGTGAACATGATTCTGGTCACGGGAGGTGCCGGCTACATCGGCTCTCATGCGGTGCTCGCGTTGTTGCAGGACGGCCACGACGTGCTGGTGCTGGACAATCTGTGCAACAGCTCCAGCAAATCTCTCGAGCGGGTGGCACTGATCGCCGGTCGCGCCGCGCATTTCGTCGAGGGCGACATCCGTGACCGTGGCCTGCTCGATGCGTTGTTCCGCCAGTGGCCGATCAGTGCGGTGATGCACTTCGCCGGCCTCAAGGCGGTGGGCGAGAGTGTGCAGGACCCGCTGCGCTACTACGAAACCAACGTGGCCGGCAGCATCACGCTGTGCCAGGCCATGGCAGACGCCGGTATCTTCGAGCTGGTCTTCAGTTCCTCGGCCACGGTCTATGGCGAATCGGTCAAGGTGCCGATCTCGGAGCAGTGCACCACGGGTATCCCGACCAATCCCTACGGCCAATCGAAGCTGATGGCGGAGAACGTGCTCAAGGCCCTGGCCCATTCCGACCAACGCTGGTCCATCGCCCTGTTGCGCTATTTCAATCCCATCGGCGCCCATGAGTCCGGCCTGATCGGCGAGGATCCCGACGGCATTCCCAACAATCTGCTGCCCTACATGCTGCAGGTGGCGGTCGGCCGCCGGCCGCACCTGAGCGTCTACGGTATCGACTACCCCACGCGCGATGGCAGCGGAATTCGCGACTACATCCATGTGATGGATCTGGCCGAGGGCCATTTGCGCGCGCTGCAACGGCTCTCCGCTACCAGCGGGGTGTCGATATGGAACCTGGGCACCGGTCAGGGCTACTCGGTGCTGGAGATGCTCCGCGCATTCGAGGGCGTGGTGGGGCGCAAGCTGCCCGTGCGCTTCGCGCCGCGTCGTTCCGGCGACATCGCCCAGTGCTGGGCTGACCCGAGCAAGGCTCGGCAGGAGCTGGGCTGGAAGGCCACGCGCGATCTCAAGGTCATGCTCGAGGATGCCTGGCGTTGGCAGCGCATGAACCCGCATGGCTATCAGGGGGCACCAGAAAAGGACTCGGCCGCGGCACTGGCAAGCTGATGGATCACCGTTCGGCGAGCAGTACCGTCGGCAGCGTCCGGGTGGCGGAGTACCTCAAGCGTTCAGCAGCGCGCGCTGTCGCCAGGCCGGAGCCGCGACGGGAAACAGCACCTCGGTTGGGCGAAAGCGTGCCAGACCATAGGCGGCCACCTGGCGCTGGCGCTGCTGGGCCCTAGCCAGCGCCTGGCGGTAACCCTGTTCGCTGATCGGCTGACCGAGGAAATAGCCCTTGCCGTTCTGGTAGGCGTCTTTCTCCCCTTGCCACCAGGCCTCGATCAGGTCCGGATCAGGCCAGGGCAGGTTTTCATCCTCGTCCAGCGCGACGTTGGCATCGGCCGGATCGTCATTGGGACCGGCGTCGTAGTCCGGCGTATCGCGCAGCTCCAGATCGAGCAGGGCCAGGTCGGCACCGCTGATCAGGCTGAAGGCCTCGCCGGCAACCCGCGCGTTGGGTATGTCGCGCATCTGCTGAATCAGCCAGGGAATGCTCACCGGATCGCCCAAAAGGCCGACGGCCTGGATGACCATGCGGCGTTGCTGTGGCTGCTGCATCGCCTGACGAATCCAGGCGATGCTGGTATCTCTTGACTGCCAGGCCAGCAGCACGGGCAGGGCGCGGTGCTGGAACGCGACCGCCTGTTCGGCGAACTGGCGCAGCAGCGGCAGGGCCTCCTCATCGCCCATCTGCGCCGCGGCCCAGTTGGCCCAGAAACGTGCGCCTTGGTCGGGATGCAGGCGATGGGCGCGGATGGTCGGCAGCAGATCACGCCGACGCAGTTCGCCCGCCGTACGCGCCGATTGGGCGATGACGGCCGCATCGGCATGCGCCAGCCCCGCAATCAACGCCGCCCCCGGATCACGCCGATGCATGCCGCAGGCGGCCAGGCCGATGCAGCGAAACAATGCCTCCGGCGAGGCCAGCAGCTTCTCCAGCCAGGGTTCGACTCGTGACCATTCCAACCAACCCAGTGCCGCGGACATATAACGTGCACCGTCGGGGTGGGCGCGCAGATGTTCGGCCAACCGGGTCATGGCGGAGGTATTGGCGGTTTCGAAAGCCAGCACCGTGGCTGCGAATATCTCGCCCTGGGCGTTGGGGTTGAGCTGCTCGAGCAGAGTCTCGATAGCGGCCGGGCCCGCGATGCGCAGGCCGTCCAGATGGGCTTCGATACGGTTGTCGAGGGTGCTCAGATGGTTGAGGTCGTAGTGGGGCTCGTGGACGGCCTGCCGACGTAGGTCGGAAAGGAAGGCGGCCTCCTCAAGATGCTGTTCGTGAACCGCTGCGATCAAGCCAGTCTGCTCCAATCTTGCCCATCGAAGGAGAAGATATCCTTTGCCCCGATTGACCAGAGGACACCATCTGCCTGACTCAGGTGATAGAAGCTTGTCGGGCGCTCACCTGCGAAATTGACAGGAACCAGTTGGTCCTCCCTGAGCACGTATAGCCCCTGGTAGGTTGATACGTATAGCTGGCCTTCGAACCAAGCCATATCCCATATGTCTTCCGTAAGATCCTGCTCGATAACATCCCAAGAGTCATGGCGCCCCTTGAGTAACAGGCCTCGACGACCAGCGGCATAGACGATTCCATCTCCAGCACAAAGTAGAGTGGTCAGCAACTGGTTGGTCGGGCTTACCAGCGCTTGCCAGCGCTTTCCATCGTATTTCCAGAGCTCACCATCCCAGCCGGCTGTATATATTTCATCGTCTCCATAGCCATCGATTGTTTCGAAACCCTTTACCTCCCCCGTCTCTGGACGTATCGCCTGATCCAGGCAGATCCACTGATTCTCTCCATCTCGACGATAGACCTGACGATTCATGCCTACTGCGTAGGTCCGTCCGGCAATAGTGCGAACCTTGCGCATAGCCCCACGGATACCCGGGGCGCCCTGAGGTGTGCTGATAGTCTCGAGGCTTTGCTGACCGCTACCGAATAGCTTTATCTGACCCGCCGGAGAAAGGGCCAGCATCTGCTCAAGTGGGTGTTTGGTTATTGTCATGGATATGGTGAACCAAGGCTGGATCTCCACATAACCGAGCTGCCCTTTGTTAAATCCGTAGAAATGACTATGGGCGATACTTTTGTCGACCTGATCATCCTGACTGGCAAAGTAGCCCAAGTTGCGGTGACGGATCGCGCCGGTCACGAAGGTGTTCGTCAGTCTCAGCTCAGTGTTCATGCTCACTCCATTGACATTGCGGTTGTATTGCTTGCTGCCAGTTTTTGGGATCGCGCCAGCACAGCTTGGTCTGCCGCTTGTGCAGCCTGATCTCCCTTGTAGCCCGTAGCGATCGATCGACACTCGGTATCTTCATTAACGCCACACTTCTTGTGATAGGCGTCCAGTTGCGCCTCCAGGCATTTGGGATTGCAGCCGGATTCGGGAAAACTCTTGCCGACGGCTTCCACCCCGAACTTTCTGGCATCGCGGTAGGGCAAACTCACCTTGGATATCACCGTACCATCGTCGAGTTTCAGCGAGCCCATATTGGTACCGTTGTTGAGCGCGGCGGTACTTTGGTAGGTGTGCATCAGACCATGAGTGCCGTGGTATTGATTGCATCCTTCCACACAGATACAAGGCGCCTTGGCCTGGTCATAGGCCGAGGTTCCCAATACTGGCGTAGACGTTTCGCCGCCTCGCCCTTTGTCATAGAAAGAACCCGCCTCAACTACATGATGTCCGGTCTGGCCTGGGCAGCAGCCAGGTTGTTTGCCTGTTGGCTGGTATGGAGATAACTGACAGCGCCTAGCCGTCAGACACTTGTCGGCAGCGATCTTGTCAGCATAGGCGTCCGCCTCTGCCTTGGAACCAGGTTTCCCATCGCTTGGGCAGGGGCTCGGCCCGTTTGGCGTGTGAGGGGCATAGCTCTGGCATGCATCCTTTTCTTTTTTTATGTCGTCTTTACAGGGGCCTTCACCATTCGCCACTGCAACCGCATCCAGATAAGGCCAGGTCGGCGTATTCCCCGGCATTGACGCATGGTTGTGCGTCGTCATATCCAAGTTCCGAACGACATTCTCCCCCTCGAACTTCACATCCATCGACCATGAGGTGAAATACACCTTGCCCTTGATTTTGCTGGTAATCACACCCTTCTTCGGCGCGCAGCCGGCCTCGTCGCCGTAGCTGGTTTTGAAGTAGCTCTTGTTCTTGAGCATCACTTCCTTGCCGGTGATCTTTACCGTACGGGTGCCGTTGGTGGTGTCCTTGGCCATGCCGGTATTGGGGTAGGGGATGGGTACGCCGGGCGGGGTGGCGGGCGTCTGCGGTGGAGTGAAGCAGACGTCGGGGAAGCAGGCGATGGACTTGCCGTCGGCCGACTTGCACGACACTTCCATGTTGTTGGCATAGACCTCGTTGGCCATCAGGCGGCCCTCACCGGTTGGTAGCTGAGCAGGGCGGCGGCGCGTTGACCGGCGTCGTTGCCAAGGTGGCAGAGGATGTTCGGGCCATCGCCGTAGGCCTTGCGGCTGGCGGCCAGGGTCACGGCGAGCATGGCCGGGCCGATGGCGGCGCCGACTTCGCCGATGCAGTCGGCCGGGTGCCAGATATGAAAGAACTCCTTGCGTACGCGCAAGGTGCGACTCAGCGCCAGCGAGGCCTCCTTGAAGTAGTACTGCTCGCCGGACAGGTCGGTGACGCGATAGTCCATCTGCTCCAGGCCGCAGCCCACTTCGGCCAGAGCGGCGCGGATGGCCTGGGTCAGGCCTTCGGCGCGCAGGGGGATGTCTTCGCTTTCCACGGTGGCTGGCTCCATGCCGAAGCCAAGGCCGAGGCAGGCCAGTTGCGGTTCCTCGCTGGCGACCGGAGCGCCGATCACCACGGCAGCGGCGCCTTCACCGGGAATGAAGCCGTTGGAATTCTGGCTGGTCAGCAGGCGCTCTCGCTCCTCGAAGGCGGTCAGGGTCGGTGCGCTGAGAAAGGAGTCGACACCGGCGATCAGCACGTGGCGATGGCCGCCCTGGTAGATCAGCTTGCGTGCATTGAGCAGGGCCACGGCGCCGCTCACGCGGCCGCGGGCGATGACGCTGGAACTGGGGTGAAAGGCCAGGCCCAGCTCCCGTTCGATATCGTGCAGCAGTTCGATGTCCAAACCGTCGAGGCGACCGGGGCGTTCCTGCTCGGCCACGCCGAGCAGCAGCGGAGTTTGCGCCGGGTCGACCCCTGGCGTGCTCTGCAGGGCTTCGGCGACGGCGCGGGCGGCCATCTGGATCAGCTTGGTGCGGCCGCGCCAGGGTTGTTCCAGCGGCACGCTGGCGGCGATCAGCCATTCGCCGCCACGGTCGATGAAGCGGGTTTCCTGGAAGTTGTCGATGGCGCAGCGAATGGCCGCGCAACTGGCCGGGGCGCTGAGGCCGACCGCGCTGACCATGCCGGAGCCGAGAATGCACAGGGCGTTCATCAGTCGGCCTCCGTCGCCTGGTGTCTGGACTTGACCAGGCTGCCGAGACCGGCGTGGTAATCCTTGCCCAGCTCGCGGGCCCGCCACCAGGCGCGCGACATGCTGCCCACCAGCACCTGGGCGATTTCGAACATGTTGCGTTTGAGCGGGCGGCTGATGCGCCAGGTCAGCTGCACCTGGCGCGCCTCGGTGTCGATCAGCAGGGTATCGATCACGGCATGCACCGTCTCATGGCCGCCCTTGTTGAGAAAGAAGGTTACCGGCACGGACATCTGCGGAATGCGAAAGCCCGCGCGTTCCTGCGCCGTGAGGTTGAGCAGCAGCACCTCCTCACCGCCCTTGAGGTGCTCGGTCTGCTGGTCGGCCGGCGCGGCCTGGAAGTAGCGATTGTCGAAGTCGGCCGGCAGGAAGGGGAAGCAGTCCGCCAGCCAGGCCTCGTCGTAGGTGCCGGCGAAGGCGGCGCGCTGCGGCCAGTGACGGCCAAGCGGGCCGAGCGCCATGGGACGAAAGTCGCCATGCGGGCTGTCGATGGGTTTGCCCAGCTCCTCGATGCTGGGCATCGGCATGCCGAGCATGTCGGCGCTGTCCGTGCCCCGTGGATACCAGCCGATACCCGCCGGGTTGTCCTGGTAGGCGTGCTGCTGCTCGGGGCTGCCCTTGACGGGATGGGCGCCGCCAAAGGCCTGGGCGTAGGAGATCGTCTGTTCGAGAAAAGGCTGCGGCAGCCCGGGGGCGACGCCGAGCAGCCCCGGCTGCCACTGCCTGGGGCCGAGTACCGAGAAGGCCTTGCCGACGCGGCCGACGCGAATGCCGGCGGTGATCTGCGTTGCCGGCCTGCCACCCGGTGCGTGGGCCTTGCCCTGCACCAGCACGTCGCAGAAGGGTTTGCTCGGGGCGAAGTCCATTTCCTGCAGCGGCGCGCTGAGGCCCGGCTCGCCATGAAAGGTGTCGGCCATCAGCAGCGGCTGCTGGGTATCGAGCAGGCGCGCCTCGCGCCCGTCCAGCGGCAGGTCGAAGGTACCCTTGGCGATCACCACCAGCGATTCGCGGCCATCGGGCGCCAGGCCCTGGGTAAAGGCTGCCGTCAGTCGGGTCGCGTTGAGCAGTTCCATACGCCGGGCGCCTTCTAGTTGATCTGCACCGAGCCGCCCTTGATGCGGTTGACCCCGCTGGAGCGGCTGGAGAGGTAGGCGCCCTGGATGATCACCTTGCCGGCGCGGGTCAGGGTGATGCTGGCCTTGCCGCAGCGCAGCACGATTTCCTGCTCGGCGCGCAGCTCCAGGCGCTCATCATCGAGCTTCACCTGCGCTGCTGACGCCGCGCCGAGCAGCCGGCCGACCACCAGCGGGCGCAGCGGGTCGCCGTTCTCGAACATCAGCGCGACCTGGGCGCCGATGTCCGCACCGGTCAGTGCCGCCATGCTGCGGGCGACAAGGCCCTGTGCGTCGGCGCAACCGGGAAAGCTCACCCGCGGCGAGCCGTCGTCGGGCAGGGCGAGCAGGGTGCCGATCATCACGCCGTCGAGGCGCGCCTGGCTGGGCAGGAAGTATTGAACCGTCATAACTGGGCTCCTAGTTCTGCAGAATCTTCTGCCCCTTGACCACCACGTTCTTGCTCGCCTTGACGTTGATCGCCCCGGAGCCGTCGATGGTGATGTTCTTGCCGCGAATGGTGATGGTGCCGTCCTTCTTCATGGTGATGCTGGCCGAGCCGGTGGTCAGGGTGATGGAGTCGCCCGCGTTCAGGGAGAAGTTCTTGCCCACGCTCAGGCTGTCGTCCTTGCCGATGCTGCTGTCGCGACTCTGACCGACGCTGCGCGACTCGTTCTTGCCGATGCTGGTGCTCTGGTTGCTGCCGATGCTGATGTCTTCGTTCTTGCCGACCTTCTCGGTACGGTTGCTGCCGATGGTGATGCTCTCGTCGCTGCCGACATCCTCGGTGCGGTTGTTGCCGATGCTGATCTTCTCGTTGCTG
>MTEW01001790.1_pt1 | contig 41368 bp, 32 predicted proteins | sample 1042681 | NCBI WGS metagenome assembly MTEW01 (sample SAMN06185811, study PRJNA358809) | soil metagenome | isolation source: soil biostimulated with citrate as carbon source | place: India | collected 2015-05-23
ATGGTGGTGGAGATTTCGCGGTCGCCGGAGCCGTCGAGGATGGCCTTGAGGGTATCCAGCGGTGGAGTCGGGATGCTGAAGCTGTTGGGCCGGCGCTGCGGCACGTAGCCACCGAGGGCGGCGCGGCGCTCGTGCAGGTACTTGTACTCGGGGCTGCCCGGCTCCGGCTTGACGAAGGGCAGGTTCTCCAGCTCCTCGTCCTTGACCGGGATGTCGAAGCGGTCGCGGAACTGGCGCAGGCTGTCGACGTCGACCTTCTTGGTGTTGTGCGCGGTGTTCTTCGCTTCACCGGCGCCGGTACCGTAGCCCTTGATGGTCTTGGCCAGGATCACGGTGGGCTGGCCGCTGTGGTTGACCGCCTGGTGGTAGGCCGCATAGACCTTGTACGGGTCATGGCCGCCACGGTTGAGCTTCCAGATCTCGTCGTCGGACAGGTCTTTGACCATCTCCTTGAGTTCCGGGGTATTGAAGAAGTTCTCGCGCACGTAGGCGCCGTCTTTGGCCTTGTAGTTCTGGTACTCGCCGTCGACCACCTCGTCCATGCGGCGCTGCAGGGCGCCGTCCTTGTCCTTGGCGAACAGCGGGTCCCAGAAGCGGCCCCAGACCACCTTGTTGACGTTCCAGCCGCCACCGCGGAACACGCCTTCGAGTTCCTGGATGATCTTGCCGTTGCCGCGTACCGGGCCGTCGAGGCGCTGCAGGTTGCAGTTGATGACGAAGATCAGGTTGTCCAGCTTCTCGCGGCCAGCCAGGGAGATGGCACCGAGGGATTCCGGCTCGTCGCACTCGCCGTCGCCCATGAAGCACCAGACCTTCTGCTTGCCGGCGGGGATGAAGCCGCGCGCTTCCAGGTACTTCATGAAACGCGCCTGGTAGATCGCCTGGATCGGGCCTAAGCCCATCGATACGGTGGGGAACTGCCAGAAGTCCGGCATCAGCCAGGGGTGCGGATAGGAGGACAGGCCCTTGCCGTCCACCTCGCGGCGGAAGTTCTGCATCTGCTCTTCGCTGATGCGCCCTTCCATGAAGGCGCGGGCGTAGACGCCAGGCGAAGCGTGGCCCTGATAGAACACCAGGTCGCCGCCGTGTTCGTCGGTCGGGGCCTGGAAAAAGTAGTTGAAGCCGATGTCGTACAGGGTCGCCGAGGAGGCGAAGCTGGAAATGTGGCCGCCCAGATCCGGATCGTCCAGGTTGGTGCGCATCACCATGGCCAGCGCGTTCCAGCGCACCAGCGAGCGGATACGGCGCTCCATGAACAGGTCGCCCGGCATACGCGCTTCGTGGGTGACCGGGATGGTGTTGCGGTAGGGCGTGGTGATCGCGTAGGGCAGTTGCGCACCGCTGCGGGTGGCCAGCTCGCCCATACGGGTCATCAGGTAATGGGCACGGTCTTCACCCTCACGGTCGAGGACGGATTCAAGGGCGTCCAGCCATTCCTGGGTTTCGATCGGATCGAGGTCTTGCATGGCTTGCTCCAGGGCGGAAAGGCTTCCAGAATCGGAGGCCAGTTGGGTCTCGCCGGCTTTTTGGGCGGGCGAGTTGAATTCTTGGATTTACCGGGGGTAGGACCGGCCGCTTGTAGTTTTACTACATTTCGACGGCGGATTCAGCCCTCTGGATACAATTCTTTAGTAGTAAAACTACAATCCGCGCCACCGCCGGCCGTGCGCGCCCCGCAGGAGCGGGGTTCCGGGCGAACCCGCCAGGCGTCCGGCAGTCCGCCAAAAGGATAGACCATGAGCCTGCCGTTGCCGGTCGAGTTGCCCCCCTCCCTGATCCCCCTGGCCGAGCGCGCCGAGCAGTCGCTGCAGGCGGCGCTGGCCGAGCATGAGGGCTTGCCCGCGCAGTGGGCCGCCTGGCCGGCGCCGCGTCGCGAGGCCTGGCGACGAGTGGCGGCGCTCAGCGATTTCGTCGCCGAGCAGGCGCTGCGCGATCCGGCGATGTTCCTCGCCCTGGGCGCGTCCGGCGAACTGGAACGCAGCCTGGCGCCGGGCGAGCTGCGCGAGCAGCTGGCGGCGCAACTGGCCGACTGCGCCGACGAGGAGGTGCTGGGGCGTTGCCTGCGGCGTTTCCGCAACCGCCAGCAGCTGCGCATCATCTGGCGCGACATCAGCCGCCAGGCGCCGCTGAGCGAAACCTGCCGCGACCTCTCCGACCTGGCCGACGCCAGCATCGACCTGGCCTACCACTGGCTCTACCCGCGCCACTGCGCGCAGTTCGGCACGCCCATCGGCCGGCGCAGCGGCCAGGCGCAGCACATGGTGATCCTCGGCATGGGCAAGCTCGGCGCCTTCGAGCTCAACCTGTCCTCGGACATCGACCTGATCTTCGGTTACCCGGAAGGCGGCGAGACCGAGGGGGTCAAGCGGCCGCTGGACAACCAGGAGTTCTTTATCCGTCTCGGGCAAAAACTCATCAAGGCGCTGGATGCCATCACCGTCGACGGCTTCGTCTTTCGCACCGACATGCGCCTGCGCCCCTACGGCTCGAGCGGTGCGCTGGTGTTCAGCTTCAACGCGCTGGAACAGTACTACCAGGACCAGGGCCGCGACTGGGAGCGCTACGCCATGATCAAGGCGCGCGTGGTCGGTGGCGACCAGGCCGCCGGCGCCGAGCTGCTGGAAATGCTGCGGCCCTTCGTCTACCGGCGCTACCTGGATTTCTCCGCCATCGAGGCGCTGCGCGCTATGAAGCTGCTGATCCAGCAGGAGGTGCGGCGCAAGGGCATGAGCGAGAACATCAAGCTCGGTGCCGGCGGCATCCGCGAGATCGAGTTCATCGCCCAGGCCTTCCAGCTGATTCACGGCGGGCGCGACCTCAGCCTGCAGCAGCGGCCGCTGCTCAAGGTGCTGGCGACCCTGGAGGGCCAGGGCTACCTGCCGCCGGCGGTGGTGGCGGAGATGCGCGAGGGCTACGAGTTCCTGCGCTACACCGAACATGCCCTGCAGGGCATCGGCGACCGGCAGACGCAGATGCTGCCGGCCGACGCGCGCGACCAGGCGCGGGTGGCGGCCATCATGGGCTTTGCCGACTGGGCGAGTTTCCATGAGCGCCTGATGCACTGGCGCGGACGCATCGAATGGCACTTCCAGCAGGTGATCGCCGACCCCGACGAGGACGAGGCGCAGGGCGGCGAGGCCTGCGTCGGCGCCGAATGGCTGCCGCTGTGGGAAGAGGCGCTGGACGAGGAGGGCGCCTGTCGCCAGCTGCAGGAGGCGGGCTTTGCCGAGCCGGCCACCGCGCTCAAGCGCCTCGGCGACCTGCGCAACGGCCCGCAGGTGCGCGCCATGCAGCGCCTCGGTCGCGAGCGCCTGGATGCCTTCGTGCCGCGCCTGCTGGCGCAGACCGTGGAGCACGAGGCGCCGGACCTGGTGCTGGAGCGGGTGCTGCCGCTGGTGGAAAAGGTCGCGCGACGCTCGGCCTACCTGGTGCTGCTCTCCGAGAACCCTGGCGCGCTGCAGCGGCTGATCGCCCTGTGCGCGGCCAGCCCGTGGATCGCCGAGCAGATCGCGCGTTTCCCGCTGCTGCTCGACGAGCTGCTCAACGAGGGTCGCCTGTATCACCCGCCGCTGGCGCCGGAGCTGGCTGCCGAGCTGCGCGAGCGGCTGATCCGCATTCCCGAGGACGACCTGGAGCAGCAGATGGAGGCGCTGCGTCACTTCAAGCTGGCCCACAGCCTGCGCGTGGCGGCCTCGGAGATCGCCGGCACGCTGCCGCTGATGAAGGTCTCGGACTACCTGACCTGGCTGGCCGAGGCCATTCTTGACCAGGTGCTGGCGCTGGCCTGGCAGCACACGGTGCAGCGCCACGGCCGGCCGCGGCGCGCCGACGGCAGCTTCTGCGACCCGGACTTCATCATCGTCGGCTACGGCAAGGTCGGCGGCCTGGAGTTTGGCCACGGCTCGGATCTCGACCTGGTATTTATCCACGATGGCGATCCGCAGGCCGAGACCGATGGCGCCAAGCCCATCGATGGCGCGCAGTTCTTCACCCGCCTGGGTCAGCGCATCATTCACCTGCTGACCACCCAGACCACCTCCGGCGCGCTCTACGAGGTGGACATGCGCCTGCGGCCTTCGGGGGCGGCGGGGCTGCTGGTCAGTTCGCTCGGCGCATTCCAGCGCTACCAGGAGAGCGAGGCCTGGACCTGGGAGCACCAGGCGCTGGTGCGCGCGCGGGTGCTGGTGGGCTGCGAGCGGCTGGCCGGCGAGTTCGCCCGGGTGCGTGGCGAGGTGCTCGGCCGCCGGCGCGATATCGCCGCGCTACGCAGCGAGGTCAGCGAGATGCGGGCGAAGATGCGCGACAACCTCGGCACCCGCGCCACCGCCGCCGGCACCGCGGAGAATGCCTTCGAGGCCACGGCCTCCTTCGATCTGAAGCAGGATGCCGGTGGTATCGTCGATATCGAATTTATGGTGCAATACGCGGCCCTGGCCTGGTCGTGGCAACACCCGCAGCTGCTCGAGTTCACCGACAATATCCGCATTCTGGAAGGGCTGGAGCGGGTCGGTCTGATGTCCCCCGAGGATGCCGGTCTGCTGCGCGAGGTCTACAAGGTTTACCGCTCGGCCGCCCACCGCCAGGCGCTGCAGAAGCAGCCCGGGGTGGTGCCGGGCGATCAGTTCCAGGCCGAACGCCGCGCCGTGATGCGCCTGTGGCGGCAGCTGGAACTGAGCTGAATAACGGGGGCGATGGCCCCGAGCATGATTGAACCGCGAAGCGAATTGAGGAGCAGGCAAGATGTCGATGTCCGACCGTGATGGCGTGATCTGGTACGACGGCGAGCTGGTGCCGTGGCGCGAAGCCAACACCCATGTGCTGACCCACACCCTGCACTACGGCATGGGCGTGTTCGAGGGCGTGCGCGCCTACAACACCCCGGACGGCACCGCGATCTTCCGCCTGCAGGCGCACACCGACCGCCTGTTCGACTCGGCGCACATCTTCAACATGCAGATCCCCTTCTCCAAGGAAGAGATCAACCAGGCGCAGCGCGCCGCGGTGCGCGAGAACGGCCTGGAAAGCGCCTACCTGCGCCCGATGGTGTTCTTCGGCAGCGAAGGCATGGGCCTGCGCGCCTCCGGCCTCAAGGTGCACGTGATAGTCGCCGCCTGGCACTGGGGCGCCTACATGGGCGAAGAGGCGCTGGTCAACGGCATCAAGGTGCGCACCAGCTCCTACACCCGCCACCACGTCAACATCTCCATGACCCGCGCCAAGGCCAACGGCAACTACATCAACTCGATGCTGGCCCTGCAGGAGGCCATCTCCGGCGGCGCCGACGAGGCCATGCTGCTGGATCCGGAAGGCTACGTGGCCGAGGGTTCGGGCGAGAACATCTTCCTGGTCAAGGACGGCGTGGTGTACACCCCGGAAGTCACCTCCTGCCTCAACGGCATCACCCGCAGCACCATCCTGACCCTGGCCGGCGAGCTGGGCATCAAGGTGGTGGAGAAGCGCATCACCCGCGACGAGGTGTACATCGCCGACGAGGCCTTCTTCACCGGCACCGCCGCCGAAGTCACGCCGATCCGCGAAGTCGACGGCCGGCAGATCGGCATCGGCCGCCGCGGCCCGGTCACCGAGAAGTTGCAGAAAGCCTACTTCGACCTGGTCACCGGCAAGACCAGTGCTCACGCCGAGTGGCGCACTCTGGTGAAGTGACCCGTAGGTTGGGCTGAGCGCAGCGAAGCCCAACATGGCGCCGACCCAGGCCATGCCCGTTGGGCTTCGTCGCTTCGCTCCTCAACCCAACCTACCGATATTGCCCGTATGAAAATTCTGATTGTCGGCCCCAGTTGGGTCGGTGACATGGTAATGGCGCAGACCCTGTTCCAGTGTCTGAAACGGCGCCATCCCGACTGCGAGATCGACGTGCTGGCGCCCGACTGGAGCCGGCCGATTCTCGAGCGCATGCCCGAGGTGCGCGCCGCCTTGAGCCTGCCGCTCGGCCATGGCGTGCTCGAGCTGGCCACCCGCCGGCGCATCGGCAAGTCGCTGGCCGGCCAGTACGACCAGGCGATCCTGCTGCCCAATTCGCTGAAATCCGCGCTGGTGCCCTGGTTCGCCGGCATCCCCCAGCGCACCGGCTGGAAGGGCGAGCTGCGCTACGGCCTGCTCAACGATATCCGCACGCTGGACAAAGACCGCTATCCGCTGATGATCGAGCGCTTTATGGCGCTGGCCTATGAAGATGGCGCCGAGATTCCTCAGCCCTATCCGCAGCCGCGTCTGCAAATCGATGAGGGCAGTCGCCAGGCGGCGCTGAGCAAGTTCGGCCTGCAGCTGGATCGCCCGGTGCTGGCGCTGTGTCCCGGCGCCGAGTTCGGCGAGGCGAAGCGCTGGCCGGCCGAGCACTACGCCAAGGTGGCCGAGATCAAGATCCGCGCCGGCTGGCAGGTGTGGCTGTTCGGCTCGAAGAACGACCACGCCGGCGGCGAGGATATCCGCATGCGCCTGATTCCCGGGCTGCGCGAGGAGGTGGTCAACCTCTCCGGGCAGACCAGCCTGGCCGAGGCCATCGACCTGATGTCGGCGGCCGGCGCGGTGGTGTCCAACGATTCCGGGCTGATGCACGTGGCGGCGGCGCTCAACCGGCCGCTGGTGGCGGTCTACGGCTCCACCTCGCCGGGCTTCACCCCGCCCCTGGCCGACCAGGTCGAGATCGTCCGCCTGGGCCTGGAGTGCAGCCCCTGCTTCGACCGCACCTGCCGCTTCGGTCACTACAACTGCCTGCGCGAACTCAAGCCGCGACCGGTGATCGAGGCCCTCGATCGCCTGGTGGGCGACCCGGTCGAGGTCGAGTAGTGCGGGTACTGATCGTCAAGACCTCGTCGCTGGGCGACGTGGTGCATACCCTGCCGGCGCTCACCGATGCGGCGCGGGCGATTCCCGGCATCCGCTTCGACTGGGTGGTGGAGGAGGGCTTCGCCGAGATCCCCGCCTGGCACCCGGCCGTGGCCCAGGTGATTCCGGTGGCCATCCGCCGCTGGCGCCAGCATCCGCTGCGCACCTGGCGCAGCGGTGAGTGGAAACGCTTCAAGCAGCGCCTGGGCGAGACTCGCTACGACCTGGTGATCGACGCCCAGGGCCTGCTGAAAAGCGCCTGGCTGACCCGTTACGTCAAGGCGCCGGTGGCCGGGCTGGATCGCGATTCGGCGCGCGAGCCGCTGGCCAGCCGTTTCTACGACCACCGTTACGCGGTGGCCAAGGATCAGCACGCGCTGGAGCGGGTGCGCCAACTGTTCGCCCAGGCGCTGGATTACCCGCTGCCGACCGGCACCGGCGACTACGGGCTGAATCGCGCGGCGATGGCGGACGGCGCCGCGCAGCCCTATCTGCTGTTTCTGCACGGCACCACCTGGGCCAGCAAGCACTGGCCGGAGGCCAACTGGCGCGCCCTGGCCGAGCGCATGGATGCCCTCGGCTGGGCGGTGCGCCTGCCCTGGGGCAACGAGACGGAGAAGGCGCGCGCCGAGCGCATCGCCGCCGGCCTGACCCATGCCGCCGTGCTGCCGAAGTTGAACCTGGCCGGGGTGGCCAAGGTGATCGCCGGCGCCAGCGCCTGCGTGGCGGTGGACACCGGCCTCGGCCACCTGGCCGCGGCGCTGGATGTGCCGAGCATCTCGCTGTACGGCCCGACGCTGCCGGGCAAGGTCGGCGCCTACGGCCGCAGCCAGGTTCACCTGTGCGCCAGCGGCCCCGGCGCCGGCAGCGGCGATCGCCATACACCCTGTTTCGACGGTCTGGACGCTGAGCGCGTAGGCACCGAACTGGAGGCGCTGTTGCTGGCGCCGGAGACCCTCTGATGCCGTCATGCAATCGCAGGTTGCCGAGCGCGGCGACGCCCGAATCGGCCTATCGTTGGACTTCGCACGCTCGGCGCCAACCTACCCTCAGGGAACATCACTGATGCAACTGGCCTTCGTCCTCTACAAGTACTTCCCGTTTGGGGGCTTACAGCGCGACTTCATGCGCATCGCCCTGGAGTGCCAGTCCCGTGGCCACGCCATCCGCGTCTACACGCCGATCTGGGAAGGCGACAACCCGGGCGGGTTCGACGTGCGCGTGGCGCCGGTCAGGGCGCTGTTCAACCACCGCCGCAACGAGAAGTTCAGCGCCTGGCTGCAGGCCGATCTGAAACGCGACCCGGTCGACCGGGTGATCGGCTTCAACAAGATGCCGGGCCTGGACGTCTACTACGCCGCCGACGGCTGCTTCGAGGACAAGGCACAGACCCTGCGCAACCCGCTCTACCGGCGCTGGGGGCGCTACAGGCACTTCGCCGACTACGAGCGTGCGGTGTTCGCGCCGGAGTCCGGGACCGAGATCCTGATGATCTCCGAGGTGCAGCAGCCGCTGTTCGTCAAGCACTACAAGACCCCGCTGCAGCGCTTCCATCTGCTGCCGCCGGGCATCGCCCAGGATCGTCGCGCGCCGGCCAATGCCGCCGAGATCCGCGCCGAGTTCCGTCGCGAGTTCGCGCTGGCCGACGACGAGCTGCTGCTGGTGCAGATCGGCTCCGGGTTCAAGACCAAGGGCCTGGATCGCAGCCTCAAGGCGCTGGCCTCGCTGCCGCGCGAACTGAGGCAGCGCACCCGTCTGATCGCCATCGGCCAGGACGACCCCAAGCCATTCCTGCTGCAGATCAAGGCGCTGGGCCTGTCCGATCGGGTGCAGATCCTCAAGGGCCGCAGCGATATCCCGCGCTTTCTGCTCGGCGCCGACCTGCTGATCCACCCGGCGTACAACGAGAACACCGGCACCGTGCTGCTGGAGGCGCTGGTGGCCGGCCTGCCGGTGCTGGTCAGCGACGTCTGCGGCTACGCCCACTACATCGCCGACGCCGACTGCGGCCGCGTGCTACCCAGCCCGTTCCGTCAAGAGCAGCTCAACCAGACCCTCGCCGATATGCTCGCCGACCCCGAGCGCCGCGCGTTCTGGGGACGCAACGGTCTGGCCTACGCCGACAGCGCCGACCTGTACTCCATGCCGCAGAAGGCCGCCGACGTGATCCTGGCGGAGCGCCGCGCGTGAAGCTGATCCTCGCCGAGCCGTTCAAGCGCCTGTGGGCCGGGCAGGACGCCTTCGCCGCGGTCGAGGCGCTGCAGGGGCAGGTCTACCGCGAGCTGGAAGGGCGCCGCACGCTGCGCACCGAGGTCGAGGGACGCGGCTATTTCGTCAAGATCCACCGCGGCGTCGGCTGGGGCGAGATCGCCAAGAACCTGCTCAGCGCCAAGGCCCCGGTGCTTGGCGCCGGCCAGGAGTGGCGGGCGATCCAGCGTCTGACCGAGGCCGGCGTGGCGACCATGACCGCGGTGGCCTACGGCGAGCGCGGCGCCAACCCGGCCAGGCAGCACTCCTTCATCGTCACCGAGGAGCTGGCGCCGACCGTCGACCTGGAGCAGTTCAGCCTGCACTGGCGCGAGCGGCCGCCGGCGCCACGGCTGAAATGGGCGCTGATCCGCGAGGTGGCGCAGATGACCGGCACCATGCACCGCGCCGGGGTCAATCACCGCGACTGCTATATCTGCCACTTCCTGCTGCATACCGACCGGCCGCCGACGGCCGACACCCTGCGCCTGTCGCTGATCGACCTGCACCGTGCCCAGGTGCGCGCCGCCACGCCACGGCGCTGGCGCGACAAGGACCTGGCCGGGCTGTATTTCTCGGCCCTGGACATCGGCCTGAGCCGCCGCGACAAGCTGCGTTTCCTGCGCGGCTACTTCCAACGGCCGCTGCGTCAGGTGCTGCAGGAGGAGGCGCGCCTGCTCGCCTGGCTGGAGGGCAAGGCGCAGCGCCTGCGCGGCCGCTATGAGCGCAAGTACGCGTCGGGGGCCGGGCAATGAGCGAATGGCGCCTGGCGGACGACCTGCCCGCCGCCCTGGCCGTGGAGTTCGCCAGCCTGCAGGCGGTGTTCGCCCTCGAAGGCGAGCGCCTGACCAGGGATCCGCTGTCCGAGGTGATCCGCCTCGAGCGCGGCGGCGTGCGCTACTACGTCAAGCGCTACTGGGGTGCCGGCAAGGGCCTGCGCCGCTTCGTCGGCCGGCCGCGGGTCAAGGCCGAGTGGCAGAACCTCAAGCACTTCGCCAAGTGGGGCATTCCTACCGCGCCCATCGTCGCCCATGGCCTGGAACGCAAGGCCGGCGCCTTCGTCCGCGGCGCGTTGATCACCCGCGAGCTGGAAGGCACCCTGGACCTGGCGGCGCTGGCCCATGCCCAGGATGCGCGCCTGCGCGACCCGGCCTGGGTCGACGGCATCAGTCGGCAACTGGCCCGCGCCACCCGCCTGATGCACGATCACCACTTCACCCACAACGACCTGAAGTGGCGCAACCTGCTGGTCAACCAGGCCGGCGAGCTGTTCTTCATCGACTGCCCCACCGGCAGTTTCTGGTGGGGGCCGCTGCTGCGCTATCGCATCGTCAAGGACCTGGCCTGCCTGGACAAGGTGGCCAAGTACCAGCTGTCGCGCACCCAGCGACTGCGTTTTTACCTGCAGTATCGTGGCCGCACGCGGCTGACGCCCGGCGACAAGCGGCGTCTGCGGCAGATACTGACGTTTTTCGAGGGCAGGGAATGAAGGACTTTATCGCCGCGCAGGAACGCGCCTTGTTGGAGCAGCACGGCCTGGCCAGTTTCGAGGCATTGTGGGCGCTCAGGCTGGAGGCGGTGGACGAGCCCAACACCGAGCGCGGCGGCTGGAGCAGCGTCTATCGGCTGGAGCTGGGCGACTCGGCGTTCTACCTCAAGCGGCAGAGCAACCACCTGAGGCGCAGCCTGCGCCAGCCGTTCGGCGAGCCCACCTTCGCCCGCGAGTTCCGCAATATCCGCCGCTATGGCGAACTGGGCATCCCCGCGCTGCAGGCGGTGTTCTTCGCCCAGCGCCGTGCGCCCGGCGAGCGGCGCGCGGTGCTGCTGACCCGCGCCCTGGACGGCTGGCAGGACCTGGAGCAGTGGTTGGCGCGCTGGCCCGAGCTGGACGCTGTGCGCCGCGCCGGCATCCTGCAGGCCTGCGGCGAGCTGGCCCGCTGCCTGCACCAGGCCGGCCAGGTGCACGGCTGCTTCTACCCCAAGCACATCTTCCTGCGCGAGGGCGCGAAGGGCTTCGCCGCGCAGCTGATCGACCTGGAGAAGACCCGCCCGCTGCTGCTCGGCCGGCGCGACCGGATCAAGGACCTCGAGCCGCTGCTGCGCCGTGCCAGCGCCTGGGGCGAGGCGGAGATGCGCAAGCTGCTGGCCGCCTACCTGGGTGGCGAAGTCGGCCTCGAACGCTGGTTCGCCCGCCTGGGCGCCCGTCGCCTGCACAAGGAATCGCGCTGATGCGGCTCGAGCAACTGGCCGGCAGCGGCCGTGCACCGGCCCTGCCGCTGAACCTGACGCTGGCGGGCGACGAGCTGCGTGTCCAGCGCTGGCTGCGGGTACTGCCGGGGCAGCGTTACGTCGGCCTGGCGCAGTGGCGAGGGCGGGCGGTGCTGGCCAAGTTGCTGGTCGGCGGCAAGGCCGAGCGGCATTTTCGCCGCGAGCTGGATGGCGCCCGGCTGCTGGCCGAGCAGGCCTTGCTCACCCCCGAGCTGCTGGCCGAGGGCTTTGCCCAGGGCCAGGGCGGCTGGCTGCTGTTCGACTACCTCGATGGCGCGCACAGCCTCTGGGATGCCTGGCGCGAGGTGGCCGGCGAGGCGCCGCTGTCCGTCGCCCAGCAGGCGGTGCTGGGCGAGGCCCTGACGGTCATCGCGCAGATGCACGGCAAGGGCCTGTGGCAGGCCGACCTGCACCTGGACAACCTGCTGCGGCACGACAGCCGCCTGTATCTGATCGACGGCGGCGGGGTTCGGGTCGAGACCCCGGGGCAGCCGTTGTCGCGAGCCAGGGTGCTGGAGAACCTCGGGGTGTTCTTCGCCCAGCTGCCGGCCGAGCTTGCGCCCTTCACCGAAGAGCTGCTGATCCACTACCTGCTGGCCAACGGCGAGCACGCGCTGCCACTGGAGGCACTGCTCAAGGAAGTGGAGAAGGTGCGACGCTGGCGCCTGCGCGACTACCTGCGCAAGGTCGGTCGCGACTGCAGCCTGTTCGCCGCGAAGGTCGGTGCCTTTGGCCTGCGCGTGGTGCGCCGCGAGTGCGCCGCCGAGCTGCAGCCCCTGCTCGACGCCCCGGATGCCGTGCTGGCGGACGGCCAGGCGCTCAAGCGCGGCGGCAGCGCCACCGTCGCGCGCATCGAGCTGGGCGGCCGTGCCCTGGTGGTCAAGCGCTACAACCTGAAGGGGCTGGGGCACTGGCTGCGGCGCTTCTGGCGGCCCAGCCGAGCCTGGCACAGCTGGCGTGAAGGCCATCGCCTGGAGCTGCTCGGCATCGCCACGCCGCGCCCGCTGGCGGTGCTGGAGCGACGCTGGTGCTGGCTGCGCGGGCGCGCCTACCTGATTACCGAATATTGCGGCGGGCAGGATATAATCGCGCGTTTTCAGGCGCATCTGCAGGGATCGCCCCCGGAAACCGAGCTGCTGGCGCTCGATCGCCTGTTCGCCGCCTTGCTGCGCGAACGCATCAGCCATGGCGATTTCAAGGGGCACAACCTGCTTTGGATTGAAGAGCGGGATGATGCCTCGGGGCACTGGTCTCTTATCGATCTGGACGCCATGCAGCAGCATCGCAGTGCGCGCGGCTTCGCCCGGGCCTATGCCCGCGACCGCGCCCGTTTTCTGCGCAACTGGCCGGCGGGCTCTGCCCTGCACCGGTTGCTCGACCAACGTTTACCGCAGGTGCCCGGCACCTGCCCGAATTAGAGGCTCAAACCTGTGGCACTGACCATTCTCGGCCTGTCCGGCGCCCTCAGTCACGATCCGTCCGCTGCGCTGTACATCGACGGCAAGCTGATCGCGGCGGTGGAAGAGGAGCGCTTCGTGCGCGACAAGCACGCGAAGAACCGCATGCCCTACGAATCGGCCAAGTTCTGCCTGGAGCAGGCCGGCATCAAGCCGTCCGATGTCGACGTGGTGGCCATTCCCTTCGCCCCCATCAGCCTGTTCGGCAAGGCCCGCTGGCACTACGCCAAGCGCTACTGGTACGCCCCGGACCGCGCCCTCGACGCATTGCTGATGGGCAACCGCCGCTACAAGCGCTACCGCAAGAAGATCGTCTGGTGCCTGGAGCAGCTGGGCTTCGATCCGAAGAAGATCAAGATCGAGCCGGTCGAGCACCACCTGGCCCACGCCGCCAGCGCCTACCACTGCTCGGGCTTCAAGGAGAAGACCGCGATTCTCGGCATCGACGGCAAGGGCGAGTACGCCACCACCTTCTTCGGCTACGGCGAGAACGGCAAGATCCACAAGATCAAGGAATTCTACGACCCGGACTCGCTCGGCGGCCTGTACGGCGCGATCACCGAATTCCTCGGCTTCGAGATGCTCGACGGCGAGTTCAAGGTCATGGGCATGGCGCCCTACGGCGACGCCAGCAAGTACGATTTCTCGCGTCTGGCCAAGTTCGAGAACGGCGAGCTGGTGATCAACACCGACTACGCCAACGTCATCGGCCTGCGCCGCTACAAGGAAAACCGCAAGGGCTACTACTTCTCGCCCAAGCTGATCGAGTGGCTGGGGCCCAAGCGCCAGGGCGACATCGCCGACGACCCCTATATCCACTACGCCGCCAGCATGCAGGCACTGTTCGAGAAGCTGGCGCTGCAGATGATGGAGCACTACCTCGGCGACATCCTCAAGGAAACCGGCAAGATCGCCTTCGCCGGCGGCTGCGCGCTGAACGTCAAGCTGAACCAGAAGATCATCGCCCGCGACGACGTCAAGGAGCTGTTCGTCCAGCCGGCCTCCGGCGACGCCGGCACCGCGGTCGGCGCCGCCGCCTACGTCTCGCACCAGCGCGGCGTGCCGGTGGAGAAGATGGAGCACGTCTACCTCGGCCCGGCCTACTCCAACGAGGACGTGATCGCCGCCTGCGCGCGGCATCCGAGCCAGCCGGTATTCAGGCAGATCGACAACGTGCCCGAGCGCATCGCCAGGATCATGGTCGACGGCAACCCGGTGGCCTGGTTCCAGGGCCGCATGGAGTTCGGCCCGCGCGCTCTGGGCGGCCGCTCGATCATCGGCTGCCCGAGCGTGCCGGGGGTGGCCGACCGCATCAACGAGCAGATCAAGTTCCGCGAGCGCTGGCGCCCCTTCTGCCCGTCGATGCTCGACACAGTCGCACCGCAGATGCTCAAGGTCGACCATCCGAGCCCGTTCATGACCTTCACCTTCGAGGTCAACGAGGGCTGGAAGGAGCGCGTCGGCGAAGTGGTGCACGAAGACGGCACCTCGCGCGCCCAGGTGCTCAAGCGCGAGTACAACCCGCGCTGGTACGACCTGATGCTGCAGCTGGAGAAACTCACCGGCAACGGCGTGTCGCTGAACACCTCGCTCAACCGCCGCGGCGAGCCGATGATCTGCTCGCCGACCGACGCGCTGAACATGTTCTACGGCTCGGACCTGCAGTACCTGATCATGGAAGACGTCTTGGTGGTCAAGGATGGCAAGGACTGGTATGACAATGTCGGCTGAGCCGCTGCTTAGCGTCGTCATCCCCAGTTACAACTATGCCGGCGTGCTGTCGCGCGCCGTCGACTCGGTGCTGTCCCAGGCTACCCCCGAGGTCGAACTCTGGGTGGTGGACGATGGCTCCAGCGACGACACGCCGGCGCTGTTCGCCAGCCTGAGCCAGCGCCATGGCGCCGCCTTTCAGGGCGTGCGCCAGGACAACGCCGGCCCCTCCGCGGCCCGCAACAAGGGCGTGCAACTGGCACGGGGGCGCCATGTGCTGCTGCTCGACGCCGACGACGAGCTGGCGCCCGGGGTACTGCCCGGCCTCTGCGAACGCCTGCGCGCCCAGCCCGAGGTGGACCTGTGGCTGGCCGGGCATGTGGCGGTGCAGCCCGATGGCCGCGAGCGCGAGCATCCTGCCAGTGCCGTTCCCGCCGACGTCTTGCCGCGCTTGCGGGGCTACCTGCTGGACAAGAGCATCGCCCTCAGTCACGGCGCCTGCCTGTTCCGCCGCGAGTTGCTGCTGCAACGGCCGTACCCCGAGCACCTGCGGCACAGCGAGGACATCCCGGTGTTCGCCTACTGCCTGAGCCAGCCTCGGGTGGCGGTGCTCGACCTGATGCTGGCGCGCATCCACAAGCATCCCGACAGCCTGCGGCATAACGCCGAGGCGGCACGCCGCGTCGGCCTGGCCCTGGTGGACGAGGTCTTCCGTCAGCTGCCGGCCGACCTGCAAGCGCTCAAGCCCGCCTACCGCGCCCAGCGCTGCCTGTCGCTGTTTCGCACCTGCCTGTTGGCCGGCGACCGCGACCAGGCGCGCGGCTACTACCGCGAGGCGCTGCGCACGGATTGGCGAGTGGCGTTGAAGTGGTCCTACACCCGCAAGGCCATCCGTCTGTGGTTGAGCCGAACCCCATGAAGGTGCTGGCGCTCAGCAGTGCGGGGCGCGAGCCGGATCTGTCCTGCGTCCATGAACGGCTCGGACAACTGGTCGACCTCGACTTGCGCATCCTCGGCAAGGACGAGCAACGCGACCTGCGCCGCTATCTGCGCGGCCTCGATCTGGGGCGTTATGACCGCGTGTTGCTGGACCTGCACTTCAAGAACATCCGCCGCCAGACCGCCTTCTTGCGGCAGATCCCCGGGCTGTTGATCTACGAGGAAGACGCCTGCCAGAACTACCTGGCCGCTTCCCGTTGGCGCGGGCGCTTCAGTCGCTTCTACCGCGCCCTGCCCAACGCCCGCATCGTGGTGACCGGCGCCAGCGTCGCCGAACGCCTGCGCGGCGAGGGGTTCAACGTGCATTTTCTCGCCAAGGGCTACGATCCGCGCACCATCTACTGCGAGGGGCGCGCGCGGGATATCGAGCTGGGTTTCGTCGGGCGTACTGCCAGCGCCGCTTACGGCGAGCGCAAGGAACTGCTGGAGCGGCTGGCGGCGCAAGAGCCGCTGCAGCTGCTGCGCACCGCGCCGGGCCAGCCCTATCGCGAGATGCTCAACCGCATCCGCTACTTCGTCAGCGCCGATGTCGGGCTCGGCGAGTACATGGCCAAGAACTTCGAGGCGATGGCCTGCGGCTGCGTGCTCCTGGCCTGGCGCCAGGGTAGCGAGGAGGCGGCCATCGGCCTGCAGGATGGCGTCCACCTGCTGCTGTATTCCGACCTCGACGAGTTGCGCGGGCACCTCGCCGAGCTGCGTGGCGATCCGGTGCGGGCCGAGGCCATCGCCGAGCAGGGACGCCGCTTCGTCGAGGCGCATATGAGCCATGTGCACCTGGCCGAGCACCTGTTCGACGTGTTGCAGCAAGCCTGGCCCGAGGCGGGCAAAGTCTCCGCCTGGCAGGCCTTGCGCGCGCGCTTCAATTTCTTTTGAGTAGCCACCATGACGTCCACGAGTGATTCCTCGCAGCCGCTGGTCAGCGTGATCATCGCCTCATACAACCATGCCCCCTATATCCAGGCGAGCATCGAGAGCGTGCTGCAGCAGAGCTACCCGAACATCGAGCTGCTGGTGGTGGACGACGGCTCCCGCGACGACAGCGTGGCGCGCATCGAGGCGCTGCAGAAGGTGCATGGCTTCGACTTTCGCGTGCAGGCCAACAAGGGCCTCTCGCGCACCCTGAACGAGACCATCGAGCGGGCCAGGGGCAGCCTGATCGCCCCCTTCGGCTCCGACGACATCATGTTGCCGCGGCGTATCGCCACCCAGGTGGCCTACATGGCTGACAAGCCCGAGGTGGGCATTTGCGCCGGCGCTATCCAGACCATCGACGCCGACGGCAGGCCCGGCGCCAAGCCGCGCGCGCTGCCGTTGCGGCGGCTGGACTTCGAGGATGTGTTCATGGACCGCAAGCCGGGCGCGCCGGCGCCCACCTTGCTGTTCCGTCGTGAGGCGCTGGAGCGGGTCGGCGGCTTCGAGCCCGAGGTGCGTCTCGAGGACCTGATGATCGAGCTGAAGATCACCCATGCCGGCTACTTCATCGATATTCTCGGCGAGCCCCTGGCGCTCTACCGGGTGCATGACAGCAACACCTACAAGAACTACCGCTTCATGGTCGACAACGTGCTGAAGACCTATGCCCGTTTCAGCGACCACCCGGCCTACCCGGAGGTCTGTGCACGTTTTCGCAACTCGATGCTGCTCAAGTGCGCGCGCAGCGACCGCGCCCTGGCCTGGGCCCTGTTGCGCGAGATTCCGCCGCGCTTCTGGCGCTGGAAAACGTTGCGTGGCCTGGCGCGGATGCTGCTACCTACTCACTGACGGGACGGGAGCGGGCATAAGCGAGGAAGCCCTGTATGTCGCTGCTGCACAGTTTTTCGACAGTTTGTCTTATTTCTGCTTCGGGCCAGTTCCACCACGCGCTGTCGAGCAGTTCGTTTCGGGTTTTCTCATCGAAGCGCCAGCGCACGTGCCTGGCTGGATTGCCCGCGACTACAGAGTAGGGCGGAACATCGCGGCTGACGACTGCACCGCTGGCAACCACCGCCCCGTGGCCTACTGTGACGCCTGAGAGAATCGTACAGTTCGCGCAGAGCCAGACATCGCTGCCGATAATCACGTCGCCGCGGGTCCCGCCGTACTCGGTAATATGGGTTGCTTCCGGAAGGTAGGCCGGAAATGGGTAGCAGCTGACCCAGTCGATGCGGTGGTGGCCACCGAGGAATATCTGTACGTTGTCGGCAATTGAGCAAAAATTGCCGATCTTGAGTGTGCTGCCTTCGTCCCAGTCGTGAACCAGTGGTAGGCCGTAGCTGCCGAGGCCTATCTGATATTGGGGGTAGCGCTGGCGAAAACGGATTTGCGGCCGGTAGAAACGGGGTTGCTCTGGGCCTTTCCGCCAGCGTTTCCAGGCTTTCCTGATGCGCTGCTCAAGTTCCTTCCATTTCACGGGCCTGCTCCTTACCTCTGCAGATGAACCAGGTGGCAGTCAGTAGAGCCATGGGGATCCAGATTAGGAACCAATGCTCCTTGGGGCGTGAGAGAAAGGCGCCGCCCTCGGTCATGCTGGCTGCCAAACCAAACACCAATAGACCTGAGCAGATCATCACCGAGGGCACCTTGCGGTTGCGCCAGGCAAATATAAAGGCAACTGCATACAGTGAGAGCCAGAGCGCCAAACCCACGGTCCCACCGTAGTAGAGGACGGCCAGCAGCATGTTGTGCGGATCCGCCATCGCGTAGTTGTGCGCTGTGATCCAGATGCTCAGGGGGGCGTCATAACCCTGGCCTAGCCAGGGGGCCTCGAGGATTTGCAGCCAGGCCTTGCCCCAGATTTCCGGGCGAGACGATAGCCCTCTGCTGGTGAGTTCGTCGGGGTAGAGATTGATGAGCAGGATGCCGACCACTGCGACGGCGGCCAGTGCGATAAGGCTGCGCCTGTTCCAGTGGGCGATTACCAGCCATAGCAGGCAAGCAGTCAGGGCCATGATTGGGGTTCGCGACCCCGTCTCCAGAAGCAGGACCGCTAATATGCTTAGCGAGATCAGTGCCAGTGGGTTGAACACACTCTTGCCGTTGAACCAGTAACCGGCCCATAGCGCAGCGAAGAAGCCATAGACGTGCGAACTGAGCAAGGGATTGTATAGGGCACCATGGCCAGACAGGCGTCCTGCCCCACCGTTATACAGATGGAAGCCTAGGGCTGCTGCGCCGGCCAGGCTGGCGAAAATGGCGCTGGCTTTGAGGCTGAAAAGCAGTCGCTGCGGCGCTTGTTGTGCCAGCAGGGCTGCAGAGAAGAACAGGAACAGCACGTATATGGGTCTTTTGACCAGTGAGCCGAAGGCGTCGTCGGTGCTGGACCAGGCAAGACTAATGGCTGTGTACAGGCCGAATAGAAAGAATGCGGCGATCAGCGGGGACGTGAACAGATCCTTGATATCTCGGGGGCGGCCGAGCAAGGCGAGCAGCGTTGGGGCGGCCAGCAGGAGGTAATACAATTTGTGGTAGAGCGCCCTGTCCCCTATCCAGAACATTCCGGTGAGCAGCGCGAACCAGCCAGTGGGCAGAATGTATTGAACCAGCCAGGTAGAGGTCTTGGTCAGCCGATTGCCAAAAGCGAGGAGTGCAGTCACGGAGTTCTCAGGTCAAAGCGTTTTTAGTTGGTTGGCCAAGGCCAGCGCTGCCGGGTGTGTGCTGGCGGCAATATAGGCATTCCAAAAAGCCTGCCCGGCATCATTCAGTAACCAGCGTCGATCTTCGGTGTAGCGCAGCATGTGGCGAAAATTCCTCAGGCGTTTGTGTCGACCCAAGGGCGTTGTTTGGCCTTTCAGGTCGGAGATGTCAATCAAACCCAGAGTGTGGTCAGGGGTCAGCACGATATTGCCAAGGTGCAGGGAACGAAAGTAAATCCCCCGGTCGTGCAGAGTGGCGATAAAGGATCCCAGCTGTTCCTTGAGGTGCCGGTCGGCGCTGTCGGAGCGATGCAGGTAGAGCTGACGCAAGGTTTCCCCGGGGAGCGGTTGGTAATGCACGACATCTCGCGCCAGGGTACTCACCCGATAAACTGCAAGCACCTTGGGGCAGGGGATGTCATGTGTTTGCAGTAGCTTGGCGTTATCAGCGAAGCGTTGGGCGTAGGGATAGTACAGGGCCGAGGAAAGCAGGCGCTTACGGCGAAATAGCTTAAGAAAGTTGCCATCGGCGAGGCGCAGTACCTTGTCACCGTACCGGTCGGCCTCCAGGACTTTGGCGTCAGCGCTCAATCTAAGGTAAGCGTCGTGATCCAGGGCTTGCATCAATCAATGGGTCTCGTGTGAAGGCCGCGTATATTAACTCAGTCATCCTGTTGAAAGAGGAAAAAAGGCCCTGTGTTACACTCCCGCCCCCCTTTTAGAGCGCAGAGCCTATGAGCCGCAACGATCAGTCCGAGCCCTCCAGCCTGAAGGTCTACTTCCGTCTGCTGGGTTATGTGAAGCCCTATATCGGCTTCTTCATGCTCAGCATCGTCGGCTTCGTCATCTTCGCCTCAACCCAGCCCATGCTGGGTTACGTCCTCAAGTACTTCGTCGACGGTCTGTCGAATCCCGAGGCCAGCTTCTTCGCCAGCGTTCCCTACCTGTCGGAGATTCCCTTCCTCGCCCACTTGAAGCTGCTGCAGACGGTGCCGCTGCTGATCGTGCTGATCGCGCTGTGGCAGGGCATCGGCTCCTACCTGGGCAACTATTTCCTGGCCAAGGTCTCCCTAGGGCTGGTGCATGACCTGCGCGTGGAGTTGTTCGACAAGTTGCTGGTGCTGCCCAACCGCTACTTCGACAACCACAACTCCGGGCATCTGATCTCGCGCATCACCTTCAACGTGACCATGGTCACCGGCGCGGCCACCGACGCGATCAAGGTGGTGATCCGCGAAGGCATGACGGTGGTGTTCCTGTTCACCACCCTGCTGCTGATGAACTGGAAGCTGACCCTGGTGATGCTGGCGATCCTGCCGGTGATCGGCCTGATGGTCAGCAGCGCCAGCAAGAAATTTCGCAAGCAGAGCAAGAAGATCCAGGTGGCCATGGGCGACGTCACTCACGTCGCCTCCGAGACCATCCAGGGTTATCGCGTGGTGCGCAGCTTCGGTGGCGAGCCCTACGAGTCGCAGCGCTTTCGCTTCGCCTCCAGCGACAACACCCGCAAGCAGTTGCGCATGACCAAGACCGGTGCCATCTACACGCCGATGCTGCAACTGGTGATCTACAGCGCCATGGCGGTGCTGATGTTCCTGGTGCTGTTCATGCGCGGCGATGCCTCGGCCGGCGATCTGGTGGCCTACATCACCCTGGCCGGCCTGCTGCCTAAGCCGATCCGTCAGCTCTCGGAGGTCAGCTCGACCATCCAGAAGGGCCTGGCCGGCGCCGAGAGCATCTTCCAGCAGCTCGACGAGGCGCCCGAGGTGGATCGTGGCAGCGTCGAGCGCGAGCGCGTCGGTGGCCGTCTCGAGGTGCGCAACCTGAGCTTCAGCTATCCCGGCAGCGAAAAAGCCGTGCTCGTCGACGTCAGTTTCACGGCCGAGCCGGGACAGATGATCGCCCTGGTCGGGCGCTCCGGCAGCGGCAAGTCGACCCTGGCCAACCTGATTCCGCGCTTCTACCACCATGAGCAGGGGCAGATCCTCCTCGACGGGGTCGATGTCGAGGACTACAGCCTGCGCAACCTGCGCCGGCATATCGCCCTGGTGACCCAGCACGTCACCCTGTTCAACGACACGGTGCGCAACAACATCGCCTATGGCGACCTGGCCGGGGCGCCGCTGGAGGCGGTCAAGCAGGCCGCCGCCGATGCCTACGCCGCCGAGTTCATCGAGAAGATGCCGCAGGGCTACGACACCCTGGTCGGCGAGAACGGCGTGCTGCTTTCCGGCGGCCAGCGCCAGCGCCTGGCCATCGCCCGCGCCTTGCTCAAGGACGCGCCGCTGCTAGTGCTCGACGAGGCCACCTCGGCACTCGACACCGAGTCCGAGCGGCATATCCAGGCCGCGCTGGATAAGGTGATGCAGGGCCGCACCACCCTGGTGATCGCCCACCGCCTGTCCACCATCGAGAAGGCCGACCTGATCCTGGTGATGGACCAGGGGCAGATCGTCGAGCGCGGCAGCCACGCGGAGCTGCTGGCGCGCAATGGCTACTATGCGCGCCTGCACGCCCGTCAGTTCGAGGAGGGGGGCGAGGTCGTCGCCGCCGAACAGGACGCCTGATGCTCAACCATTTGCGCAGCTGGCGCGAGCGCGGTTGGACGCCCATCGATGCGGCCGGCTATGCCGAGACCTGGGCCCGTTTCGGCGGCAGCGTCATCACCCAGCCGCAGGTCGTCGCCCGCCTGGCCGGGCTGGCGGGCGTGCCGGTGCGCTACCTCGGGCATTGCGTCGACGGCGAGCTCAGGGCGGCGATCCCCACCTGGGGGCGGCACCTGGCGTTGTCGCGGCGAGTGTTGAAGCGCCGGGGGCTGCGCAATCTCTTCGACCTGGGCAATGCCGAGGTGATCCTGCCGGTCGCGCCGAACGCGGGGGTGCCGTTGCGGCATGAGGTCGCCTACCTTTCCGAGTTGAACCGGCATGGCTTCAGTGGCGTGCGGCCGCAGCAGGAGCAGCTGGCCATGGCGCGGGCGCCGGAGGAGTGGTCGAAGAAGTTTCGTTACAACCAGCGGCGCGAATTGCGCCTGTTCGAGGAGGCGGGCGGCGTGGTGCGGGCGGTGGCGGAGTTCACCCCCGCCGAGCTGGCGGCCATCTACGGCGAGCTGTTCGAGCGCCGCTGGGGCTTCGAGGTGCCGGGCAAGCCGAGGCTGGCCGAGGTCTTCGGCCTGATGCGGGAATTCCTCCAGGGATCGCTGTTGATGCTGGATGGTTTTCCGGTGGCCGTTCAGGTGCTGTACAGGGCCGAATCGGCAGACTGGATCAGCTACGAGTACATCAATGGCGGTGTCGACCCTCGGGCTCAGCACCTCAGTCCCGGCAGCGTCCTCAGCTTCATCAACACCCAGGCTGCCTGGGCGGACGCGCGGGCGCGGGGCAAGGTATTGCGTTACTCGTTCGGGCGGGCCGATCGGGACTACAAGGATCGTTGGTGCAACAGGGTTGCCACCTTTAGGGTGTGAGTGAATGGATACACGCAAACAACAACTGCTGCGCCGTCACCGGCGCGGCAAGCGGCTGTTCATGGTCGCGGCGCTGCTGGTGCTGGTGGCGCTGGACTGGTTTGCCGGCTGGAACAGCCTGCCGGTGTTTCTGGTGCTGGCCTGGATCGCCCACGAGGCCTGGTTCGCCGACCACCTTTTCTATTCGCCGCGCGAGGACTATCGCTACGCCTTCCCCGACTCGGCGCCGCAGTTGGCCGGCCGCCTGGAAAAGGGGTGGCTGCAGCTGGACGTCGACCAGCTGCCGGCCGAGGCCGACACCCTGATCCTCGCGGTGCAGGTGCGCAGCACCTGGCTGGGGCGCTGGCTGGATCCCCATGTGCTGATTCGCGACGGCCAGCCCTGCGATCGTCAGGACTTCGAGCGCGGCGTGCGAGGCTGTCGCTACCTCAACCTGTCCGGTCTGCTGCCGGCTCTCCGGGAGGGGCGCGTACAGTTGCGCGGACGCTTCTGCCGACTGGGCGCGGAGGTCAGCCTGTATGCCTTCAGCAATCCGGACTATGCCGCGCGTCGCCTGATGATCATCGCCCCCCATGCCGACGATGCCGAACTCGCCGCCTTCGGCCTCTACAGCCGCAGTGCGGAGGTCAGCATCGTCACCCTCACCCAGGGCGAGGTCGAGGCCCAGCATTATCGCCGCATGGGGCTCGACAAGGCGGCTGCAGCTCGCCTCAAGGGCCGTCTGCGCAGTTGGAGCAGCCTCAGCGTGCCGCTCTGGGGCGGCGTGCCGGCGAGCCGCTGCGTGCAGCTGGGGTATTACTGCCTGCAACTGACGGCCATGCGCGCCGAGCCGCACCGGGGGTTCCCGTCGCTGGAGTCCGGCGAGTCGGACATCCGCAGCGTGCGCCGGTTCAACCCCCTGGCGCTGCCGGGCGATGTCGACGGCATGCCCAGCTGGCACAACCTGGTGGGCGACCTCGCGGCGTTGCTCAAGCGCTTTCGCCCCGAGGTGGTGGTGCTGCCCCACCCGGAACTGGATCCCCATCCCGACCATATCCAGGCCAGCCGGGCGCTGGACGAGGCCGTCGCGCTCGCCGGCTGGTGCCCCGAGGTGCGCCTGCTGTACGCCAATCACCTCTACGACAACGATCGCTGGCCCATGGGGCCGGTCGGCGCCGGCGTGGCGCTGCCGCCGCGTCAGCAACCCCTGCCGGCGGACGGCCTGTGGAGCCCTCTGCTGGATGCGGGGGCACGGCTGGACAAGACCCAGGCCCTGGCCATGCAGCACGACCTGCAGACCCCCCTGCCGCTGAAGAAGCGCCTGCGCCGGCTCATCCAGTGGCTGCTGGTCGGGCGGCGCTGGCCGGAGGTGGGGCAGGACGATTTCTTCCGCAAGGCGGTGCGTCGTCACGAGCTGTTCTGGGTGCGTCGCGCCGGCGTGCGGGAGTCGCGGGCCGACTGAGCGGCTATGTTATGATCCGCGGCGTTTTCGACGCTCCGGAGCCACCATGAAGCTGACCCTGCCCCGTTACGATCAAGCCCCCGTCCTGGTGGTGGGCGACGTCATGCTCGACCGCTACTGGCATGGCGGCACCTCGCGCATTTCGCCGGAGGCGCCGGTGCCGGTGGTGCGCGTGGAGCAGATCGAGGATCGCCCGGGCGGCGCGGCCAACGTCGCGCTGAACATCGCCGCGCTCGGCGCGCCGGCGCTGCTGGTCGGCGTCACCGGCGAGGACGAGGCGGCCGACAGCCTGGCCGACAGCCTGGCCGCCGCCGGCGTCGAGGCACACTTCCAGCGCCGCGACGAGCAGCCGACCATCGTCAAGCTGCGCGTCATGAGCCGCCACCAGCAGCTGTTGCGCATGGACTTCGAAGAACCCTTCGCCACCGACACCCAGGCCCTGGCGCGCCAGGTCGAGGCACTGCTCGCCGGGGTCAAGGTGCTGGTGCTGTCCGATTACGGCAAGGGCGCGCTGCAGAACCACCAGGTGCTGATCCAGGCCGCGCGCGCCAGGGGCATCCCGGTGTTGGCCGACCCCAAGGGCAAGGACTTCTCCATCTACCGCGGCGCCAGCCTGATCACCCCCAATTTGCACGAGTTCGAGACCATAGTCGGCGGCTGCAAGGACGAGGCCGAGCTGGTCAGCAAGGGCGCCAAGCTGATGCGTGAGCTGGAACTCGGCGCCCTGCTGGTGACCCGCGGCGAGCACGGCATGACCCTGCTGCGCCCGGACCACGCGCCGCTGCACCTGCCGGCGCGGGCGCGCGAGGTGTTCGACGTCACCGGCGCCGGCGACACGGTGATCTCCACCCTGGCCGCCTCCATCGCCGCCGGCGAGGAGCTGCCGCAGGCCGTGGCCCTGGCCAACCTGGCCGCCGGCATCGTGGTCGGCAAGCTCGGCACCGCGGCCATCAGCGCCCCCGAGCTGCGCCGCGCGGTGCAGCGCGAGGAGGGCTCCGAGCGCGGCGTACTGAGCCTCGACCAGTTGCTGGTGGCGATCGAGGACGCCCGCGCCCACGGCGAGAAGATCGTCTTCACCAACGGCTGCTTCGACATCCTGCATGCCGGCCACGTGACCTACCTGGAGCAGGCGCGCGCCCAGGGCGACCGCCTGATCGTGGCGATCAACGACGACGCCTCGGTCAGCCGCCTCAAGGGCCCGGGCCGGCCGATCAACGCGGTGGACCGGCGCATGGCGGTGCTCGCCGGCCTCGGTGCGGTGGACTGGGTGGTGAGCTTCGCCGAGGACACCCCCGAGCGCCTGCTCAAGCAGGTGCAGCCGGACGTGCTGGTCAAGGGCGGCGACTACGGCATCGACCAGGTGGTCGGCGCCGATATCGTTCAGGCCTACGGCGGCGAGGTGCGCGTGCTCGGCCTGGTGGAGAACAGCTCGACCACCGCCATAGTCGAGAAGATCCGCAACAAATAGGCTGGACAGGCCGAAGGCCTGTCCACCAATCCATCGCTGGCGGTGGGCAAGGCGGGCGCCATGCTCACCCTACGTTCCTCTGTGTGACGGCTTGACCCGATTGCCGACGGCTCGTGGCTTGAGGGTCATAGGCGCTCGCCAGCCGGCGGCGCATCATCGATGGCATCCCCCCTGTGGAGCGAGATGCCATGACCGTCGATATGCAGGGCCAGGCCCTGAGCGTACTGAGCAAGCTGGCCCAGGCCGACTGGCCGGATCGCCTCAAGCTGCGCAAACCCTTCGAAAGACTCGTCTACAGCGGCAGCCGCGCCAGCTTCCGTCTGGCCGCCGGCAAGACGCGCACGCCGCGTCCGGCGGCGGCCGACGAGCTGTTCGACCTGTCGCTTTCCGACGAGCAGCAGATGCTGGTGGAGATGCTCCAGGGCTTCGCCCTGGACGTGCTGCGCCCGCTGGCGCACGAGGCCGACGCCCAGGCGCGGGTGCCGGCGGCGCTGCGCAGCCAGGCCCATGAGCTGGGCCTGGCCCACTATGGCGTCGGCGAGGCGCAGGGCGGCCTGGCCGGGGCGCGCACCGTGCTGAGCAACGCGCTGATCGGCGAAAGCCTGGCCAGGGGCGACTTCTCCCTGGCCGCCGCGCTGCTGCTGCCGCTGTCGGCGGCCAACTGCATCCGCCGCTGGGGCTCGCCGGCGCAACAGGCGGCCTGGCTGCCGGCCTTCGTCAGCGAGGCGGGGGCGCAACCCTTCGCCCTCGCAGTGGGCGAGCCGGGCGTGCTGAGCGACCCGCGGGGACCCGCCACGCGCGCGCGCAAACGCGGCAAAGCCTATCTGCTCGACGGCGAGAAGGCCCTGGTGCTGGGCGGGCTGGAGGCCAGCCGGCTGATCGTCAGCGCCCAGGCCGGCGACGGCCCGGCGCTGTTTATCGTCGATGCCGCGAGCAAGGGCATCGGCCGCCGTGCCGAGCCGGCCATGGGCCTCAAGGCCTGTGGCCTGGCGCGTATTCAACTCAAAGGCGTCAAGGTGCCGGGCGAGTGCCGGCTGGCTGGCGCTGGCTTCGATTTTCAGGCCTTTCTCGATCATTCCGCGCTGGCCTTCTGCGCCCTTGCCGTCGGTACGGCGCAGGCGGCGCTGGACTATGTGACCAGTTACTGCAACGAGCGCCAGGCCTTCGGCGAACCGATCAGCCATCGCCAGGGCGTGGCCTTTATGGTCGCCGACATCGCCATCGAACTGGACGCCATGCGCCTGCTGCTGTGGCGCGCCTGCGCCCGCGCCGAGGCCGGCCTGCCGTTCCGGCGCGAGGCCTACCTGGCGCGGCTGCTGTGTGCGGAGAAGGCGATGAAGATCGGCAGCGACGCGGTGCAACTGCTCGGCGGCCATGGTTTCACCCAGGAGCACCCGGTCGAGCGCTGGTACCGCGACCTGCGCAGCGTGGCCGTGCTGGCCGGCGGCCTTCATCTCTGAACAGGTGACAACGATGAATCTGGAAACCCCGAAGAAATTCCGCGGCCTGCAGCAGCAGGCGCAGCAGGTGGCCAAGCACTATTTCCGGCCGATCTCACGCAAGTACGACCAGGCCGAGCACGCCTATCCCAAGGAGCTGGACCTGCTCGCCGCGCTGCTCGACGGCATGAACGAGGGCTCGCCCGACGCCGTCGGCGCCGGTTCGGCGAGCAAGCGCGGCGCCGCCCGCGAACAGCAGGAGGGCGTCAAGAACGGCGGCAACCTGGCCGCGCTGCTCGGCGTGATGGAGCTGTGCTGGGGCGACGTCGGCCTGCTCCTGGCCATGCCGCGCCAGGGCCTGGGCAACGCGGCCATCGCCGCGGTGGCCAACGACGAGCAGCTGGCGCGCTTCGGTAGGACCTGGGCGGCCATGGCCATCACCGAACCGGGCTGCGGCTCGGACTCGGCGGCGATCCGCACCACGGCGGTGAAGGACGGCGAGCACTACGTGCTCAACGGCGAGAAGATCTTCGTCACCTCCGGCGAGCGCGCCGACGCCGTGGTGGTCTGGGCCAGCCTCGACCGCAGCCTGGGGCGCGCGGCGATCAAGTCCTTCGTGGTCGAGAAGGGCACGCCGGGCATGAGCGTGACGCGCCTGGAGAAGAAGCTCGGGATCAAGGCCTCGGACACCGCCTCGATCAGCTTCAGCGACTGCCGGGTGCCGGCGGCCAACCTCTTGGGCAACGCCGAGATCGACGTGCAGAAGGGCTTCGCCGGGGTCATGGAAACCTTCGACAACACCCGCCCGCTGGTCGCCGGCATGGCGGTCGGGGTGGCTCGGGCGGCGCTGGAACGCACCCGCGAGCTGCTGGTCAAGGCCGGCTGCCGCTTCGACTATGCCAAGCCCTTGCTGGCCGTGAGCCATGCCGAGGCCACCCTGTATCGGCTGGAGGCCGAGTGGGAAGCGGCGCGCCTGCTCACGCTCAAGGCCGCCTGGATGGCCGACAACAAGCTGCCCAACTCCAAGGAGGCCTCCATCGCCAAGGCCAAGGCCGGGCGGGTGGCCAGCGAGGTGACGCTCAAATGCGTCGAGCTGGCCGGCGCCCTGGGTTACGGCGAGGACGAACTGCTGGAGAAATGGGCGCGCGACTCGAAGATTCTCGACATCTTCGAAGGCACCCAGCAGATCCAGCTGCTGATCGTCGCCCGGCGCCTGCTGGGCAAGAGTTCCAGCGAACTCAAATAGGGCATCGCTGGGCAACGCCGTAGGTTGGCGCCGAGCGCGGCAACGCCCAACGGTCCGCGACATGGCCCGTCGGGTTTCGTCGCTACGCGCCTCAACCCAACCTGCTGGCTGGCAGTGCGGCGGCAGGGCACAAAAAAGCCCGCATCTGCGGGCTTTTTGCTTAGAAACGGAAGACTTCGGTATCGATCTTGATGGGTTCGGCCACCGGAATCTTCGGCCCGGGTTCCTGCGGTTTGGCCTTGGCCACCGGGGCCTTCTTGCGCGGTGGCTCGGCGGGGGCCTCCTCGGCCACGGCAATCGGCTGGATGGCCACCGCCAGCTCGGCGGCCAGGCGTTGCAGCAGCAGGCTCTGCGCCTTGACCTGCTCGGCCACGGCGCCGTTGTGGCCCTCCTCCAGGCGCACCAGGCGGCTGTCGCGCAGCTGGCCGCGGCGATCCAGCAGGCGCCACTGCGCTTCCAGCACCGCCGGCACCAGCGGGCCGGAGTCGAGGCGGGTGATGGTCAGCATCACCTGGGCGTCGGCGCTGAAGCCGGGGGCGGCCGGCGCCAGGGCCAGGCGCTGGCTGTCCAGGCGCCAGGCCAGTTGGCGCAGCAACTGCTGGTCGATGTCGTTGGCCAGGCCGCTGGCCCAGCGGGCATCGCGGGCGGCCACCAGGCTGCCGTCGGCCTGACGCTGCAGCAGGTGTTCCTGGCGCAGGTAGTCGGCGATGCTGACCGGGCCGACCAGCACCGCCAGGCCGCTGTCCTTGGCCGGGGCGACGGCGCTGCCACTGTCGAGTTGGTAGAGTGGCACCGGCTTCTGTTGCAGCAGGCTGCAACCGCTCAGGCTGAGCAGGGTGGTCAGAAGCAGAGCCAGGGGGCGTACTACAGTCATCATTCGTTCCCGGCAGCCGCTGCGGGGCGGCTGCGCATCAATCCCATGTCATGCCGGCGGGTCGTCATCCTGACGACCCGGGTCGCGTATCATCCGTCAAACTGCGCCGCGACTCCAGCCTTGCCCGCCTGTCGGTAGGGGCGGCGCTTATTCCACCAGCAACTGGTCGACGCGCTGGAAGCCGCGCGGCAGCTTGTTGCCGCGGCGGCCGCGCTCGCCCTTGTAGTGCTCCAGATCGTCGGCCTTGAGGGTCAGGGTACGCTTGCCGGCCTGCAGCACCAGCGAGCTGCCGGCGGGCAGCACGGCCAGATCGGTGAGGTATTCCTCGCGGCTGGCCACCCGTTCACCGGGGATGCCGATGATCTTGTTGCCCTTGCCTTTGCCCAGTTGCGGCAGGTCGGCGACCTTGAACAGCAACAGGCGGCCTTCGGTGGTCACCGCCGCCAGCCAGTCGTTCTCGACGCTGGCCACCGGCTTGGGCGCCACCACCCGGGCGCCGTTGGGCAGGCTGAGCAGGGCCTTGCCGGCCTTGTTCTTGGCCTGCAGGTCCTCGCCCTTGACCACGAAGCCGTAGCCGGCGTCCGAGGCGATCACGTACAGGGCGCTGTCCTCCGGCAGCAGCACGCAGTCGAAGGTCGCCCCCGGCGGCGGGGTCAGACGACCGGTCAGCGGCTCGCCCTGACCGCGTGCCGACGGCAGGCTGTGGGCGGCGAGCGAATAGCTGCGTCCGGTGGAGTCGATAAACACCGCGTACTGGTTGGATCGGCCCGGCGCGGCGGCCTTGAAGCCGTCGCCGGCCTTGTAGGACAGGCCGGTGGCGTCGATATCGTGGCCCTTGGCGCAGCGCACCCAGCCTTTTTCCGAGAGCACCACGGTGACCGGTTCGGTGGGCATCAGCTCGGTTTCCGACAGGGCGCGGGCCTCGGCGCGGGCGACGATCGGCGAGCGACGGTCGTCGCCGTACTTCTCGGCGTCCTCGAGAATTTCCTTGCGCACCAGCTTCTTCAGCTTGGCTTCGCTGCCGAGCAGGGCCAGCAGCTTCTCGCGCTCCTTGGCCAGTTCGTCCTGCTCGCCGCGGATCTTCATCTCTTCCAGGCGGGCCAGCTGGCGCAGGCGGGTGTCGAGGATGTAGTCGGCCTGCACCTCGGTCAGGCCGAAGGCCTCCATCAGCACCGGTTTCGGTTGATCCTCGGTGCGAATGATGCGGATCACTTCGTCGAGGTTGAGGAAGGCGATCAGCAGGCCTTCCAACAGGTGCAGGCGCTTTTCCACCTTGTCCAGGCGGAACTGCAGGCGGCGCCGTACGGTGCCGACGCGGTACACCAGCCACTCGGTCAGCAGGGTGCGCAGGTCCTTGACCTGCGGCTTGCCGTCGAGGCCGATGACGTTGGTGTTGACCCGGTAGCTGGACTCCAGGTCGGTGGTGGCGAACAGATGGGTCATCAGCTCGTCGGCATCCACACGGTTGGAGCGCGGGATGATGACGATACGGGTCGGGTGTTCGTGGTCGGATTCGTCGCGCAGGTCGGCGACCATCGGCAGCTTCTTGGCCTGCATCTGCGCGGCGATCTGCTCCAGCACCTTGGCTCCGGAAACCTGATGCGGTAGGGCGGTGACGACGATGTCGCCATCTTCGACGCGATAGACGGCGCGCATGCGCACCGAGCCGCGGCCGCTCTCGTAGATCTTCAGCAGGTCGGCCTTGGGCGTGATGACCTCGGCTTCGGTGGGAAAATCCGGGCCCTGGATATGCTCGCAGAGCTGCTCGACCGTGGCGCCCGGCTCGTCCAGCAGGCGCACGCAGGCGGCGGCTACTTCGCGCAGGTTATGCGGCGGCACGTCGGTGGCCATACCGACCGCAATACCCGTCGTGCCGTTGAGCAACAGGTTGGGCAGGCGTGCCGGCAGGGTGGCCGGCTCGTTCAGGGTGCCGTCGAAGTTCGGCACCCAGTCCACCGTGCCCTGGCCCAGTTCGCTCAGCAGCACCTCGGAATAGCGCGACAGGCGCGCCTCGGTGTAGCGCATGGCGGCGAAGGACTTGGGATCGTCCGGCGCGCCCCAGTTGCCCTGGCCGTCGACCAGGGTGTAGCGGTAGGAGAACGGCTGCGCCATCAACACCATGGCTTCGTAGCAGGCGATGTCGCCGTGTGGGTGAAACTTGCCGAGCACGTCGCCGACGGTGCGCGCCGACTTCTTGTGCTTGGCGTCGGCGTCCAGGCCCAGCTCGCTCATGGCGTAGACGATGCGCCGCTGCACGGGCTTGAGGCCGTCGCCGATATGCGGTAGGGCGCGGTCCATGATCACGTACATGGAATAGTTGAGATAGGCCTGCTCGGTGAAGTCGGCGAGTGACCGGCGTTCCACGCCTTCCAGGCTCAAATCGAGGGATTCGCTCATGCGGGCCTCATTGCAAGGTTGATTGGCGCAGCACCAGTGTGCCGCCCTTCTGACTGAATTCGAGTTGTTGCAGCGCGCTCATGCCCAGCAGCACTTCGTCGCCGTCCATGCCCGGGGCGATCAGCGCGGCGACGTCGCGCAGCTCGATCTCGCCCAGGCGCAGGCTGGCCAGGCGCGTGCGATGCCCGGTGGCACGGCCGTTGGCGGTGCTGATGACGATCGGCGCGCCGCGTTGCAGGCCGAGACGCTCGGCCACCGCGCTGGGCACCGCCACCTGGGTGGCGCCGGTGTCGAGCAGGAAGGTCACGGTCTGGCCGTCGATCTGCCCGTTGACCAAGTAATGGCCCTGGCGGCTGCTGGCCAGGCGCACTTCGACGAAACCATCGCCATGCACTGACTGTGGCGTCTGGTTGGGGTTGCGCTGCTGGTCTTCCCAGTTGCCGAAGAAATGCGTGGCCAGCAGCAGGCCGGCGCCCCAGGCGAGCACCCACATCACCCGTCCGGCACGGCGACCGGGCGTCTGCTCGCTCACGGGCGGCGGCTCCAGCCGCCCTTGGGCGCTTTGAGGCGCCAGACCAGGGGGCGTTGCTCGCCGTCGGCGCGGGTCTGGCTGCCGTTGTCGACACCGACCCAGGCGCCGTCCTGATCGATCCACAGGGCCTCGGCCATGCCGTATTTCGCCGGGTTCAGCGCCTCGCCGGCGAACGACCAGCACAGCTCCGCCTCGCCGTTGCTCAGGGTGCGGCGGCAGATGCGATGAGCCTGGCGTTCGAGGGTGAACAGCTTCTCGCCGAAGTAGGCCAGGCCGGCGAAGTCGCGCGGCGCGGCATGGCCGCCGAGCGCTGCGGGCGAGGGCTCTTCGCCGCTCTCGCTGATCAGCACGCAGCCGCCGGTGCAGCGCCAGGTGCTGTTCTGCCGGTGCAGCACGGTGAGGCCGCGGCGGCGCTGTTCGGCGGCCAGCCACAGGCGCTCGCCGCTGGGGTCGACGGCGATGCCCTCGAAGCCCTGGTTGAAGTGCAGCAGCATGCCGCTGGCACGCGCCTGGCGCACCAGGCCGCTGGGCAGGTTGAGCCACTGCGCGCTGCCGCTGGGCGCCACCTGCAGCACCGCGGCGCGCGTCTCGCTGACCAGGTAGCGGTTGCCCTGGGCATCGCAGGACAGCCCTTCGAAATCCAGCTTGCCGCCGCGTACCAGGCTGGCGGCCCAGTTGCGCATGCGCAGGCCCCAGGGCAGGGCGCTGTCGGGCGGCTCGGGGGCGACGAAGGGTTCGCCCTCGGCGCGCAGCAGGCCGTCTTCACGGTGCAGCTGGTAGAGGGTCGCGTCGTCGCGGTCGGACACCGCCCACAGCGCCTCGCCGCACTGGGCCAGGCCGGACAGGTTGCCGGCGGTCATCTCGCTCACCGGGTATTCGGCCTGCAGCTGCAGTTCTTCCAGCGCCGCGGGCTCGGCGTGGGCGCCGCCGGCCAGCAGGCCGAGTGCCAGCAACAGCCTGCGCATCAGGCCAGTACCTCGGCCAGGTTGCCCTTGGTTTCCAGCCAGCTCTTGCGGTCGCCGGCGCGTTTTTTCGCCAGCAGCATGTCCATCACCTCGCGGGTGCCCTCGAAATCGTCCAGGGTCAGCTGCACCAGGCGGCGGGTGTTGGGGTCCATGGTGGTTTCGCGCAGCTGCGGCGGGTTCATCTCGCCGAGGCCCTTGAAACGGGTCACCTGCGGCTTGCCGCGGCGCTTCTCGGCCACCAGGCGGTCGAGGATGCCGTCGCGCTCGGCGTCGTCGAGGGCGTAGAAGATCTCCTTGCCCAGGTCGATGCGGTACAGCGGCGGCATGGCCACGTAGACGTGGCCGGCGTCGACCAGGGCGCGGAAGTGGCGGACGAACAGGGCGCAGAGCAGGGTGGCGATGTGCAGGCCGTCGGAGTCGGCGTCGGCGAGGATGCAGATCTTGCCGTAGCGCAGCCCGGAGAGGTCGCTGGAGCCGGGGTCGATGCCGATGGCCACGGCGATGTCGTGCACCTCCTGCGAGGCCAGCACCTCGCTGCCGTCGACTTCCCAGGTGTTGAGGATCTTGCCGCGCAGCGGCATGATCGCCTGGAACTCCTTGTCGCGCGCCTGCTTGGCGCTGCCGCCGGCGGAATCGCCCTCGACCAGGAACAGCTCGCAGCGCAGCGGGTTCTGCCCGGCGCAGTCGGCCAGCTTGCCGGGTAGCGCCGGGCCCTGGGTGATCTTCTTGCGCTCGACCTTCTTGCCCGCCTTGAGACGACGGCCGGCGTTGCTGATGGCCAGCTCGGCCAGGGCCAGGCCGGTTTCCGGGTGGGCGTTGAGCCACAGGCTGAAGGCGTCTTTGACGACTCCAGAGACGAAGGCCGCGGCCTCGCGCGAGGACAGGCGCTCCTTGGTCTGCCCGGAGAACTGGGCGTCCTGCATCTTCATCGAGAGGACGAAGGCGATGCGTTCCCAGACGTCTTCCGGCGCCAGTTTCACCCCGCGCGGCAGCAGGTTGCGGAACTCGCAGAACTCGCGCATGGCATCCAGCAGGCCCTGGCGTAGGCCGTTGACGTGGGTGCCGCCCTGGGCGGTGGGGATCAGGTTGACGTAGCTTTCCTGCACCGCGTCGCCACCCTCGGGCAGCCACAGCAGGGCCCAGTCCACCGCCTCCTTGTTGCCGGCCAGGCTGCCGACGAAGGGTTCGGCGGGCAGGCGCTCGAACTCGCTGACGGCGTCGACCAGGTAGGAGCGCAGGCCGTCTTCATACAGCCACTCGACCTGCTCGCCGCTGGCTTTGTCGGTGAAGCTGACCGAGAGCCCCGGGCACAGCACGGCCTTGGCCTTGAGCACGTGCTTGAGGCGGCTGACCGAGAACTTGAAGGAGTCGAAATACTTGGCGTCGGGCCAGAAGTGCACGCTGGTGCCGGTGTTGCGCTTGCCCACCGTGCCGACCACTTCCAGCTCGCTGGCCTTGAAGCCGTCGGCGAAGCTCATCTGGTACTCGTTACCGTCGCGCTTGACGGTCACCACCACGCGGGTCGACAGGGCGTTGACCACACTGATGCCGACGCCGTGCAGGCCGCCGGAGAACTGGTAGTTCTTGTTGGAAAACTTGCCGCCGGCATGCAGCTTGGTGAGGATCAGCTCGACGCCCGGCACGCCTTCTTCCGGGTGGATGTCCACCGGCATGCCGCGGCCGTCGTCGAGCACTTCCAGCGAGTTGTCCTCGTGGAGGATCACCTGGATCGACTTGGCATGCCCGGCCAGCGCCTCGTCGACGCTGTTGTCGATAACTTCCTGGGCCAGGTGGTTGGGCCGCGTGGTGTCGGTGTACATGCCCGGGCGCTTGCGCACCGGGTCGAGGCCGGAAAGGACTTCGATGGCGTCGGCGTTATAGGCGTTCTGCTGGGCCATGGGCTCTCTTGTTCGTCAAATGAGTGCGGAAAAGTCGGTATCGCGCCAGAGTGTGGCGTCGATCCCGGCGAAAGCGAAGAGCATCGGCAGGTCGGCGGCGAAGCCCTGGAAACCGTGGTCGCCGCCGGACTGGATGCGCAGGGCGCAGGCCCGGTAGTAGCGTTCGGCGTCGCGGTAGTCGAGGGTCTCGTCGCCGGTCTGCAGCCATACCCGGTAGCGCACCGGGTCGCTGGGGGGCGCCACCTCCAACTCGGCCAGGGCCTCGATGTGATCTTCGGTCAGTTCCCAGGTCTCGTCGCTGTAGTAATTCTGCTGCGGGCCGAGGTAGCCGTCGAAACGCAGGTGCGGGCGTACCGCGGGATTGATCAGCAGCGCCTTGAGGCCATGGCGCTCGGCCAGATAGGTGGCGTAGTAGCCGCCCAGCGAGCTGCCCACCAGCACGGGTTGGCCGAGTTCCGCCACCAGGGCTTCGAGCTGCGCCATGGCCTGGCGCGGATGATGGTGCAGCGCCGGCACCCGCAACCGGGCGTCGAGGCCCAGGCTGCGCATGGCGCGGCTCAGCTGGCTGGCCTTGTGCGAAGCCGGCGAGCTGTTGAGGCCGTGGATATAGAGGATGGATGCGGTCATGGGGCGGCAGGCTACTAGTCCGAGGCCGCAAGCTGCAAGCCTCAAGCTGATTGGGGGTGTTTCAGTAGCCCTTGACGCTGTAATCCACCTCGAAATGGATACCGGTGACGCGCGATACGCCGGTGTCCAGGCGGCCGTCGGCATGCAGGCGCAGCCAGCGGTAGCCGGGCGCCTCGCTGCCGACCTGGAATTCCTCGCTGCCGGGGGCGAACTGCACGCAGGTGGAGGGCGAGGCGAGTAGGCGCAGGCCGCCGCGCTGCTGGTCGAATTCCTGGTGGATATGACCCCAGAGCAGGGCCTTGGCCTGCCGGTGGCGGGCCAGCACGGCGAACAGGGCGTCCGGGTTGCGCAGGCCGATGGGTTCCATCCATTTGCAGCCGATGGACACCGGGTGGTGGTGCAGGCAGATCAGGTGGTGACGCTGCGGCGCCTCGCTCAGCGCCCGCTCCAGCAGCTCAAGCTGGCTGCCTTCGAGAAAGCCGGGCACCGCGCCGGGGATCGAGGAATCGAGCATGACGATGCGCCAGGCACCGAGGTCGATCACCGGCTCCAGCAGCGCGCTGCCGTTGCAGGCGGCCTGCATCGGCGGCACTTCGTCGTGGTTGCCGGCCAGCCAGCGCGCCGGCGCGCCGATGGCGGCGGTGAGCTGGCGGAAACGCTGGTAGGAGGCCTGGCTGCCGTCCTGCGACAGGTCGCCGGTGGCCAGGATCAGGTCGATCTGCGCCTGCTCCTGCTGCACCCGTTCGATCACCCGCTGCAGGCTGTCGCAGGTGTCCATGCCCAGCAGCTTGCCATCCGCTTCGGCGAACAGGTGGCTGTCGGACAGCTGCACCAGCAGGACCGAGGAATCAGCGGAAGGGGTGGGCAGGCTCGGCAAGACCGTCTCCTAGGGCACAATCGGGTGAATTATGGTGGTTGCCGCGCTAAAGGGAAAACCCGCGAAGCGGACGCAGATCACAGAAAAAAACGCCAGGAGCGTTTTTGACGTCGCCTACGACGGCCTGCAGGGTGGCCCCCAGGGATGGCAGGCCACAACAGCCGCGCCGCATTATCGGCCGGGCGGTGCGAAGCTTGACGGTTCAGATGACCGGCTGGGGTTCGTGGCCACAGGCCAGGCAATGGCTGAGCCATTCGCCGAGAAACAGGTTGAGCTGGCTCTTCTCGTCCGGCTGGTGCATGGCGGCATTGGGATAAGGGTAGCGGCTGTGCAGGCGGCGGGCATTCTCGGCACCGACCACTTCGGCCATGCGTGCGTCGTGATAGACCCGTACTTCCAGCTGCGGTACCGGCAGCCAGGGCAGGCTATGTTCCTGGCGGGCGCGCAGGGTGGTGGTGTAGGGGCAGGCTTCGACCACTTCCAGGCTGAGCACGCCGAGCAGGCGGTCGCCCTGGCTCAGGGCCACGCGACGCGCCTGGGGCTCGCTGCGCATGTCCGGTAGCAGGCGCATCAGGCGAGCGTAGTTGGCCTCGCAGGCGGCCTGCAGTTCGACCAGGTCGACCCGGTAGCGCTCGCGTACCAGGTTCACGACCACATCCCCCGCACTTCGTCGCGATTGAGCGCCAGCCATTGCAGGGCGATGATGCTGGCGGCGTTGTCGATGCGGCCGTCCTTCACCGCCTGCAGGGCATCGGCCAGCGGCCAGACGTGCACGCGGATGTCCTCGCCTTCCTCGGCCAGGCCATGCACGCCGCCGGCGCCCTCGCTGCTGCAGCGCCCGACGAACAGGTGCACGCGCTCGTCGGAGCCGCCGGGCGAGGGGTAGTACTGGGTAATCGGCCACAGCGCAGTCAGCTGCAGGTTGGCTTCCTCGACCGCCTCGCGGCGGGCGACCTCCTCGGGTTCTTCGTCCTTGTCGATCAGGCCGGCCACCAGCTCCAGCAGCCAGGGGTTGGCGCTCTTGTCCATGGCGCCGACGCGGAACTGCTCGATCAGCACCACCTCGTCGCGCTGCGCGTCGTAGGGCAGCACGCACACGGCGTCGTGGCGCACGAACAGCTCGCGACTGAGCTGCGGGCCCATGCCGCCGGCGAACTGGCGATGGCGCAGGCGCACCCGGTCGAGCTGGTAGAAGCCGCGGAAGCAGGCCTCGCGCTCGATGATGTCGATGTCGTCTTTGCCCATAGGCATCCCCCAACTGGCAGTAACGGGCCAGTTGGCCCGTTACCGATCACACTAGCGAGCTTAGCGCTGCCAGATCAAGCTTCCGTGACCAGAGGGCTACACCTTCTGGTACAGCTGGCTGCCCTGGGCCTTGAACTCCTCGGCCTTGGCCTGCATGCCCTGTTCGGCGTCCAGGTCGAGGGTGTCGATGCGCTGTTCCTTAGCATAGTCGCGCACTTCCTGAGTGATCTTCATCGAGCAGAACTTCGGCCCGCACATGGAGCAGAAATGCGCCACCTTGGCCGAGTCCTTGGGCAGGGTCTCGTCGTGGAAGGCGCGCGCGGTGTCGGGGTCGAGGCCGAGGTTGAACTGGTCTTCCCAGCGGAACTCGAAGCGCGCCTTGGACAGGGCGTTGTCGCGGATCTGCGCGCCCGGGTGGCCCTTGGCCAGGTCGGCGGCGTGCGCGGCGATCTTGTAGGTGATGATGCCGGTCTTCACGTCATCCTTGTTCGGCAGGCCCAGGTGCTCCTTGGGCGTGACGTAGCAGAGCATGGCGCAGCCGAACCAGCCGATCATCGCCGCGCCGATGCCGCTGGTGATGTGGTCATAGCCCGGGGCGATGTCGGTGGTCAGCGGGCCGAGGGTGTAGAACGGCGCCTCGTCGCAGCATTCCAGCTGCTTGTCCATGTTCTCCTTGATCAGCTGCATCGGCACGTGGCCGGGGCCTTCGATCATGCACTGCACGTCGTGCTTCCAGGCGATCTTGGTCAGCTCGCCGAGGGTCTCCAGCTCGCCGAACTGCGCGGCGTCGTTGGCGTCGGCAATCGAGCCGGGACGCAGGCCGTCGCCCAGCGAGAAGCTGACGTCGTAGGCCTTCATGATTTCGCAGATGTCGTCGAAGTGGGTGTAGAGGAAGTTTTCCTTGTGGTGCGCCAGGCACCACTTGGCCATGATCGAGCCGCCGCGCGAAACGATACCGGTCACGCGTTTGGCGGTCATTGGCACATAGCGCAGCAGTACGCCGGCGTGGATGGTGAAGTAGTCCACGCCCTGCTCGGCCTGCTCGATCAGGGTGTCGCGGAACAGCTCCCAGGTCAGGTCCTCGGCCACGCCGCCGACCTTCTCCAGCGCCTGGTAGATCGGCACGGTGCCGATCGGGACGGGGCTGTTGCGGATGATCCACTCGCGGGTCTCGTGGATGTGCTTGCCGGTGGACAGGTCCATCACGGTGTCCGAACCCCAGCGGATGCCCCAGGTCAGCTTGGCCACTTCTTCCTCGATGGAGGAGCCGAGCGCCGAGTTGCCGATATTGCCGTTGATCTTCACCAGGAAGTTGCGGCCGATGATCATCGGCTCCAGTTCCACGTGGTTGATGTTGGCGGGGATGATGGCGCGACCGCGGGCGACTTCGCTGCGCACGAACTCGGGGGTGATTTCCTTCGGAATCGAGGCGCCGAAGCTATGGCCGGCGTGCTGCTCGTTGAGCAGCCCCGCCTCGCGGGCCTCGGCCAGCTTCATGTTTTCGCGGATGGCGACGTATTCCATCTCCGGGGTGATGATGCCCTGCTTGGCGTAGTGCATCTGGCTGACGTTCTTGCCGGCCTTGGCCCGGCGCGGGTTGCGCACGTGGGCGAAGCGCATGGCGGCCAGCTCGGCGTCGCCCAGGCGGCGCTGGCCGAACTCGGAGGACAGTCCCGGCAGCTTTTCGGTGTCGCCGCGATCCTCGATCCAGGCGCTGCGCACGTCGGCCAGGCCCTTGCGCACGTCGATGGTGACGTTCGGATCGGTGTAGGGGCCGGAAGTGTCGTAGACGGTGACCGGCGCGTTGATCTCGCCACCGAAGTCGGTGGGCGTCACGTCCAGGCTGATCTCGCGCATCGGCACGCGGATGTCCGGGCGCGAGCCCTCTACATAGACTTTCTGCGAACGGGGAAAGGGTTGTACGGACTGCTGATCGACCTGAGCCGATTCACTCAGATTCTTTTGTTGTTGTGCACTCATCAAGGCTCTCTCCGGGGATGGTTGTCGGAGCAGAACCTGAGAGAGGAGGGGGCGGAGGCGCACCATGGGGCGGTGCCGAGAAGACTCGCCGGTACGCTGGCGAGGACATCTTGTTCCCTACGCAGGCCTTAACCTGATCAGGTTCAACGGGATCCGGCAGCTGCCAATCTCAGCCCCGCATATGGGGCACCCCGACAAGAACCCGGGCAGTCTAATCAAGCTTGAGCGATAAAACCAACCCGAGGGTCAGAAAAGGTCGACCCGTGCGTCGGAAAACGACCGCTAGTGTCGCCTGCCGGGCATTGTTCCCGGCGAGCAACATAGCTTGCCGCCAGCTAGACTGATGCCGTCCAAGGTGCGCTTGACCCTCGCCCGCGGCGCCCCGTAGCCTTGCCCATCACCGCCCATTCAAGGATCGACCTTCATGTTGCGCAGACTTTCCCTGGCCGTCGCCATTGCCGCTGTCGCCGCGGGCCTGGCCCAGGCCGAAGAGGCCCCGCTGTCGAGCAAGACCGACCTGGTGACCGTGTACCAGGAAGCGGCGAAGAACAATGCCGATATCGCCGCCGCGCGCGCCGATTACCAGGCGCGCCGGGAAGTGGTGCCGCAGGCCCGCGCCGGGCTGCTGCCCAACCTGTCGGCGGGCGCCACCTACGGCGACACCCGCACCGAGATCGACTCGCCGAGCAACAGCGCCTCGCGCAGTGGCACCACCTACCAGGCCAACCTCAGCCAGCCGCTGTTCCGCGCCGACCGCTGGTTCCAGCTGCAGGCCGCCGAGGCCACCAGCGAGCAGGCCGCGCTGGAGCTGTCGGCCACCGAGCAGAACCTGATCCTGCAGAGCGCCGAGACCTACTTCGCCGTGCTCCGCGCGCAGGACACCCTGGCCTCGACCAAGGCCGAGGAAGCGGCGTTCAAGCGCCAGCTGGACCAGGCCAACGAGCGCTTCGACGTCGGCCTGTCGGACAAGACCGACGTGCTCGAGGCGCAGGCCGGCTTCGACACCGCCCGCGCCAACCGCATTCTCGCCGAACGCGCGGTGGAGGACGCCTTCGAGGCCCTGGTGACCCTGACCAACCGCGACTACGCGGCGGTCGAAGGCATCGTGCATACCCTGCCGGTGCTGGCGCCGACGCCGAACGACGCCAAGTCTTGGGTCGACACCGCCGCCGCGCAGAACCTCAACCTGCAGGCCAGCTACTATGCGGTGGACGCCGCCGAGGAAACCCTGCGCCAGCGCAAGTCCGGCCATGCACCGACCCTGGACGCGGTGGCCAGCTACCAGAAGGGCGATAACGACAGCCTGGGCTTCAGCAACAGCGGCACCTTCGGCAGCCCGACCTACAGCGGCGACGTCTCCCAGCGCTCCATCGGCCTGCAACTGAACATCCCGCTGTACAGCGGCGGCCTGACCAGCTCGCAGGTGCGCGAGGCCTACCAGCGCCTGGGCCAGACCGAGCAGCTGCGCGAGAGCCTGCGCCGCCAGGTGGTGCAGAACACCCGCAACCTGTTCCGTGCGGTGAATACCGACGTGGAAACCGTGCAGGCGCGCAAGCAGTCGATCATCTCCAACCAGAGCGCGCTGGAGGCCACCGAGATCGGCTACCAGGTCGGCACCCGCAACATCGTCGACGTGCTCGACGCTCAGCGTCAGCTGTACAGCTCGGTGCGCAACTACAACGACGCGCGCTACGACTACATCCTCAACAACCTGCGCCTGAAGCAGGCCGCCGGCACCCTCAGCCCGGCCGACCTGGAAGCGCTGGGCAGCTTCCTCA
>MTEW01003190.1_pt1 | contig 41260 bp, 38 predicted proteins | sample 1042681 | NCBI WGS metagenome assembly MTEW01 (sample SAMN06185811, study PRJNA358809) | soil metagenome | isolation source: soil biostimulated with citrate as carbon source | place: India | collected 2015-05-23
GGGCGCTCCAGCTCGTAGGCCATGCTCATGGCGTCGAGCATGCTCCACAGCACATCCAGCTTGAACTGCAGGATGTTCAGCATGCGCTCCTGCGATTCGCGGGTGCGGTAGTGCTCGAGGGTGATGCGCAGGCCATGCTCGACATCGCGGCGCGCCTGGCTCAGGCGATTGCGAAAGTAGTCGTAACCGGCCGCGTCGATCCACGGGTAGTGCTGCGGCCAGGCGTCCAGGCGCGACTGGTGGATGGTCGGGGCGAACAGCTCGGTCAGCGAGCTGCTGGCCGCCTCCTGCCAACTGGCGCGGCGGGCGAAGTTGACGTAGGCGTCGACGGCGAAGCGCACGCCGGGCAGCACCAGCTCCTGCGACAGCACCTGCTCGCGGTCGAGACCGACCGCCTCGGCCAGGCGCAGCCAGGCTTCGATGCCGCCTTCCTCACCTGACGTAGCGACGCCCGGCACTCCATCGTGGTCGAGGATGCGCTGAATCCACTCGCGGCGCGTTTCCCGGTCCGGACAGTTGGCCATGATCGCGGCGTCTTTGAGCGGGATGCAGATCTGGTAGTAGAAACGGTTAGCCACCCAGCCCTGGATCTGCTCGCGCGTGGCGCGGCCTTCATACATGGCCCGGTGGTAGGGATGGTGGATGTGGTACAGCGCGCCCTTGGCGCGCAGCGCCTGCTCGAATTCGGCAGGGCTCATGGCAGCTTGGCTCATCAGGATCTCCGATACGCGTTGCCGTAGGGTGCGCCGTGCGCACCAGCATTCTTTGAAGTGCGCACAGCCAGGGCGGCCCCGCACACCCTACAAATGGATGCTCATGCCATCGAACGCGACCTCGATGCCGCGGGCGTCCAGCTCGGCACGCTCGGGCGAATCCAGGTCGAGAATCGGGTTGGTGTTGTTGATATGGATCAGGATCTTGCGCGCCGCCGGCAGCCCCTCCAGCACCTCGAGCATGCCGCCCGGGCCGCTCTGCGGCAGGTGGCCCATCTCGCTGCCGAGCTTGTCGCCCACCTCGCACACGCGCATCTCGTCGTCGCGCCACAGCGTGCCATCGACCAGCAGGCAGTCGGCGCGGCGCATCCAGCCCAGCAGTTGCTCGTCCACCTGGCCCAGGCCGGGGGCGTAGAACAAGGTCCCGCCCGTGCGCAGGTCCTCGATGAACAGGCCGATGTTGTCGCCCGGGTGCGGATTGCCGCGGTGCGGCGAATACGGCGGCGCGCTGCTGCGCAGGGCGATGGCGGTGAGGCGCAGCCCCGGGCAGGCGGGGATGCTGAACGGCGTGGCGTCCAGCTCGATCAGCCGGTGCTGCAGGCCGCCGTTCCAGTGGCTGAGCATGTTGAACAGCGGAAAGCCGGTGGTCAGGTCCTGATGGACCATCTCGGTACACCAGACCTGATGCGGGCAGCCTTCGCGCAGGGTCAACAGGCCCGTGCAATGGTCGATCTGGCTGTCGAGCAGGACGATGCCGGCGATCGCCGTGTCGCGCAGCTTGCGCGCCGGTTGCAGCGCCGGAAAGGCTTCGAGCTGCGCGCGAATGTCGGGCGAGGCGTTGCACAGGATCCACTCGCCGCCGTCATCGGAGATGGCGATGGACGACTGGGTACGCGGCTGCGCCCGCAAGGTGCCGGCGCGCACGCCGCGGCAGTTGCGGCAGTTGCAGTTCCACTGGGGAAAGCCGCCGCCGGCGGCGGAACCGAGAATCTGGATATGCATGGCGGATTACCAGGGGGATGCCCCGGACGGGCCGGGGCCAGGAGCGATCAGCGGTTGGCGAAGTACAGGGTCACTTCGAAGCCAATACGCAGGTCGGTGTAGGCGGGTTTAGTCCACATGGTGCGGTCCTCTTTTTATGGCGCCGGGGCATTCCGGCACCCTCATTAAGCCCCCGCCAGGCAAGAGGCCAAATGGTACTTTGGGATGAATCGGCACTGGCATTGGTAGGTGACGCTATCAATAGGCATGGATCGCACCGCGAAGGTTCCTGTGATCGCCGGCCCTGAAACATGTGCCAATAAAAAACGCGGCCGAAGCCGCGTCGCGATAAGGGTCTGCTGCCGTACAGGCTGATGGCTGCCTGCAGATCCACCCGGGTAGGGTCCTTCGCCGTACAAGGGCGGCGCGCCGGAGCGAGCGCGCCGCGTCATGGGTTGATCAGGACTCAGAAAAAGCCCAGGGGATTGATGTCATAGCTCACCAGCAGGTTCTTGGTCTGCTGGTAGTGGTCGAGCATCATCTTGTGGGTTTCGCGGCCGACGCCGGACTTCTTGTAACCACCGAACGCGGCATGCGCCGGGTACAGGTGGTAGCAGTTGGTCCATACGCGACCGGCCTTGATCGCGCGGCCCATGCGGTAGGCGACGTTCATGTCGCGGCTCCACACGCCGGCACCCAGGCCAAACTCGGTGTCGTTGGCAATCGCCAGCGCCTCGGCCTCGTCCTTGAAGGTGGTCACGCCGATCACCGGGCCGAAGATCTCCTCCTGGAACACGCGCATCTGGTTGGTGCCCTTGAGCAGGGTCGGCTGGATGTAGTAACCGCTGGCCAGGTCGCCGTCGAGTTTCTCCGCCGCGCCGCCGGTGAGCACCTGCGCGCCTTCCTGCTGAGCGATTTCCAGGTAGGACAGAATCTTGTCGAACTGCTGCTGCGAGGCCTGGGCGCCGACCATGGTCTCGGTGTCCAGCGGGTTGCCGCGCTTGATCTGTTTGACCTTCTTCATCACCTCGGCCATGAAGGCGTCGTAGATCGACTCCTGCACCAGCGCGCGCGACGGGCAGGTGCACACCTCGCCCTGGTTGAAGAAGCCCAGCACCAGACCTTCGGCAGCCTTCTCGATGAAGGCCGGCTCGGCGTTCATGATGTCGGCGAAGAAGATGTTCGGCGATTTGCCGCCCAGCTCGACGGTGGACGGAATGATGTTCTCGGCAGCGCATTTCAAGATATGCGAGCCGACCGGGGTGGAGCCGGTGAAGGCGATCTTGGCGATGCGCTTGCTGGTGGCCAGCGCCTCGCCGGCCTCGCGGCCGAAGCCCTGGACGATGTTGAGCACGCCCGGCGGCAGCAGGTCGCCGATGATTTCCACCAGCAGGGTGATCGACAGCGGGGTCTGTTCGGCGGGCTTGAGCACGATGGCGTTGCCGGCGGCCAGGGCCGGGGCGAGTTTCCAGGCGGCCATCAGCAACGGGAAGTTCCACGGGATGATCTGCCCGACCACACCCAGCGGCTCGTGGAAGTGATAGGCCACGGTGCCGTCGTTGATTTCGGCGGTGCTGCCTTCCTGCGCGCGGATGCAGCCAGCGAAGTAGCGGAAGTGATCGGCGGCCAGCGGCACGTCGGCGTTGAGGGTCTCGCGCACGGCCTTGCCATTGTCCCAGGCCTCGGCCACGGCCAGCAGCTCGAGATTGGCTTCGATGCGGTCGGCGATCTTCAGCAGGATGTGCGAACGCTCCTGCACGCTGGTGCGGCCCCAGGCGTCGGCGGCGGCATGCGCGGCGTCCAGCGCCTTGTCGATATCGGCAGCGTTGGAGCGGGGAAATTCGGCGATCACCGAAGCGTCGACCGGGCTGGTGTTGCTGAAGTACTGGCCACTGAGCGGAGCGACGAATTCGCCATTGATGTAGTTGCCATAGCGCGGCTTGAGGGTGACGACGGCGCCTGGAGTACCCGGTTTCGCGTAAATCATGATGCTGACCTCTCTTGTTGTCGGAGCCCGCTGCCAATCGGGGAAGCGAGTCATGCTTCGATCTTAGGAAGGGCCCTGCGACCTCGGTATGCGCCCATGGCACAGATCGTCTCGTCATTTGGTAGTAGAGCGGCGAGCGGTCTGGCACGGGACTTTGGCAGCAAGGTGGCAGGGCTGCGAAGGCTAAAGGCTAGACCCGTTCGCTTCGCCTTGCGTTCCCGAGGCCGAAAATTCGCCCCTGGCATTTCGACGCAGCCCAGAGCGGGCCGGCAGGAGCCGGAAACGACGATGGCCGGAAGAGTCCGGCCATCGTCTGACACATCAACCGATCAGCGCTTGGCGACCAGTTCCTTCGGTAGCTTGAAGGTCCACAGCATGCCGCCCTGGTTCAGGTGCTTGACGCGCTTGGCCACCTCGCCGCCCCACAGCGGCACCGCACCACCCCAGCCGGACAGCACCGAGACGTACTGCTCGCCGTCCATCTCCCAGGTTACCGGCGAGCCGATCACGCCCGATCCGGTCTGGAATTCCCAGACCTTCTCGCCGGTCTTGGCGTTGAACGCCTGCAGGTAGCCTTCCGGGTTGCCGGTGAACACCAGGTTGCCCTTGGTGGTCAACACCCCGCCCCACAGCGGCGCGTAGTTCTTGTGGCGCCACACTTCCTTGCCGGTCTTCGGATCGATGGCGCGCAGCACGCCGATGTATTCCTCGTTGAGCGGCTTGATGGTGAAGCCGGCGCCCAGGTAGGCCGCGCCCTTCTTGTAGGCGATGTCCTCGTTCCAGATGTCCATGCCCCATTCGTTGGACGGCACGTAGAACAGGCCGGTGTCCTGGCTGTAGGCCATGGGCATCCAGTTCTTCGCACCGAGGAAGGCCGGCGCGGCGAACACGCTGCTGCCCTTCTCCGCCGCGCTCGGCGAACCCGGACGGTTGCTGTCGTCGTAGATTGGCCGGCCATTCTTGTCCAGGCCCTTGGCCCAGGTGATCTTGTCGACGAAGGGGAAACCGCGGATGAACTTGCCGTTGGTCCGGTCGAGTACGTAGAAGAAGCCGTTACGGTCGGCGGTGGCCGCGGCCTTCACGGTCTTGCCGCCTTCCTGGTAGTCGAAGGACACCAGCTCGTTGACGCCGTCGAAGTCCCAGCCGTCGTGCGGGGTGGTCTGGAAGTGCCACTTGATGCTGCCATCGTCCGGGTTCAGCGCCAGACGCGAGGACGAGTAGAGGTTGTCGCCAGGACGCAGGTGCGAGTTCCACGGCGCCGGGTTGCCGGTGCCGAAGAACAGCAGATTGGTGTCGGCGTCATAGTAGCCGCCCAGCCAGGGCGCGGCGCCGCCGGTCTTCCACAGGTCGCCCGGCCAGGTCTTGCCGGCCTCGCCCCCGCTGATGCCGTTCTCGACGGCCTTGCCGTCCTTGTAGACGTAGCCCATGTGGCCTTCGACGGTCGGACGGCTCCACAGCAGCTCGCCGTTCTTCGGGTCATAGGCTTCGATCTTGCCGACCACGCCGAACTCGCCACCGGAAACGCCGGTGATCAGCTTGCCATTGACCACCAGCGGCGCTGCGGTGATCGAATAGCCCGCCTTGTGATCGGCGACGTTCTTGCGCCACACCACCTTGCCGGTGTCCTTGTGCAGGGCGACCAGCTTGGCGTCGAGGGTGCCGAAGATCACCAGGTCGTCGTACAGGGCGACGCCACGGTTGATCACGTCGCAGCAGGGACGGATATCGTCCGGCAGACGGGCCTCGTACTGCCACAGCTCGCGGCCGGTACGCGCGTCGACGGCGAACACCCGCGAGTAGGAGGCGGTGACGTACATCACGCCGTCCTTGATCAGCGGCTGCGCCTGCTGACCACGCTGCTTCTCGCCACCGAAGGACATGGTCCACACCGGGCGCAGCTCCTTGACGTTCTGATCGTTGAGGATGCTCAGCGGGCTGTAGCGCTGGCCCTGCAGGCCGAGGCCGTTGGTGACGATCTCGTCGGTGGTGGTGGCGTCCTTGAGGATCTCGGCGTCGGTGACCGCCAGCGCGGCGGCGGACGGCAACAGCATGGCGGCACAGAGTGCGGTGAGGAGGAAAGGCTGGCGAAGACCGGCGTGTTTCATTGCGGCTACCTCTGCGGGTTCATTGTTATTGCCGGGAAAATTTCCCGGTCTGCCGCAAATTCTTCGCCCGCCCCGGCCACCCAACAATTGCACCCCCAGCCGATTTTCCTCGTTCCTTGGTAGCAATACCTGCTCCACAGCCTGCAATCATGGCGATTGCGGCGGCCAGGGCTTTGCCCGACACTGGGCCGCCCGCACATTCTGACCGGAGACGCCCGTGCCCCACCCTCGCCAGGAAATTCTCAACCATCCCGATGCACTGGATTGCACGGTCTATCGCCCCGACGAGCAGGACCCGGATGCCGAAGAGCAGGACCTGGGCGACGGCAAGGTCCTGATCACCGGTGCCTTCGAACCGCCCACCGAGTGGGATGCGCACCAACGCGAGGACTACTTCGGCGAGGAAGATCCCACGCACTTCGTCACCGCCCATATCGAATGCCTGGCCAAGCCCGCCACCCGGGACTTCTTCATGGCCGACAGCGGTGATTACGTGGCCGTGCAGTCCGGCCAGGGCGACGTGGTGATGTATTACGTCTACGACCACGAAGAGACCGAGCACGGCCGCCATTACGTGCTGATTCGTGACGACGAAGAGCTCTGACCGGCCAATGGTGCGCGCGGCCCCCCACGAATCCATGACCACACTCGCGTAGGGTGCGCCATGCGCACCGAGGCCTCCGCAGGTTTCTGATCCTGGCGATTCACCCGCGCATGGCATTGCTTTGCAGCGCGGTGAAGGTGGCTGATGCGTCAGGCCAATCCGCCGCGACATATTCGGTGCGCGCGGCGCACCCTACATCCGTGGCAACGCTCTCGTAGGGTGCGCCATGCGCACCGAGGGCGCCGCTGGTTTCCGATCCTGGCGATGCACCCGCGCCATGGCATTGCTTCGCAGCGCGGTGAAGGTGGCTGATGCGTCAGGCCAATTCACCGCGTCATATTCGGTGCGCGCGGCGCACCCTACATCCGTGGCAACACTCTCGTAGGGTGCGCCATGCGCACCGAGGGCGCCGCTGGTTTCCGATCCTGGCGATGCACCCGCGCCATGGCATTGCTTTGCAGCGCGGTGAAGGTGGCTGATGCGTCAGGCCAATCCACCGCGTCATATTCGGTGCGCGCGGCGCACCCTACTGACCACGCTCGCCGTGCGCACCGAGGCCTCCGCAGGTCTCTAATCCTGGCGATCCACCCGCCCCATGGCGCTGCGCTCGTAGCGCGGGTAGAGGTGGCTGACGCTGCGGATCAGCTCATAGCGCGACAGGTTGACCTGGGCGAAGCGCTCGGGGATCGGCGCGCGGATCAGTTCATTCATTTCCGCGCCCTGCTCCGCTCCCTGACGCAGCAAGCCATCGAGCCAGTCCAGGTAATCACGCATCTGCGCAAAGGGCGCCGCGTCGGTGGTCACCGGACCGTGGCCGGGCACGATCTGCCTCCACGGCAAGGCTTCGAGCCGATCCAGATCGGCCTGCCACACATCCAGCCCGGGGCTGTTCGGTGTGGTCAGCGCGCGCTGGTAGAACAGGATATCGCCAGCGAACAACACGCCCGTGCGCTCGTCGAGAATCGCCAGGTCGGCGCCGGTGTGGCCGCGCAGCGCCAGCAGTTGCAGGCGCCGGCCGCCGATTTCCAGCGTGCCTTCCTGCAGCTGTTCGGTGGGCAATACCACCTCGGTGCCGCGCATCCAGTCGCCCACCAGACGGTACATGTTCTCCGCCATGGCATCGCCCTGCTCGGCCAACAACCTTGTGGTCTCCGGCAGCGCCGCGATGGGCACGCCGGCGAAGGCCTGGTTGCCCAGCGCATGGTCCGGGTGATGGTGGGTCAGCAGTACGCGCACCACCGTTTTGCCGGTGGTCTTCTCGATGCTTTGGCGCAATGCCTCGCCATAGCGGCGCGACGGGCCGCTGTCGATCACCACCACGCCGTCGGCGGTTTCGATAAAACCGACATTGACGATATTGCCGCCATTGTCGGTTGCAAAGTTGTCGGTGCTGCCCTCCACCAGCCAGACGCCCTCGGCGAGCTGCCGGGGTTGCAGCTGGTAGTCGAGCGCCTGGGCCAGACCGGCGAGCAGGCAGCTCAGCAATAACATCCAGCGCATGGAAGCCCTCCCTGAATGGGTTGGTGCGCGCGGCGCACCCTACTGAACGTGTTCAGAACGCGGCCTGGAATTCGTTGCCGTTGTTGTCGCGCAGCCACAGCTCGGCAGGCTGCTCGCCACGCAGGTCGAAGCTCAGCGTGGGGTTCTCGCTGACCGCCGGGAACAGCTCGATGCGCCCCAGCACCTGGCCGCCCTCGCCGCGCAGTTCGGCCTGCTCGATGTAGAACTCGGGGATGCCGCCGACCAAACCATTGTCCATGGGGTGCGACACCTGCAGGCGCAACCGGCGGTGCTCGCCACGCACGAAGCGCTTGCCCAGTACCTGCCCGAGGCGCTCCTCCCAGCCAGCCTCGGCACGCACAACGCTGGGCGCGGTGCAGCCACCACCCGCCGCCTCGACACGGGCCGAGCCGATATGCCAGAGGCCATCGTCGGTCAGCACTGCGGCGCGGATCGGTGTGGCCTGCTCGACGCGGATGCGAATGGCCAGGCTCGGTTCGAGCTGCGCGCCGGGAGCAAAATCGAAGATCTGCGGGATGGGGTTGAGCTCGGCCCAGGCCAGGATGCGCTTGACCTTGCCGCGGTAGGCGCTGGCGTCGATCTGGATCGGCACCTGGCGCGCATCCTCGGCGAACGGCGGTACATCCAGGCGGATGCTGTCGTCGAAGACGAAGGCCTCACCGTTCAGCAGGCGCTGGTGATAGTAGTCCCACATCACCGAGGTGACCGGGTCGGTGCCTTGCGCCCGTGCCTCCCAGGCCCAGGCGAACAGGGCCAGCAACACCAGGGTCCGCCAATCCATCGCCCACCTCCGGCTCACGCCTTATTGGTACTGTTCAGGCTTCTCAAAGCGCAGCCCGTAGCGCGCATAGAGGCGCTCGAGCGAGCCATCGAGAATGAGGTTTTCCAGCTGTTCCTCGACCGCATAGGCCAGTTGCCGATTGCTTTCGTGCACCGCCATGCCGATCTCCCAGATCTGCCTACCCATGTCCGGGTAGGCGTTCTCGGCCAGTGCCAGCTGCGCATCACCCGCCTCGTGCAGCAGCCAGTCCACCTCGCCACGTAGCGCCATCACCGCGTCCACCTCGCCGGCCTGCATGGCGGCGAAGGCCAGTTGTGGCGTCGGATAGTGACGGGTTTCCCGACTGAGCATGCCGCCCTGTACCGAGCTGAGGTAGAAAGACGGCACGCTCTCGACCTCGACGCCCACCGGGTGCTGGCGCAGCGCAGCGATGCTCGGCACCTCGGCCAGCCGGCGACGGTCATGGGCCAGTTGCCAGCGCTCGCGCTGATAGGGGCCGAACATCACCACCAGTTCGTTGATCAGCTCGCCCAGCTCGTTGCGCTTGTAGGAAAACTCGCGGTCGTAGGGCACGCGCAGCATCAGATCGGCCAGCTCGCCCTGCGCGGTGACGCGGCCACGCCAGATATAGTCGCGCAGGTCGTCGTCGAGCTTTTCCCCCGGCGGCGCCCACATCAATTCCAGCTTGAGACCGAGCCCTTCGGCCAGTGCCTTGGCCAGCTCGTAGTCGACACCGCGCGGCTGACCGCCCTGCTCGTAGCTGTACGGCGGGAAGTTCTGGTACAGCGCCACGCGCAAAGTGCCCGACTCGACAATACGGTCGAAGTCGCGCACCTGCGCCTGCGCCGTGCCCAGAAACAGCAGCAGGCCACACAAGAGAATCAGCCGGCGCATTGCGCGAGCGCTTATGAAGAAATCGTCGCGAGCGATGGCAGGTCGCATTTCGCCGGAGCGCAGCAAGCGGAATGTATTGAAATACATGAGCATTGCGAGCACCGCCGAAACGCGAGATGCCGAGCGCAGCAGATTTATCATCAGGCGCTTACTCCTCTACGTGCACACTCTCCAGGTAGGTACGCACCGCCCACAGGGCTTCCTGGCTGAGGAAGTCAGCCATCTTCGGCATATACACGCGGCCATCGCGCACCGCGCCGTTGATCACCCGCTCCTTGAACCATTCGTCGCCACTGGCGCCCAGTTCCAGCAGACGCAGATCCGGAGCGATGCCGCCGGATTTGGCTTCCAGGCCATGGCAGGCCGCGCAGTTCTGGTTGTAGGCCGAGGCGCCGATCTCGACGGCGCGCGGGTTGTCGCGGTAGGGGTTCTCTTCCAGCCATTCCTCGCCCAGCGGCTCCAGCCCATCGGTGTTGACGGCCTGCGGCACCACGTCGCCATGGGCCCAGAGCTGGGTGGATGCGGCCAGCAGCACCAGGGCCAGGGTGGAGTTGAGTTTCTTGTTCATGGCTAGGACCTCATCGAATGCACGCAAGACAGCTCATACGGAGCTTGTGGGGCCATCTTAGAAAGGCCGCGCAAGGTGCCGAATGCTGCTTTGGTGGTCGCGTTCTAGTCCCTTGGTAGTAGGGCTTGGGTGGGGGTTTGGGTGCTGCCTTGGCAGCAAGGCCAAGTCATGGGCCGACCGGGAAATCCTCCCGGCAAAGGCGGGAGTTTTTCCGTAGGCGCAAAGGTGGCCGGGTACCACCATCGAACTGCCACTGCGGCGACCTACCACCTCCAATGGGAAGCACAACCATGACAACAAGAAATCTACCCAGCACCCCACGCCCCCTGGCGCTTGCCCTGATGCTGGCCGGCGGCCTGGCGCTGAGCCAGGCCGCGTTCGCCAAGCCGGTCACCTGGGAAGACATTGCCAACGACCACCGCACCACCAGCAACGTGCTGCAGTACGGCATGGGTACCAACGCCCAGCGCTGGAGCCCGCTGGCTCAGGTCAACGCCGACAATGTGTTCAAGCTGACCCCGGCCTGGAGCTACTCCTTCGGTGACGAGAAGCAGCGCGGCCAGGAGTCGCAGGCCATCATCCATGACGGTGTGGTCTACGTGACCGGCTCCTACTCGCGCGTGTTCGCTCTCGACGCCAAGACCGGCAAGCGCCTGTGGACCTACAGCCATCGCCTGCCCGACGACATCCGCCCGTGCTGCGACGTGGTCAACCGCGGCGCCGCCATCTATGGCGACAAGATCTACTTCGGCACCCTCGACGCCCGCATCGTGGCGCTGAACAAGGACACCGGCAAGGTGGTCTGGAACAAGAAATTCGGCGACCACGCCGCCGGCTACACCATGACCGGCGCGCCGACCATCGTGAAGGATCAGAAAAGCGGCAAGGTGCTGCTGATCCACGGCAGCTCCGGCGACGAGTTCGGCGTGGTCGGCAAGCTGTTCGCCCGCGACCCGGATAGCGGCGAAGAAGTCTGGATGCGCCCCTTCGTCGAGGGCCACATGGGCCGCCTGAACGGCAAGGACAGCACCCCGACCGGCGACGTCAAAGCGCCGAGCTGGCCGGACGATCCCAACCACCCGACCGGCAAGAAGGAAGCCTGGAGCCAGGGCGGCGGCGCGCCGTGGCAGAGCGCCAGTTTCGATGCCGAAACCAACACCATCATCATCGGCGCCGGCAACCCAGCGCCGTGGAACGGCTGGGCACGCACCAGTGACGGCGGCGATCCCAAAGACTATGACAGCCTGTACACCTCCGGCCAGGTCGGCGTCGACCCCACCACCGGCGAAGTGAAGTGGTTCTACCAGCACACCCCGAACGATGCCTGGGACTTCTCCGGCAACAACGAGCTGGTGCTGTTCGACTACAAGGACAAGGACGGCAAGGTCACCAAGGCCACCGCCCATGCCGATCGCAACGGCTTCTTCTACGTGGTCGACCGCGCCAACGGCAAGCTGAAGAACGCCTTCCCCTTCGTCGACAAGATCACCTGGGCCAGCCATATCGATCTGGAGACCGGCCGCCCGGTCGAGAACCCGGGCCAGCGCCCACCGAAGCCCAAGCCCGGCGAAACCAAGGGCGAAGTGGTCGAGGTCTCCCCGCCCTTCCTCGGCGGCAAGAACTGGAACCCCATGGCCTACAGCCAGGACACCGGTCTGTTCTACGTACCGGCGAATCACTGGAAAGAGGACTACTGGGCCGAGGAAGCGCACTACAAGAAAGGCTCCGCCTACCTGGGCATGGGCTTTCGCATCAAGCGCCTGTACGACGACCACGTCGGCATCCTGCGCGCCATGAACCCCACGACCGGCAAGGTCGCCTGGGAACACAAGGAGCGCCTGCCGCTGTGGGCCGGCGTGCTGGCCACCAAGGGCAACCTGGTGTTCACCGGCACTGGCGACGGCTACTTCAAGGCCTTCGACGCCAAGAACGGCAGGGAGCTGTGGAAGTTCCAGGTCGGCACCGGAATCATCTCCCCGCCCGTTACCTGGGAACAGGACGGTGAGCAGTACATCGGCGTGACCGCCGGTTACGGCGGCGCGGTGCCGCTGTGGGGCGGCGACATGGCCGACCTGACCAAGCCGGTCGCCCAGGGTGGTTCCTTCTGGGTGTTCAAGCTGCCGAGCTGGGACAAGGCCAGCGCCAAGCGCTGAAGGCTCAACGTATGGCGCACCTTAGGGTGCGCCATGCGCACCAGCCTTTCGCGTTCCCATCTCGCCGTCTGCGCGGCTCTATTGGTGCGCACGGCGCGCCCCACCCATTGCCGCAGCAGCGGCTGGGCGGCATTCCGCTTCAGCCGCGCGCATCAGGCAATCAACCCGAGGACTCGTCATGAACTACCTGCCCCTGCTTATCCCGGTCGTGCTGCTGGTACTCGGCAGCCATGCCATCGGCGCCGAGAACGACGGCGTGCCGCAGATCGACGGCTGCCGTATCGAACCCGACAGCCAATGCCCCAACGCCAACCTGCGTGGCGCCGACCTGCGCAACCTCGACATGCGCCGCATGGACCTGTCCGGGGCCGATCTTTCCGGCGCCGACCTGCGCCACACCAACCTCGATCTGGCCAATCTGGAGAAGGCCAAGCTGCGCGGCGCCAACCTCACCCGCGCCAGCCTGCAACAGAGCAACCTGCGCCTGGCCGATCTGTCCGGCGCCAGCCTGGTGGCCATCAGCGGCTGGGGCCTGTTCGCCCAGGCTGCGCAATTCGAAGGTGCCGACATGCGCGCCGCCAATCTGGAATTCGCCCGCCTCTCCGGGGCCAGGCTGCATAACGTGCAGCTGCAGGCGGCCAATCTGGAGATGACCTGGCTGAGCAAGGCCGACCTCAAGGGCGCACATCTTGAGGATGCCAACCTGCAGGAAGTGAAGCTGGCCGGCTCCAACCTGGAGAACGCCAACCTCAGCGGCGCCCGCACCCGCTTCGGCAATTTTCAGGACGCCAACATGCCCGGCTGCGTGCAATGCCCCAAGGGTTGGGACTGACTCTCCACGAGCACCTGGCACACCACTGCACGTAGGGTGGGCTTCAGCCCACCAATAGCGGGCGCGGCTAGTCGCCATCAGTGCCCTGGCGGGTTGCCTCCGCCCCACGCGAAGGCCGCTCTGCATTCTGCGCTTCTGACCTTGCTGCCATCCGCCGTGGCGCAAAACAGTCTGAACCATGCCCCGCACGGGCGATCCCTGATTAGGAACAGTCAGATCGAGGGCGGCGTACTGTCGCCGATCACCGACCCAAGAGGGATCTGCCGTGACCACCGCAGTTCAGAGCACCTATCGAGACACCCCGAACCCCTTGCATGCCACCCTGCTCGCTGGACAAGTGCCGCTGTTTCTCGGCGCCCTGCTGAGCGATATCGCCTACTTTCGCAGCTACCAGATCCAGTGGAGCAACTTCGCCTCCTGGCTGATCGTCGGTGGCCTGGTATTCGGCGGCCTGGCCCTGCTGTTCGCCCTGGCCGGGCTGTTTCGCGGCGCCTCCGCGGGTCGCCATCCGCAAGCCTACTTCCTGCTGTTGCTGACGACCTGGGTGCTGGCGTTCGTCAACGCGCTGGAGCATGCCAAGGACGCCTGGGCCGTCATGCCCTGGGGCCTGGCTCTGTCGGTGATCGTGGCCGTGCTGGCCTGCGCCGCCACCTGGGTCGGTCTCGCCCAACCCCGCCATGGAGGTGCACGATGAAAGGCACAAACGCACTGCTTGCCCTGCCGCTGGCGCTGGGCCTGGCCGCCTGTGGCGACAACGAGCAGCAGAACGGACAGTTCTACGGCCCCCAGCCCCCGCTGCCCGAGCCGGAGCGCGGCGTGCTGCCGAGCATGACCATCGCCGAACCGACCCCCTGGGGCGACGAGCAACCGACGGTGCCGCAAGGCTTTCGCATCACCGCCATCGCCACCGACCTGAAGATTCCCCGGCAGACCCTGGTGTTGCCCAACGGCGACATCCTGGTAGCCGAGGGCCGCGGCGGCAATGCCCCCAAGCTCAAGCCCAAGGACGTGATCGCCGATGTGATCAAGGCGCGGGGCACCACCTCGGTGGAAAGCGGCAATCGCCTGACCCTGCTGCGCGATGCCGATGGCGACGGCAGCTATGAGCTGCAGACGGTGTTCGCCGAAGACCTCAACGCCCCCTATGGCCTGGCCCTGCACGAAGGCAACCTGTACGTGGCCAACCAGGACGAGCTGGTGCGTTTCGACTACGAGGAAGGTCAGACCGAAGCCAGCGGCCCGCCGAGCAAGGTCGCCGACCTGCCATCGGAGATCAATCACCACTGGACCAAGGCGCTGACCATCAGCGAAGACGGCCGCTACCTGTACGTCGGTATCGGCTCCAACAGCAACATCACCGAGCGCGGCATGGAGGCGGAAGTCGACCGCGCCCTGGTCTGGCAGGTGGACGCCGAAACCGGTGCCTACAAGCCCTACGCCACCGGCCTGCGCAACCCCACCGCGCTGGCCATCCAGCCTGGCACCGGCACTCTGTGGGCAGTGGTCAACGAGCGCGACGAGATGGGCGAAGACCTGGTGCCCGACTACCTCACCTCGGTGCAGGAAGGCGGCTTCTACGGCTGGCCCTACAGCTACTTCGGCCAGCACGTCGACCCGCGGGTGAAACCGCAGGACCCGGACAAGGTCGCCGCCGCCATCGAACCGGACTACGCCCTGGGCGCACATGTCGCCGCCCTGGGCCTGGACTTCTCCAGCGACGTAATGGGCGAGCAATATGCCGACGGCGTGTTCATCGGCGAGCACGGCAGCTGGAACCGCAAGAACCCGGTGGGCTACAAGGTGATCTTCGTGCCCTTCGAGAATGGCCGCCCAGCGGGCAAACCCATCGACTTCGTCACCGGCTTTCGCAATGAGGACGGCAAGACCCGCGGCCGCCCGGTGGGCGTAACGGTCGATCCGCGTGGCGCGCTGATCGTGGCGGATGATCTGGCCAATACGGTTTGGCGGGTGGTGCGCGAAGGCGGCGAGTAAGCCTGTATGTGGCTCCCACGCTCTGCGTGGGAGCCAGCCTGCGACGCTCTGTGTCACAGCGGTCTCAGCTGCGCTACGGCCCTACAAGCGGACGCGGAGCGTCCAGGCTGCATTCCCTCTCTCAACCACCAGGCTCGCGCGTTTTCCTCAGCTCCCGTGGGGTAATGCCGAACTGCTGCTTGAACCTGTCGGTGAAACGCGATTGCGACTGGTAGCCGCAACGCTCGGCGATACGCCCGATGGGGTCCATGGTGGTCTGCACCAGGAACAACCCTTGGCTTAATCTGGCTCTGCTGACAATCGACTTGATCCCGGTGCCTTCAGCCTTCAAGCGTCGATGCAAGGTCGACTCACTGATCGCCAGGCGTTCGGCCAGTCGTCCCATGGTCCAGTCATGGCAGATGTCTTCATTGACGATAGCGTGAAGTCGTTGGCTGAAATTTGGCCGCCCCACAAGGCCGGCTACCTCTCCGTAGCCGGATAGATGAATCAGCTGCAGCAACTCCTGCCTGCGCAAATGCCATAGGTCGCGAGGAGCATAAGGCGCCCATTCTATGAATTGCATCAGGGCCTTAGCCAATCTCATATCGAGGTTGCCCTGAACGTACCGGGTCTCGGCACTTCGCTGGCTCTTGAAACAATCGAAATCGCTGGATTCGAACTCGATCAGCACAGCGAAATACTCCGCCGCCGGAATATTTCTCATGTCGATATCCGAGACATTGGACAGGAAGAGAAAACTACCGGTTGGACAGTTGATCTCATCCCTGCGACCCAGCCGCTTGGTGCCGGCCAACACGAAGATCAGCAGCGCCTTGGTGATGGGCGCATTCAGAATGCGCTGCTCCCTGTAGGACGAATACACCGAAAACGGCAGTGCGCCATCGGTGCGCTGCGCCGCTCTCGCCAGTTTGATCAGCTCCTGCATCCGCTTCTCCGTTGCGACAATTCTCCCGCCACCGATCATTCTGCCTGAATAGAAACGACAAGCCCGTCCTGCGTAAGGACGGGCTTCACCCAACTGATGCGGCCTCGCCCCACCCGAGCGTCGCGAAACTCAATCGCCAGTCTTACTTACGCTCGTACAAAGCCTCGATAGTGCTGGAAGCGAGCGAATGGGCGCGCACCATGTAACCAGTCAGCGCACCCGAAGCATCCTCCGGCAGCTCCAGCTTTTTCGACAGTGCGAATACGGTGAATTGATAGCGGTGTACGCCATGCCCCTCAGGCGGGCATGCCCCACCAAATCCCGCGACACCGTAATCATTCCTGATGCTGATACTGCCGGCCGGGGCCGCGGAACCCGCAGGCAGGGACGTCACCTCTTTGGGGATATTCACCACCTGCCAATGCCACCAGCCGCTTCCGGTCGGCGCGTCCGGGTCGTAGGCGAACACCGCGAATGCCTCGGTGCCTTCCGGCGCACCGCTCCAGGCCAGCTGCGGCGACAGGTTGCCACCATTGCAGCCGAACCCTTGAAACTCCTGGGCGCTGCTCATGGCTTTGCCCTGGGTGATATCGCTGCTGGTCAGCTTGAAAGTGTCTGCCTGGGCAGTTGCAAAGAAGAGCACGGACATTGGCAGAGCCAATTTGCAGAGCAGGTTGCGCATGGAATGATCTCACTCGAATAGTACGAAGCGCGACGATCATAGGGCGTCCTGGGCTATACGATTAGGCGGAAAACGATCAACTTTTAGCCTGGAACCGTCGCTGCCTCACATGACAAGGGGGCCGGCTAAAGCCGAGCACCGCAGCGGAGAACTGCCAAGCACTCCATCGACAGATCAGGCACTCTCCAACCCCACCCGCACCACCCCGCTATCGATCGCCAGATGCACCAACTCCGCCTGCGAGGCGATCTGCAGTTTGCTCTTCACCAGGGTCTGGTAGTTGGACAGGGTCTTGGCGCTGATGCACAGCTTCTCGGCGATCTGCCGCGGGGGCAGGCCGCGGGCGAGCATGACGAAGATCTCGAACTCGCGCTGGGTCAGCTCGCGCAGGCGTGGGTCGAGGCCGTCGCTGCTGGCGGGGTTGCAGGCCAGCTGGGTGGCCAGTGGCTGTTCGATATAGGCGTGGCCGGCGGCGGTGCGTTTGACCGCCTCCACCAGCACTTCCGGTGACGAGTTCTTGGTCAGGTAGCCGATGGCGCCGGCGTCCAGCGCCTGGCGTACCAGGGGCAGTTCGTCGTGCATGCTGAAGAACAGCACGCGCAGTTGCGGCAGGCGCTGACGCAGGCGGCGGGTGGTTTCCAGGCCGCTGATGCCGGGCAGGCCGATATCCATGATGACCAGGTTGGGTATCTCTTCCTGCACCCGCTGCAGGGCCTGTTCGCCGTCGCAAGCCTCGCGCAGCTGCACCTCCGGCAACAGGGCGCGCAGCAGGCTGGCGTAGCCCTGGCGCACCACGGCGTGGTCATCTACCAGCAGAATCTTCATGACTTCGCCTCCAGGGGAATGTTCAGGCACAGCACCCAGCCCACTTGCGGGCGGCTGTGCAGGCGCAGCTCGCCGCCGAGGCTGCGGCTGCGTTCGCGCATCGAGCGCAGGCCGATTCCGGGGCGCAGCGGTAATGCGGTGCCCTGACCGTTGTCGCGCACCAGCAGGCGCAGGCCCTGGCCGCGGCGTTGCAGGCGAATGCGCACTTCACTGGCGTCGGCATGACGGGCCACGTTGGTCAGCGCCTCCTGCACCAGACGATAGAGGTGCGCCTTGCTCGCCAGCGGCAGCTCCGGCAATCGCTCGCCCAGTTGCAGACGGCAGCGAATGCCTTGCGCCTGCTGCCAGTCAGCGGTCAGTTGCTGCAGGGCCGGGCCCAGTTCCAGGCGCTCCAGCACCACCGGGTAGAGGTCGCGGATCAGGCTGCGAAAGCCCTGCTGCAGGCGTTCGCAGTTGTCGTCGAGCAGGCGCGCGGTGTCCTGCACCTGCTGCGGCCGGTCGGCGATTACCCTGAGCAGGCAGGCCTGGGCGCGAATGCCGCTGAGGTACTGGCCGAGGTCGTCATGCAGGGTCTGGCCGAGACGCGCACGCTCGCGCTCCTGCAACTCCAGCAGTGCCTGGGTCAGCTCGGCGTTGTCCGCCTGCACCTGCTGCAGTGTGGTGGCCATGGCGTTGAAATGCCCGGCCAGGCGCTGCGCCTCGGCCAGGCCGTGGTTGGGCAGGCGCGTATCGAAGTGGCCGGCGCCGACCTGGCGCAGGCCGGCCAGCAGCTCGTCGAGCACACGCAGGCCACGGCGCACGGCGAAGCGAATGGTCAACAGGCTCAGGGCCAGGGCGAAGGCGCTGAGCAGCAACAGTTGCAGCAGCGAATCCTGGATCTCTTCGATCTCGTCATAGGGATCGAGGGCGATGCGCAGTTCGCGACCGTCGTCCAGCGGACAGACATCGGCCGCCAGCAGGCTCGGGTCCAGCAGCTGTCGGGCGATCCAGCGCTGCAGGCCGGTGCCGGGCTGCGCGTGGATGTCTTCACCGGGCCGCAGCCAGGCGACGCGGATATGTCGCAGGTTGTCGGTCAGCTCCGGGCGCAGGCTGGCGGGTCGGGTACGAGCCACCTCGCCAAGGTATTCAACCACCGCCTCGGCGGCCAGCAGTTCACGGCGCACATCCTCGCTGGCCTGGCGCAGCAGCAGCGCCAGCCCGAGCAGGGTCACCAGCGCGAACAGCACGCTGACACCGAGGTTGATGCGGCCGAGCGCAGTCATCTACTTGACCACGAAATGACCGAGCATGCCCTTGCCTTCCAGGCCCTTGGCGTAGAAGCGGAACTTGCCCGGCTTGACCGGCAGGAAGAAGATTTCCGCCTCGCCGGCATCCTCGAATTCCAGCTCGGTCAGGGTCACTGCCTTGATCTCCACGCCGCCGGCCTCGACCTTGCGCAGGTAGATGGCGGTGGCGAATTCCGGGGCCTGGAAGGCGTACTCCTTCTGCCCGGTGGAGATGATCTTGAGCTGGTAGGCCTGACCGGTCTCCAGCTGGTATTCGCGCTGCGACATGGCGTAGTCGCTTTCCTCGCTGCCCAGCACCAGATCGGGCAAGGTGATCGGGCGGCGAGTCAGGTCACCGGCGGCATGCAGGCTGTCGACGCCGAGCAGGCTGAGGATCAGCAGCAGCGGCAAGGTCAGGGCTTTGATGATGCGCATGGGGGGTTCACCTTTTGTTCTTATTGGCCTGGTGACCATGCTAGGGAGCGGACGACCGTTGCGGTCTACTACCTTGGTACGGCCCCGCTGGTACTTTGGGCATATTTCCCAAGGCGGGGGCTGTTCCTATGCTGGGGCCATCCGAACGGGAGCCGCTCCATGCGCCAGATTCGCCAGTCCGCCCTGCTAGTTCTCGCCCTGCTCTGCGCCGGCGCCGCCTGTGCCAGCGAGTTGCAGGTGCGCATCGGCTACCTGGCCCACCTGCCGCCGCGCGGGCCGCTGCTGTCCAATGTCATCCCCGAGCCGCTGGACGCCGGCCGCCGCGGCGCCGAGCTGGCGATTGCCGACAGCAACAGCACCGGGCGTTTTCTCAAGCAGGGCTACAGCCTGGAGAGTGCCGAGAGCGACGACGCCGAGGCCGTGCTTGCTGCCGCCGATGCCCTGCATGTCCAGGGCATTCGCCTGTTCGTGATCAACGCCCCCGCCGCTACCCTGCGCCAGCTCAGCCAGCGCCTGCCGGACAGCCTGCTGCTCAACGCCGGCAGCGCCGACGACAGCCTGCGCCGCGAACAATGCCTGGGCAACGTGCTGCATACCCTGCCCAGCCGCGCCATGCTGACCGACGCCCTGGCGCAGTTTCTCGCCGTGCGCAAATGGACGCGCTGGCTGCTGGTGACCGGCAACACCGAGGACGACCTCGCCTACGCCGAGGCGCTCAAGCGCGCGGCCAAGCGCTTCGGCCACAAAATCGTCGCGGAAAAACCCTGGAGCTTCGACAACGACCAGCGCCGCAGCGCCCAGGCGGAAATGCCGCTGTTCACCCAGAGCGCCGAGTACGACGTGGTGCTGGTGGCCGACGAACGCGGCGACTTCGGCGAGTACCTGCCCTACAACACCTGGTACCCGCGCCCGGTGGCCGGCACCCAGGGTCTGACCCCGACCGCCTGGCACAAGACGGTGGAAACCTTCGGCGCCGCGCAGTTGCAGAAGCGCTTCGAGGAGCTGGCCGGACGCTGGATGAACGACCGCGACTTCGCCGCCTGGATGGCCGTACGCAGCCTCGCCACTGCCGTGACCAAGCTGCGCGCCGCCGACCCGCAGGCCATCCGCCACCTGCTGCTGAACGAACAACTGCCGCTGGATGGTTTCAAGGGGCGCAAGCTGAGCTTCCGCCCGTGGAACGGCGAGCTGCGCCAACCGATCCCGCTGGTACACCCGCGCGCCCTGGTCAGCACCTCGCCGCAGGACGGTTTTCTGCATCCCAGTAACGAAATGGACAGCCTCGGCTACGACCGGCCTGAGGTGAAGTGCGATCTGGCGGGCAGCGTGAATTGATAGTGCGCCCCGACCGTAGGGTGCGCCGTGCGCACCGGCCATAACACGGCCGCAAACGACCATAACAAGAGGATCAACCCCATGCGCCTTACCCGTCTCGCCTGCGCCGTCGCCTTCGGCCTGGCCTGCCATTCGGCCTTCGCCGCCACTGCCTATGTGTCCAACGAGAAGGACGACAGCATCAGCGTGATCGACCTGAACACGCTGGAGGTCACCGACACCCTGGCCGTCGGCATGCGCCCGCGCGGGCTGCTGCTGTCCTCCGACAACAAGCTCTTGTACATCTGCGCCAGCGATTCGGACCGGGTGCAGGTGATGGACCTGGCCACACGCAAGGTCATCAAGGAACTGCCCTCCGGCGCCGACCCCGAACAGTTCGCCCTGCACCCCAACGACCGCTGGCTGTACATCTCCAACGAGGACGATGCCCTGGTCACCGTGGTCGACACCCAGAGCGACGAGGTGCTGGCGCAGATCGAGGTGGGGGTTGAGCCCGAAGGCATGGCGGTGAGCCCGGACGGCAAGTGGGCGGTCAACACCAGCGAAACCACCAACATGCTGCACTGGATCGACACCAGCACCCAGCAACTGGTGGACAACACCCTGGTCGACCAGCGCCCGCGCCATGTGGAATTCGACAAGGACGGCAAGCGCCTGTGGGCCTCGGCCGAGATCGGCGGCACGGTCACGGTGATGGACGTCGACTCGCGCGAGATCCTCAAGGTGCTGCGCTTCGAGATCAAGGGCGTGCACCCGGACAAGGTGCAGCCGGTGGGGGTCAAGCTCAGCGATGACGGCAAGTACGCCTTCGTCGCCCTCGGCCCGGCCAACCATGTGGCGGTAGTGAACGCCAAGACCTTCGAGATTCTCGACTACCTGCTGGTGGGCCGGCGCGTCTGGCACCTGGCCTTTACTCCGGATCAGAAGCGCCTGCTGGCCACCAACGGCGTCAGTGGCGATGTCTCTGTGATCGATGTCGATGCGCTCAAGGTGACCAAGTCGATCAAGGTCGGCCGCTATCCCTGGGGCGTGGTGGTGACGCCATGAACGCCCTTGAGGTACGCGGCGTCGGCTTCGCCTACGGGGCGCGCCAGGCGTTGGCCGGGCTGGACTTCGAACTGAACGCCGGACGCTTCGCCGCCCTGCTCGGCCCCAACGGCGCCGGCAAGTCCACCCTGATCGCCCTGCTCACCCGCCTGTATGACCTGCAGCAGGGCGATATCCAGATCTTTGGCCACAGCCTGCGCACCGAGCCGCGCCAGGCACTGCGCCAGCTCGGCGTGGTGTTCCAGCAAAGCACGCTGGATCTGGACCTCTCGGTGCAGCAGAACCTCGCCTACCACGCCGCCCTGCATGGCATGCCGCGTCGCGAGGCGCAGGCGCGTATCGACGAGGAACTCGAGCGCCAGGACCTCGGTGAACGTCGTCACGACAAGGTGCGCACGCTCAACGGCGGCCACCGCCGCCGCGTGGAGATCGCCCGCGCCCTGCTGCACCAGCCGCGCCTGCTGCTGCTCGACGAGGCCAGCGCCGGGCTCGATCCGGCCAGTCGCCTGGCGCTGGGCCGGCATGTACGCAACCTGTGCCGCGAGCAGGGCCTGAGCGTGCTGTGGACCACCCATCTGCTGGACGAGATCGAGCCTGGCGACGAGCTGCTGATCCTGCATCGCGGCGAGCGCGTGGCCCGCGGCAAGGCCGCCGACTTCGGCGACGACCTGGCCACCAGCTTCGCCCGCCTGACCGGCGACGAGGCCCTCGGCCGCGGCTACGTGCGCGAGGCGATCAGGCCGAAACGTGCCGACGACAGCAGCGACACGGTCCCGGTGCGCGCGGCGCACCCTACGCGGGAGGCACGCCCATGAGCGCCTACTGGTATTGCCTGCGCGGCATCGTGCTGCGCGAATGGCTGCGTTTCGTCCTGCAGCGCTCGCGCTTTCTCAGCGCCCTGGTGCGGCCGCTGCTGTGGCTGCTGGTATTCGCCGCCGGCTTTCGCGCCGCACTGGGCATCGCCATCATCGAGCCGTACGACACTTACATCACCTACAACACCTACATCGTGCCGGGTCTGACCTGCATGATCCTGCTGTTCAACGGCATGCAGGGCTCGCTGTCGATGGTCTACGACCGCGAGATGGGCAGCATGCGCGTGCTGCTTACCAGCCCGCTGCCACGCGCCTTCCTGCTCGCCGCCAAGCTGCTGGCCACCGCGCTGATCTCGCTGCTGCAGGTCTATGCCTTCCTCGCCATCGCCTGGGTTTACGGCGTGCAACCGCCGGCCTGGGGCCTGCTCGCCGCGTTGCCGGCGCTGCTCCTGGTGGCGCTGCTGCTCAGCGCCCTGGGCCTGCTGCTGTCCAACGGCATCCGCCAGCTGGAGAACTTCGCTGGGGTGATGAATTTCGTCATCTTCCCGCTGTTCTTCCTCTCGTCCGCGCTCTACCCGCTGTGGAAGATGCGCGAGTCCAGCGAATGGCTGTACTGGCTGTGCGCGCTCAACCCCTTCACCCATGCGGTGGAGCTGGTGCGCAACGCCCTGTACCTGCGCCTGCACCTCGATGCGCTGCTGATCTGCGCCGGCCTGACCCTGCTCTTCGCCGTGCTCGCCGTGGTCAGCTTCAACCCGCAGCACGCGGCGCTGCGCAAGGCGGGTTGAGCGGCCATCTGGCCGCTCGCCATTACGACTTCTACTACTTTGGTACTGCTTTTCCTCTCCAACGTAGAATTCCCAAGCCTGCGACCATGGCCTGTAATACCGCTACAACAATAAGTAGAGACCTCGCCATGAAGTACCGTCTGCCCCTGCGCGCAGGCCTGATGTTCGTCTCGCTGCTGCTGGTCTGCGCCGTGCAGTCAGAAGAGCTTTTCGATGCCGAAGGCTATCGCAGCAGCCAATACCGCAGCCCGACGCCGAGCAGCCTGGACGGCGTGCAAACCCTGGACACCCCCGCCCTGCAACAACTCCTGGCCGAGCGCCCGGAAACACGCCTGATCGACGTCTATCGGCGCACCTGGCTGAACGAGCGATTCATCGAAGACGAGCCCCACGCCAACCTGCCCGGCAGCCTGTGGCTGGCCAACACCGGCAACGGCAATCTTGCGGCGCCGTGGCAACGCTACCTGGCTCATTACCTGCACCAGGCCAGCGGCGGCGACCTGCGCCACCCCTTCGTCTTCTACTGCCGCTCCGACTGCTGGCTGAGCTGGAACGCCGCACGCCGCGCCCATGCGCTGGGTTATCGCCAGCTGTACTGGTACCGTGACGGCATCGACGCCTGGCAGCAGGCCGGCCTGCCGCTGGTGCCCGCTCAGCCGGCTGAACTGCCTGGCGCTTTCCTCACCCCCAACGCCGCACCATAATCACAACAACGAGGTGAAAGGCCATGTACAAGATTCTGATTGCCGACGACCACCCGCTGTTTCGCGAAGCCATCCACAACGTCATCGCTGACGGCTTCCCCGGCAGCGAGATCATGGAAACCGCCGACCTGGACAGCGCCCTGGAGCTGACCCAGCAGCACGACGATCTCGACCTGATCCTGCTCGACCTGAACATGCCCGGCATGCACGGCCTGGGTGGGTTGATGAACCTGCGCAACGAGGCGCCGACCATCCCGGTGGTGATCGTCTCGGCCGAGCAGGACAAGCAGATCGTGCTGCAGGCCATCACCTATGGCGCGGTGGGCTTCATCACCAAATCCTCGCCACGGACGCAGATGACCGATGCCATCGCGCAGATACTCGACGGCAACGTCTACCTGCCGCCCGACATCATCCGCTCGCAGAAAAGCGGCAGCTCGCGCCCGCACCACGACACCCACAGCATTCCGCCGGAGCTGCTGCAGGCGCTGACGCGCAAGCAGCTGCTGGTGCTCGAACGCATGACCAAGGGCGAGTCCAACAAGCAGATCGCCTACAGCCTGGATATCGCCGAAACCACGGTAAAGGCCCACGTATCGGCCATCCTGCGCAAGCTCAACGTGCACAACCGCGTACAGGCCATTCTCTCGGCCGGCGATATCGACTTCGCCGCCTACCTGCGCCGCTGAGCCGCGTGGTAAAACGGCGGCTTTGCGCCACGGAGTCGCCCGCATGCTTATCCGCCCCTTCCAGCCCGCCGATGAGGCTGCCGTCGTCGAGCTCTGGCAACGCTGCGACCTGACCCGCCCCTGGAACGACCCGCACAAGGACATTCAGCGCAAGCTCAAGGTGCAACCCGAGCTGTTTCTGGTGGGTGAGATCGACGGCCAACTGGTGGCCTCGGCGATGGCCGGTTACGAAGGCCATCGTGGCTGGGTCAACTACCTGGCGGTATGCCCGGAGCAGCGCCAGCGGGGTCTGGCGCGCCAGTTGATGGCCCATATCGAAGAGCAGCTGCTGGCCATGGGTTGCCCCAAGCTCAGCCTGCAGGTACGCGACAGCAACACCGCGGCCCTGACCTTCTACGAGCGGCTCGGCTACAAGGTGGACGCGTCGGTAAGCCTGGGCAAGCGCCTGATTGCGGATGATTGAAGGCAGCGGCCGACACAAATCGCAGGAATGAAAAAAGCCCCGACGCTTGCACCTCGGGGCTTTTTTACAACCTGACCAATCAGCGATTGGCGGCGCTGCGGCCCGGCTTCTTCTTGGTCTGCAGCAGGTGCGAGAACACCGCGTGCAGGTCGTCCGAGGCGCTTTCCTCGTCCAGGTTGAGCTTGCTGTCGATGTGATCCATGTGGTGCATCATCAGGTGCACCGCACGCTCGGCATCGCGCGCCTCGATGGCGTCGATCAACTGATTGTGTTCGTCGTAGGAGCAATGCGAGCGGCTGCCGCTTTCGTACTGGGCGATGATCAGCGAGGTCTGCGACACCAGGCTGCGCTGGAAGCTCACCAGCGGCGCATTACGCGCGGCCTCGGCCAGCTTCAGGTGGAACTCGCCGGACAGACGGATGCCGGCACCACGATCACCGCGGGAGAAGCTGTCCTGCTCGTCCTTGACCATCTGCCGCAGCTCGGCCAGCTGCTCGGCGGTGGCATGCTCGACGGCCAGCTCGGTGATGGCCCGCTCGACCAGGCGACGCGCATAGAAGATCTGCCGGGCTTCTTCGACACTGGGGCTGGCCACCACCGCACCGCGGTTAGGGCGCAGCAGCACCACACCCTCGTGGGCCAGGCGCGACAGGGCGCGGCGAATGATGGTGCGGCTGACGCCGAAGATCTCGCCCAGTGCCTCTTCGCTCAGCTTGGTGCCGGGCGCCAGGCGCTGCTCGAGAATGGCATCGAAAATGTGGGCATATACGACATCGTCCTGAGTCCCGCTGCGGCTGCTTTTGCCCGCACGCGGCTGCTTCTTCAGTGGCTGCAATTGATCGTTCATTCTGGCTCGCGTCAATGAGAGTCGGCGACACTGCGACTCTACTGTGTTCTACCCGGTAGCTGACAAGCTCCGAGCGAAAAAACATCAGAAAAAAATTCGAGCAATTGTACACAGGTCAATCAGCCACTACACCTGACGTCATAACTGCCCAGAGGCGCAGACTGCCTTCGGCTGAGCGCAGCGCGTCAAATCCTTTCTTTATATATAGACCCCTGCCTCAGTTCATTAGCAGCTAAGGGCGTTCTACGGCCGGCAGATGGCCGCCGAGGAAGCCAAAGACTTCTTGCCAGCCATGACCTTATCTAATTGTTTTTAAAGACTTTTAATTTCAAGGCTGGTGGATTGTCGCCAAATCCGGTCGCATGCATGCCCGACCCGTCAACTGGTGCGATTAATGCAACATTAAAAACATTAATTGCATTTTTTGTATACAACATCATAATCGCGCCTGAGTGACTTCTTGACCGCTCGGTCAACAACTTAGCCAGGAAGCACCGCCGAAACACCGCCTGCCTCAGAGAGCATTGTTCTTGCGCAACGCTCTGGGCGGTACACAACAAGAGAGATGAGGAGTACCCGCTGTGGAAAGCGTCAAACAAGAACAACACGCGAATCAACTGGCAAGAGGCGGCCTGCTCGACCGCTTCTTCAAACTGACCGAGCACCGCACCACCATCAAGACCGAGCTGCTGGCGGGCCTGACGACCTTCGTCACCATGGCCTACATCATCTTCGTCAACCCCAACATCATGGCCGGCGCTGGTATCGACCATGGCGCCGCCTTCGTCGCCACCTGCATCGGCGCAGCCCTGGGCTGCTTCCTGATGGGCCTGTATGCCAACTGGCCGGTGGGCCTGGCGCCGGGCATGGGCCTGAACGCCTTCTTCACCTACACCGTCGTCGGTGAAATGGGTTACAGCTGGCAGATCGCACTGGGCGCGGTGTTCATCTCCGGCGTGCTGTTCATGATCATGAGCCTGTCGAAGATTCGCGAATGGCTGCTCAATAGCATCCCGATGAGCCTGCGCTTCGCCATGGGCGCCGGGGTCGGCCTGTTCCTCGGTCTGATCGGCCTGAAGACCGCCGGCATCGTCGTCGACAGCCCGGCTACCCTGCTGACCATGGGTTCGTTCGGCAATCCTTCTGCGCTGCTCGCCGCGGTGTGCTTCCTGTTGATCGCCGTGCTCAGCCACCGCAACGTGTTCGGCGCCATCCTGTTCAGCATGCTCGGCGTCACTGCCCTGGGCTGGGCCCTGGGCCTGGTGGAATATGGCGGCCTGGTGTCGATGCCACCGAGCCTGGCGCCGACCTTCCTGGCCATGGATATCGCCGGCGCATTCAATGTGGCGATGATCAGCGTGATCCTGGCCTTCCTCTTCGTGAACATGTTCGACACCGCCGGCACCCTGATGGGCGTTGCCCACCGCGCCAACCTGGTGGACGAGGACGGCAAGATCCACAACCTGTCCAAGGCGCTGAAGGCCGACTCCACCTCCAGCGTGGTGGGTGCCATGGTCGGCTGTCCGCCGGTGACCAGCTACGTCGAGAGCGCTTCGGGCGTGGCCGCCGGTGGCCGCACCGGGTTGACCGCCGTCACCGTCGGCATCCTGTTCCTCGCCGCGATGTTCTTCGCCCCGCTGGCCGGCATGATCCCTGCCTATGCCACCGCCGGTGCGCTGATCTACGTGGCGATGCTGATGATGAGCGGCATGGCGCACATCGACTGGAAGGATCACACCGACACCATTCCGGCCATCGTCACGGTGGTGATGATGCCGCTGACCTTCTCCATCGCCAACGGCATCGCCCTGGGCTTCCTTACCTACGCGACGCTGAAGCTGCTGACCGGACAGCGCGACAAGGTATCGCTGAGCCTGTATGTGCTGTGCGTGATCTTCATCGCCAAGTTCGCCTTCCTCTGAGGGCAACACCCCGTGCTGATCGAAGCCCCGGCCTTGTGCCGGGGCTTTTCGTTTGGTCGCAACGAAAGGCGCGCTCGTCGCAAGCATATCGCCGGCCCCGGTTTTCATCCGGGTTAGGGGTCGCGCGTAGGGTGCGCCGCGCGCACCCGCTTCGACGCGCTGCACGGTGCCACGTGGGGTTCCAGTGCGCACGGCGCACCCTACACGCAGACGAAAAAAAGCCCGCAGTGTGAGCGGGCGTAAAGGACTCGAACGAGTCTGAGGGTGACAAGCATTCGTCTGGCAGGCTGTTGGCCCGCCAGTCAGTCAGCTACCGCGATAGGTGGAGTAGCTGTAAGGGGAAATCAGGAGCGGCACATGGTAGTGCTCCTGGCCGGCATCGATGCCGAAGCGCAGTACCACCACATCGAGGAAGGCCGGCTCGGGCAGTTTCACGCCACGGGCACGGTAGTAGTCGCCGGCATGGAAGTGCAGCTGATACACGCCCGTGCGGTAGTCATCACCCTGCAGCACCGGCGCATCGCAACGGCCGTCGTGGTTGGTGGTCACGCTGTTGATCAGCTCCAGCTGCGCGCCTTCGACGCGATACAGCTCGACCTTGATGTCACTCCCTGGGCAGCCGTGTGCGGCGTCCAGTACATGCGTAGTCAAACGTCCCATGGGTCTCGGATGCTCGTGGCGACCTGCGCCCAACGAACACCACACCTCCTCTACTCTGTTGAAATCGGCTCGTCGCAATGCTCCGACGCAATGGCAGGATAGCACGCAGAGCGAATATAAAACACTTTACGCATAAATTGTACACAATAAATTCCATTCGGATGCCGTCGACACACCAAAGCGGTTCACTGCTTATTCGATCGCGAGCCAGCAGCTACGCAGCGATCAGCATCCGTTGCTGACCACTCAGGCAATTTTCCCTGCACGCCGTGCAACGAAGAAAATGATGAAAAGTCGATTTACAAACGGCAACTAACTTTGTATACAATTGGCCATCCCGGTCGCGCAGCCATCCATTGCCAGGCGCGCAGTGACCGCCACGATCCAGATAGGAAGACTGCAGTGAATGCTGATTACCCACGCGATTTGATCGGCTACGGCGCCAACCCGCCCCATCCGCACTGGCCGGGCGATGCCCGCATCGCCCTGTCCTTCGTGCTCAATTACGAGGAAGGCGGCGAGCGCAACATCCTCCACGGCGACAAGGAGTCCGAGGCCTTCCTCTCCGAGATGGTCGCCGCCCAGCCACTGCAGGGACAGCGCAACCTGTGCATGGAGTCGCTGTACGAGTACGGCAGCCGCGCCGGTGTCTGGCGCCTGCTCGAGCTGTTCAGGAAGCACGACATTCCGCTGACCATCTTCGCCGTGGCCATGGCCGCCCAGCGTCACCCCGAGGTGATTCGCCAGATGGTCGCCGCCGGCCACGAGATCTGCAGCCACGGTTACCGCTGGATCGACTATCAGAACGTCGACGAGACCACCGAGCGCGAGCACATGTTCGAGGCCATCCGCATCCTCACCGAGCTGACCGGCGAGCGCCCAGTGGGCTGGTATACCGGCCGCCTGGGGCCGAACACCCGGCGCATCGTGCGCGAGGAAGGCGGCTTCCTCTACGACTCCGACACCTACGACGACGACCTGCCCTACTGGGACCCGGCCAGCACCACGGAGAAGCCGCACCTGGTGATCCCCTACACCCTGGACACCAACGACATGCGCTTCACCCAGGTGCAGGGCTTCAACAAGGGCGACGATTTCTTCGAATACCTCAAGGATGCCTTCGACGTGCTCTACGCCGAAGGCCAGGCCGGCGCGCCGAAGATGCTGTCGATCGGTATGCACTGCCGCCTGCTCGGCCGTCCGGCGCGCCTGGCCTCGCTGGCGCGCTTCATCGACTACGTGAAAAGCCATGACAAGGTCTGGTGCGCCCGCCGCGTCGACATCGCCAGGCACTGGCACGCCACCCACCCCTTCCGCGCGACCGAATGAGAGAGCCGTCCATGAGCCGTTTCCAGACCCTGACCCCTTCCAAGCTGAGCCGCGAGGAGTTCATCAAGGCCTTCGCCGACATCTACGAGCACTCGCCCTGGGTGGCCGAGAAGGCTTACGACCTCGGCCTGGACGCGTCGGTAGACGAGATCGACGGCCTGCAGCAGCGCATGGCCGACATCCTCCTGTCCGCCAGTCATGAGGCGCAGCTGGCGCTGATCAATGCGCACCCGGATCTGGCCGGCAGGGCCGCCATCCGCGGCGAGCTGACCGCTTCCAGCACCGCCGAACAGTCCGGTGCCGGCATCCACGAATGCACCGCCGAGGAGTTCGCCCGTTTCACCGAACTCAACGACGCCTACAAGGCGAAGTTCGGCTTCCCCTTCATCAAGGCCGTCAAGGGCAGCAACCGCCACCAGATCCTCGCCGCCTTCGAGGAGCGCATTCACAACACGCCGGAGCAGGAGTTCGCCACCGCCCTGGCCGAGATCAACAAGATCGCCCTCTTCCGTCTGCAGCAGCTGTAACGGCTGGCGCAGCCCAACAAACCGAATCGAACAAGTAGAACAGCCATGCGTAGCCTGACCATCGAGCCCCTGAGCAAAGAAGCCTTCGCCCCTTTCGGTGACGTGATCGAAACCGAGGGCAGCGACTTCTTCATGATCAACAACGGCTCCACCCGCCGCTATCACAAGCTGGCCACCGTGGAGACCGCGCAGCCGGAGGACAAGGCCATCATCAGCATCTTCAGCGCCGAAGCACTGGAGATGCCGCTGACTATCCGCATGCTGGAACGCCATCCGCTGGGCAGCCAGGCCTTTATCCCGCTGCTCGGCAACCCCTTTCTGATCGTGGTCGCGCCACTTGGCGATGTACCTGTATCAGGGTCCGTCCGTGCCTTCCTCAGCAATGGCAGGCAGGGCGTCAATTACCATCGCGGCGTCTGGCACCACCCGGTGCTGACGATCGAAAAGCGGGATGACTTCCTGGTGGTTGATCGCAGTGGTTCCGGCAACAACTGCGATGAGCATTTCTTCAATGAGGACGAGCTCCTTCTCCTCAACCCCCACCAATAAGAGAAGCCCGGGGCTGGCATGCCTCCCCCGGGAAAGAGGTACAGATCGTGGAAGCACATTTCACCGAATGGCTAAACCTGGGCATCCGCTGGATCCATATGATCACCGGTATCGCCTGGATCGGCGCATCCTTCTATTTCGTCTGGCTGGAGAACAACCTCAACCGGAGCAACCCACGCGAGGGCCTGTCGGGCGACCTCTGGGCGATTCACGGCGGCGGTATCTACCACCTGGAAAAGTACAAGCTGGCTCCGCCGAAAATGCCGGAGAACCTGCACTGGTTCAAATGGGAGGCCTATGCTACCTGGCTGTCGGGCGTCGCCCTGCTGCTGGTGGTGTACTACCTCAACCCCAGCCTGTACCTGGTCAAGCCGGGGGTCGAGCTGTCCCCGGCGATGGGCATCGCCATCGGCCTCGGCTCCATGGCGATCAGCTATGTGATCTACCACTTCCTCTGCGACTCGCCCCTGGGCAAGCGCCCCGCCCTGCTCGGCGCCGTGCTGTTCGTGCTGATCATCGCCGCCGCCTATGGCTTCAGCCAGATCTTCAGCGGCCGCGCGGCGTACATCCATGTCGGTGCGATCATCGGCACCATCATGGTCGGCAACGTGTTCTTCACCATCATGCCGGCCCAGCGTGCGCTGGTTAAGGCCATCGAAGAGAACCGCGAACCCGACCCAGTACTGCCGGCCAAGGGCCTGCTGCGCTCGCGCCACAACAACTACTTCACCCTGCCGGTGCTGTTCATCATGATCAGCAACCACTTCCCGAGCACCTACGGCAGCCAGTACAACTGGCTGATCCTGGCCGGTATCGCGATCCTGGCCGTGCTGGTGCGCCACTACTTCAACACCCGCCACGACAGCAGCAAGTACGTCTGGACCCTGCCGGCCGCAGCACTGGGCATGATCTGCCTGGCTTACGTCACCGCGCCGATCCACCGCTCGCCGACCGCCGCGCCGGTGGCCGCCGTGGAACAGCCGGCCAGCGCTACCCTGGCCAAGGTCGAGGAAGTCGGTGAGGCTCCGGCGACCGCCGAGCAGGCAGCGCCAAGCGAAGCACCGGCAGCCGGCTCGGGAGTCGACTTCGCCAAGGTCGAGAGCGTGATCCACGAGCGCTGCACCGTTTGCCACTCGGCCAGCCCCACCAGCCCGATGTTCAGCACCGCACCCGCCGGCTTCATGCTCGACACCCCCGAGCAGATGAAGGCGCAGGCGGCGAAGATCCATGCGCAGACCGTGGCCACGCAGATCATGCCGCTGGGCAACATCACCCAGATGACCCAGGACGAACGCGACCTGATCGGCAGCTGGATCGCCAAGGGCGCCCAGATCAACTGATTGCCACACATGCCGCGCCCGCGAATGGGCGCGGCATCTTTTTATCCCCGCCCTCCCGGCTACCTCCTACCGAGGCGCCGCCTGCAACACCTCCCCCATGAACCGCCGGCAGCGAAAGCTGACCGGCGGTTCATTTTTTGTGCACAATCCAAAAATAAATTGTTTTTAACCCTGTCCACAAATTGCTATAGTCGAAATATTCTGACCGACCAGACAGCTTTGCAGGTCGATCAGTTCAGAGGTGCCGTGAAGCCTCGTGCAAGCCCATGACCGTATAAAAACAACTGGCAGGCTATGACATGACCACAGACAGCAACACCCAAGCCCCCGCTGCGCCTTCCGGCAATAGCGACCTGATCTACCAGCTGGACGACACGCCAGCGTTCGCCCCAGCCATCTTCGCGGCGCTGCAGCATGTGCTGGCCAGCTTCGTCGGCATCATCACCCCCACCCTGATCGTCGGCAGTGCCCTGGGTCTCGGCGCCCACGTGCCGTATCTGGTGAGCATGGCGCTGTTCGTCTCCGGCCTCGGCACCTTCGTTCAGGCCAAGCGCATCGGCCCGATCGGCTCCGGCCTGCTGTGCCTGCAGGGCACCAGCTTCGGCTTTCTCAGCGTGATCCTCAGCGCCGGCTTCATCGTCAAGGGGCGCGGTGCCAGCGAGGAGGAGATACTCGCCACGCTGTTCGGCATCTGCTTCTGCGCCGCCTTCGTCGAGATCGTCTTCAGCCAGTTCATCAACAAGCTGCGCAAGGTGATCACCCCGGTGGTCACCGGCACCATCATCTGCCTGATGGGCCTGTCGCTGATCAAGGTGGGCATGACCGATCTGGCCGGCGGTTACGGCGCAGCGGACCTCGGCGCGCTGCACCACCTGGCCCTCGGCGGCCTGGTACTGGGCACCATCGTCCTGCTCAACCGCGCCTCCTCGCAGGTGCTGCGCCTGTCGGCGGTGATCATCGGCCTGGCCCTGGGCTTCGCGGTGGCCTGGTTCACCGGCCGGGTGGACTTCGCCAACATGGCCGAGGTGCCGCTGATCAGCGTGCCGCAGCCTTTCAAGTACGGCTTCGGCTTCGACTGGATCGCCTTCGTGCCCATCGCCGTGATCTTCCTGATCACCCCGCTGGAAACCGCCGGCGATCTGACCGCCAACTCGATCATCTCCAAACAGCCGGTCAAGGGGCCGCTGTACATGCGCCGGATCAAGTCCGGGGTGCTGGCCGACGGCTGCAACTCGGCAGTCGCCGCCATGTTCAACAGCCTGCCGATGACCACCTTCAGCCAGAACAACGGGGTGATCCAGCTCACCGGCGTGGCCAGCCGTCACGTGGCCTTCTACATCGCCGGCATCCTGGTGCTGCTCGGCCTGTTCCCGGCAGTCGGCGCGGTGCTGCAACTGATGCCCAAGCCTGTATTGGGCGGCGCCACCCTGATCATGTTCGGCACCGTCGCCGTGGCCGGTATCAAGATCCTCAGCGAAGCCGGCCTGCACCGTCGCAACGTGCTGATCGTGGCCATCTCGCTGGGCATGGGCCTGGGCGTGGCCGGCGTGCCGGACGTGCTGTCGCACATGCCCGACGTGCTGAAGAACATCTTCGGCTCGCCCATCACCATCGGCGCCTTCAGTGCCATTCTGCTCAACATCTTCCTGCCCGATGAAGCTCACGAAGTGGAGGAAGACGACTACGATCCCGAAGCGCACCTGCACACCGTGCTGCAGAACCGCGAGGACGACGATCACATCGACGACAGCAGCCTGAAGACCCTGAGCCGCGACCTGGCTACCACCACACGCTCCGGCTGATCCCCTTTTACCCTTACCCCTCCCGGTGCTGCGCCGCCGGGAGTTGTCCGCTTGCACGCCAACAATAAGGAAAACCCATGAAACTCAAGCATCTGCCTCACTGCTTCGCGCTCTCTGCCGGCCTGCTCGCCGGCCAGCAGGCACTCGCCGGCGACCTGCTGTACTGGCAGGACAACAGCCTGTCCTACCTGTATGGCGAGAACTTCCAGCGCATGAACTTCAATGGCGAGGAGCAGCGCACCCAGACCACCTTCACCTTCGAACACGCCAGCGGCTGGGTCTGGGGCGACGTCTTCTATTTCCTCGACTACATCCGCGCCGACAACGTGCAGTCGCGCGGCAGCTTCGACAACGGCACCTTCCGCCAGCATGACAAGAATTCCTTCTACTACATGGAATTCTCCCCGCGCATCAGCCTGAGCTGGCTGACCGGGCAGAAGCTGGCTGCCGGCCCGATCAAGGACGTCTACGCCGCCTTCACCTACGAGAAAGGCGAAGGTGGTCCCGGCCCGGAGAACTACCTGTACGGCGTCGGCCTGGACTGGGAGATCCCCGGCTTCAACTACTTCAAGACCAATCTTTACCGGGTCAAGATCAACAACCACACCTTTTTCAAGGATGCCGACAGCAACGGCTACGCCACCCAGCTGACCGTCAGCGCCGCGTACCCCTTCAGCCTGGGCGATCAGGATTTCGTCGTCGACGGCTTCGTCGACTGGCGCTCGCCGTCGCGCGATGCCGGCACCCAGACCTCGGTGGGCTCCTCGATCCAGGTCAAGTGGGACGCCGGCAAGGCCCTGTTCGGCAAAGAGCGCCAGCTCTACGTCGGCACCGAGATCAACATGTGGCGCGCCAAGTACGGCGTGAAACCGGTGGATGGTTCGGGCGATCGCTTCGACCAGACGGCTGTGCAGGCACTGGTCAAGTACCACTTCTGACCACTGCCGCAACGAACTTGGCCGACGTCGGGTAGGGACGGCGGCCGGGTAAAAAGGGGGATGGGCGTTCGCGCCCTTCCCCCTTTTTCTTTGCACCGAAAGATGGGCGGTGCACACGGCCATCTACCTCGGGCCGTAGGGTGCGCCGTGCGCACCGCCTTTATCAGACCGGCTTGAATCGCCGCACCAACCCGGCGCTCCGCAATCAGGCCAGGCACCGCATCGGTGCAGAATCGGGCCGCCTATCCGGCTTTTTCATCAACGACTTGCAAGCATGCAACTGACCGCAAGGTCAAGTTTTTGATCACAATATTTCTATTTTTTGTGTGCAATTTGTCCGAAAGCCATATTCAGCAACGAATTTTCTGTGTACAAGACAAACAGGTTCCTACCGAAACACTGTTGAAATGGCTGTATACACAGATTCAGTCATGACACGAATACAAAATCGGAACGAAACCTGCAGACAAACCTCCTCATACGCCGTCGCGGCGCAAGAACAAAACTGGGAGCTGTCCATGTCCAACGCCGAAGATTTCCGCATCAAGCACATCGATACCTCGCTGCACAACGAGGATCTCGCCCCCCTGGCTCCCGAGAAACGTACCTGGGGCTGGTTCGAGATCTTCAACGTCTGGTCGAACGACATTCAGAGTCTGTTCGGCTACACCCTGGCGGCGACGCTGTTCATCTCCTACGGGCTCAATGGCTGGGCGGTGCTGGCCGGCATCGTCCTCGCCGGCTTCATCGTCATGGGCCTGGTACAGCTGACCGGCAAACCCAGCGTCAAGTACGGCATTCCCTTCCCGGTGTTCGCCCGCGCCAGCATGGGTGTGCGCGGCGCCAACTTCCCCGCCCTGGTACGCGGTATCGTCGCCATCTTCTGGTACGGCGTGCAGACCTACTTCGCCTCCACCGCGGTGGCGCTGCTGCTCAACTCGCTGCTGCAACCGCAGGACCCGGCCGTATACATGGGCCTGACCGCCATCGGCTGGCTGTCCTACGTGATCGTCTGCCTGTTCCAGGTGGCGTTGTTCGTCTGCGGCATGAGCTGGATCACCCGCTTCCTCAACTGGGCCGGGCCGCTGGTCTACGTGGTGATGATCGCGCTGATGGGCCTGATCTGGTACAAGGCCGGCCCCAGCCTGCTCAGCGAGCTGGGCAACATCTTCAGTGGCACCGGTGAATACAAGGCCGGCCCGGTGGCTGCCTTCTTCGCGGTGGTCGGCACCATGGTCGCCTACTTCGCCGCGGTGGTGATCAACTACGGCGACTTCGCCCGCTTCGTCAAAAGCGAGAAGCAGATGACCATCGGCAACTTCCTCGGCCTGCCGGTGAGCCTGGCGTTCTTCTCGCTGATCGCCCTGGTGATCACCGCGGGTACCGTGGTGGTGTTCGGCGAGACGCTGACCAACCCCACCGACATCGTCGCGCGCGTCGATAACCTGACCCTGACCATCATCGCCGCGCTGACCTTCTTCGCCGCGACCGTGGGCATCAACCTGGTGGCCAACTTCATCCCGCCGGCCTATGACCTGGCCAACCTGGCCCCGGCACATATCAGCGCGCGCACCGGCGGCTTCATCACCGCCGGCATCGCCTTCTTCATCGGCGCGCTGTGGGTCGCCTTCATCAGCAACGTCGGCATCGCCGCCTTCGTCGACACGCTCGGCGCCGTGCTGGCGCCGCTGTACGGCATCATCGTCGTCGACTATTACCTGGTGCGCCGGCGCAAGCTCGACCTGCAGCAGCTGTTCAGCGCCGAAGCCGGCTCGGCCTACTACTTTGACGGCGGCTGGAACCGCAAGGCGCTGATCGCCTTTGCCATCGCCTCGGTGTTCTCCGTCGCCTCGGTCTGGGCGCCCGTTCTGACCCAGCTGTCGGGCTATTCCTGGCTGCTTGGCGCCCTGCTCGGCGCAGTACTGCATTACGGTCTGATGCATGGTCAGGCGCAGGCGCTCAAGCGCGCCGACGCCACCGTCTAAGCCCTCATCGAGTGGACGAAGCCGGCGCCTGTGCGCCGGCTTTGGCTTTCTGGCGCTCGAAATAGTCCACTTTCCATTGCTCCAGGCCGAGGTAGTCGCTATCGAGATTGGCCTCTACGCGATGACTCGCCTTGAGCGCCGCCACCTGTGCCGAGCGCTCGACGAGAAAGCGATCGAAACGGGCGATCAGCTGCGGATGACGCAGGCTCGACAGGTGAAAGCTGCCGCGGGTGTGCGGCAGCTTGGGGTCGAACACCAGCGCACCGGGCCGTGCGCGGATGTTGTCCAGATAATGCGTGGCCACCACCACGTTGAAGTAGGCGCCATCGGTGTCCTGCTTCAACGCCTGACGGATCATCTGGCGCAGATCGTCGCTGTAGCTCAGCTGGATCTGCCCGCTGTCGATGGCTTGCTCGTAACCGCGCGGCGTCCAGCCCTGGACCATGGCCAGACGACCGAGCCTCTCCACTGCCTGCCCCTTTCGCTGCGGTGCCACCAGCACGCCGTCGACGTAATCCACCACGGCCTGACTGTAGTGCAGCGTCATGCCGGCCTTCTGCGCGCCGGCCCAATGCGGGCTGTCGGGGTACTTGAGATCGATCTCGCCACGCTGCAGGGCCGGCAGCAACTGATCCACGGGTAGCGCCTTGTAGCTCAGGCCGACACCGCTGTCGGCGGCGAAGGCATCCAGCACTTCTCGGGCAAAACCATGGTACTGGCCCTCGCCATCGAGGCTGTAGTGCGGCGCGAACGGCAACTCCTCGACGCCGACCACGTAGGTCTCCGCCAGGGCAGCAGGCGTCAGCAAGAGGGTGGAAAACAGGCACAGACGAACGGGCTTCATTGAAAGCCTCCTTATTGTTGTTATGGGAATCCGATCAGACGGGCTCAGCCACCGGTCATGCTCATGAAGCGCACCACCTGGACCTGCTCGTCGGTGGCGAAGTGGTGCCGCTCGGGCTTCAGGCGCAACGCCTCGGTCAGCGCCTGACGCAGGCGCTCGCTGTCCCCCGGATGGGCGCGCAACAGGCGCTTGAGATCCAGCGCGTTGTCATGGCCGAGGCAGAGCACCAGCTTGCCTTCGGCAGTGACCCGCACGCGGTTGCAGTCGCCGCAGAAGTTGTGGCTATGGGGGGAGATGAACCCTACCTGGGTCTGCGTGCCGACCACCTGCCAGTAGCGCGAGGGGCCACCAGTCACCTTGCTGCTGCGCACCAGCGCATGGCGCTGTTCGATACGTTGGCGCACCTCGTCGCTGGAGCAGAAGGTCTGCTCGCGGCTGTGGCTGACCACGCTGCCCAGCGGCATTTCCTCGATAAAGCTGATATCCAGGCCGAGCTCGACGGCAAACTCGACCAGATCGAGCACCTCGTCGTCGTTGCGCCCGCTCTGCACCACGCTGTTGAGCTTGATCCTGTCGAAGCCGGCGGCACGCGCGGCGTCGATACCGGCCAACACCTGGTCGAGCTTGTCACGCCGGGTGAAGGCGGCGAAGCGCTCGCGCTGCAGGGAATCCAGGCTGATGTTCAGCCGGCGCACACCGGCTGCGCGCAAGGGCGCCGCCATCTCGGCCAGCTGCGAGCCATTGGTGGTAATCGCCAGGTCATCCAGCTCGTCACGCTCGCCCAGGCGCTGCAGCAGGCTCAGCAGATTCTTGCGTACCAGCGGTTCGCCACCGGTGATACGAATACGCCGCACGCCAAGGCCGATAAAGGCGTCGGCCACAGCATAGAGTTCTTCCAGGCTGAGGATCTGCTGGCGCGGGGCGAACTGCATGTCTTCGCTCATGCAGTAGGTGCAGCGAAAGTCGCAGCGATCGGTCACCGACAAGCGCAGGTAGGTGATACGCCGCCCGAAGGGATCGACGAGTTGGTTCGTGTGCACAGCGGGTCTCCTGCAGCGTCACGCGCCGAGACTTTTTGTCATGGATGTCTCTGCGAAGGATAAAAACAGAAAAGCCATTTCTTGTATACAGAAATTTGACTCCAGAGTCAGATAGCAGCTACGCAGCCCGTGGCCGCTGCCTTGAGCCTCGCGCAAAGCCGGTGCTACCATGCCCGACCGCCGTCCGGCGGCAGAGGAAAACACAGGGCCTTATGACCAGCATTCGCGAGCGTAACAAAGAGCTCATCCTGCGCGCGGCCAGCGAAGAGTTCGCCGACAAGGGCTTCGCCGCCACCAAGACCAGCGATATCGCGGCCAAGGCCGGCCTGCCCAAGCCCAATGTCTACTACTACTTCAAGTCCAAGGAAAACCTCTACCGCGAGGTCCTGGAAAGCATCATCGAGCCGCTGCTGGCCGCGTCTGCGCCCTTCAACCAGCCGGGCCACCCGAGCGAGGTACTGACCGCCTACATCCGCTCGAAGATCCGTATTTCCCGGGAGCTGCCGCATGCCTCCAAGGTGTTTGCCAGCGAGATCATGCACGGTGCCCCGCACCTGTCGCCGGAACAGACCGAGCAGCTCAACGACCAGGCCAAGCACAACATCGCCTGCATCCAGCGCTGGATCGACCAGGGCCTGATGGCCAAAGTCGACCCACACCACCTGCTGTTCAGCATCTGGGCCGCGACCCAGACCTACGCCGACTTCGACTGGCAGATTTCCACCGTCACCGGCAAGGGCAGCCTGGACGACGCCGATTACGAAGCTGCGGCGCAGACCATCATCCGCCTGGTGCTCAAGGGCTGCGAAGTCGCCCCGGCGCCGTCGACGGCGTCCGAATTGGTCAGCAGCATCTAGCGGCTGACCACCGTAGGGTGCGCCATGCGCGCCAAGACTTCCCGAACTCGACGTACTGAATTCGGTGCGCGCGGCGCACCCTACGAAGAGTCAGGGGCATCTCCGAAAGTCCGCAGGATGGATCGCGCCGATCCACCTCCTTGGTGGATGTAAAAGCGACATCCACCCTACGCACTACGTCGAGCCAGCGAGATACGCCAGTCCGTAGGGTGCGCCGTGCGCACCAAAGGCTTCCCGAACGTCCGCGTCATAAGTCGGTGCGCTCGGCGCACCCTACGGGCCGTAGCCCGGATGCAATCCGGGGCATAGCGCGCACCGGCGGTAAAGCCGGTGCGCACGGCCAAGGCAGCCCCGCAACGCCCTACGCTCCGGCATCCGCCTTCAGGCCCAGCGACTCCAGCGCGCTGACTGCACACTGCTCGTCGATATCCGACGTGTCGCCGGTGATGCCGACGGCGCCGATCACTTCACCGCGTTCGTCGCGGATCAATACCCCGCCCGGCGCCGGCACCAGGCTGCCCTGGGCCAGGTTGTTCACCGCCCCGATAAAGGCCGGACGCTGCTGCGCGTCGGCGGCGATCAGGCGCGAGCCCTTGCCCAGGGCCAGCGCACCCCAGGCCTTGCCGATGGCGATCTGCGGGCGCAGCAGGCTGGCGCCGTCCTCGCGCTGCAGGCTGATCAGATGCCCGCCGGCATCCAGCACGGCGACGGTCAGCGGCGCCGCCTTTATCTCGCGACCCACGGCCAGGGCGCGGTTGCCGATGGCGTTGGCGGTTTGCAGGTTCAAGTGGCTCATGGTGATGACTCCTAAGTGACAAAGGGAACGAACACTCGAGGCACCAGCACTTGGCATAAGGCGGCATGCCCCGAGCAATCCAAAGCTCGCCCCCACTATCCCACCAGAAACAAAAACTTCAATACCTACATACAATATTATTTTTCATTGTATACAGTTATTCGGGCATGGCGGTCGACAACCCGGCAAAACCCGCTCAAACAGGCGTTTTAAAAGAAATCCGCCGCGGCGACAGACTGCCTCGGAAAAAATGTTGACCGCGAAGTCATGGCCTGCATAGAATCCGAGCCAGGTGTTTTGTATACAATCTGATAACAAAAGAGGCACAAGATATGGCCAGAATGAGAGCAATCGAGGCAGCCGTACTGGTGATGCGCCGCGAAGGCGTCGATACCGCGTTCGGCGTCCCCGGCGCTGCCATCAACCCCCTGTATGCCGCCCTGAAGAAACTCGGTGGCATCGATCACGTCCTGGCCCGTCACGTCGAAGGCGCTTCGCACATGGCCGAGGGTTACACTCGCACCAATGCCGGCAACATCGGCGTGTGCATCGGCACCTCCGGCCCGGCCGGCACCGACATGGTCACCGGCCTGTACTCGGCCTCCGCCGACTCCATCCCGATCCTGTGCATCACCGGCCAGGCGCCGCGTGCGCGCATGCACAAGGAAGATTTCCAGGCGGTCGACATCACCAGCATCGTCGGCCCGGTGACCAAGT